>OJPT01001132.1_pt1 | contig 10927 bp, 9 predicted proteins | sample 1598641 | NCBI WGS metagenome assembly OJPT01 (sample SAMN03922495, study PRJEB24848) | human gut metagenome | isolation source: stool sample | host: Homo sapiens | place: Germany | collected 2011-11 | reverse complement strand
GGCTATTATTGAAACTTAGTGTTTAATAATATATTATTAATGTAATTTTTAAGTAGTTATGAAGAAAAATTTTGTTAGGGTAATGCTTTTCGGGGCATTGGCGCTTACAGTAAGTACAACCGTTACAAGTTGTAAGGACTATGACGATGACATCAAAAATCTGCAAGAGCAGATTGATAAAGTAACGTCCACTAATCCGGTGAGCACAGAGGACATGAAAACGGCCATATCTAGTGCCATTCAGACTTTGCAGACACAGTTACAGACAGCTATTGATGGTAAAGCAGATGCTAAAGCAGTACAGGATTTGCTGAAAACAGTAGAAGCATTGCAGACTGCATTGGAAAACAAAGCAGACGCAAGTACTATTAAAACATTGGGCGACCAGATCACCGCTCTTTCAGAACAAGTGAACTCTATTGAGGGAACTTTGAACAAAACGAAGGAAGACCTCGAAGCTAAAGTTGCCGACCTGACAGAGAAGCTGGCTGGTGCTGCATCTAGCGAAGACCTGAAAAAATTAGCTGATGAACTGGCAGAAGCTAAGAATGAATTGAAGGCTGTGACAGAAATGGCCGAGAATAATGCGGCTGCTATCGTTAGTATACAAGCTGATATTTTAGAATTGCAAAAATTGGATGGCAGAATCACCGCATTGGAAACATTTAATCAAAACGCTGCATCGAAGGATGATTTGGCTGATTACGTAGCCCATTCTGAACTTGCAGGATTGGTTGATGGCGAAGTTCTGGAGTTGCTGAAAGACAATGGCTCTATTGCTAAATACGTAAACGATGCTATCGAATCACAGGTATTGGCGGAAGCCTCTGCTATCAATGTTTCTATCAAAGGTGTAGACGATAAATTAGCAACGTTGAGCACTAACTTTGAAACATATAAACAAGAACAGGCAACTGCTTACCAAACTGTGACTGGTAATATCACTACGCTTACCACATTCAAAACGACTATCGAGACAGCTTTAACTGATGGTGGTTATGAAAATTTTGCGGCAGTATTGACTGAAATTACCACGATTAAAACCAGTTATGGTTATTGTGCTACTAAAGAAGTTTTCGATGGGAAAGTAGAAGCTTATTTTGCTGATTATAAAAAAACGGTAAATGATAAATTCGCTGCATTGGAAAAACGTCTCACGGCACTTGAAAACCAAATTCAGAGCATTGTTTATATTCCTGAATACGAAGATGGACAGGTGAAATTCATGTCTTATTATTATGGTGAAGGAGAAGCTAGAAAAATGATTGCGCAAGCCGATCCTATCCAGGTGAAGTTCCGTATTTCTCCGGCAACAGCTGCCGCCAACTTTGTAGCCAACTATACTCCTTCATTCGACGCACAGGAAATAAAGACTCGTGCAGCAGAAGAGATTTATAGCATTGAAGGCACGCCGACAGTGGACGAAGCTACAGGTATCGTAACCTATACTCTTTCTACGACTACAGACAAGAGCTATGCTATTAGCCTGAATCTGAAAGCTAAAGATGCAACTAAGAATTTGACGGATATCAGTTCTAATTATTTCCCTGTAATTGCGGATTATAGAGTGATTACATCTGTAACATTGAATTCACCGAACCAGGACGTGGCTACTATGCTTTCTGATAACGCTGCTTCAAAAATCGACTATGGTACAGGTGCTAAAGTGCTGATGACTGGTAAGGACAGAGCAGGAAATGCTATCATCGACGAAGCTATTAGCGAGAGTGCGGTGAATAAGAGTTTTGCGGTGAAATATACACTAAAAGCAGCGGACGACTACAACGACTTCAAAATTGGAGAAACTAATGGTGTTCTGGAACTAAAATCCTATAGTTCTTCGTTCAATAATAAAAAAGTAACTGCCCAAGCAAGAATTACAATGAAGGATGCTGCAGGGGATGCTGTATCTACTTTTACAAAAGAATTTGCGCAAGTAACAGCTGGTGAACAGGTTATTAAGACTTTAGCAGTGAATCCTTCCGGAATCGGTACCGTAGAATTCAAAAGTAAAGGAGAAGAAGCATCGGTATTTGATGTTGACTTAACTGGTCCTAATTACTCTACTCTTGGCATTACAGAGGCTGATTACCAGGCTCTTGGAAGTGAATGCTTCGACTTTGAGACAGGTGCTAAGAGCGGTATTAAATTTGCATTCAAGGAAAATACAACTACGAACGGGTTAACAGTGGTTGTTCCGGCAGGTATACCGGTTAATACTTATAATGATGTGACACTGACAGTAACAGTATCGCCTACCCAGAAATTTACGATAACAGCTAATGCTACGGTTCAGATAACTAATGCAGATTATGCTTTGAATTTCAATACGGATATAGCAGCTGGTGGTACTATGACACTCCAGCCTACTTATGCTCCGTTTGATAAGCCGACATTAGTGAGCTTCTCATCTGATTTGAAAAATGCATTTAATAATTATGCTACAGTTGAAGGTAACGCAGATAACGCAGGCGCTTCCATTAAGTTTGCAATAGATAATGCTCCTATAGCAGGTGTATCTATTAGCGAAGATCATGTATTGACGGTTGATGGCAGTAAATATAAAGGAGATAATATTGCTGTTAAGGTGAATGTTGTAGGTAAAAATAACGAAGATGCTGATGTTACATTATCATCAGCAGAAAAGACTTTAAATATCACTCCGACTAGTCTTGCAGGTTCATGGACTGCACCGGCAAGCACGACAGTGAAGATTGGTAGGGATAACTATCAAAGTACGTTTGATCTGGCAAATGGTTTCTCATGGAAAGCGACTAATGATAAGACAATCTGGAAAGATGGTAGCGCAAACACTACTGATTGGGGTGCATCTCCGTTAACTGTATTTGGAGTAGATCTTCCTACTTTCACAGTGGCATCTGCTGATCAACAATATGTTTCTATTACTGAATCGGGCGTATTGTCACTTACTGAAACTGGTAGGAATTTGGATCCTAGTGCTAAGAAAACAATTACCGTAACCATCAATGCAGCTCCCGGATGGGGAACTATTACTGGCTATGATGCAGGTAAGATAGTTACAGTAGAGATTAAATTAGGTACAGCATCAGACCAACCTTTTGACTAATAGCTGTTTCTAAGATCATCTCTCCCTTACATTCATTCTAACATCTCGAATAGAGGGAGAGATGATATCTCTTAAATAGATAATTTTTTATAAACAATAAAACCATTCTTCACTTGTGTGTGAAGATATTTTTACCCCAGAACAAAGCGAAGGACACAGCTTGTGAAAGTCCATCCTTCCTCTTTGTTCTTATTTAGAAAAGGGATACCTCCCACATTTCCCACAGGTATTCCTTTTTATTTTTACTCTCGGAGCGTCTTTTTGTTGTACTGGAATCAAATTGCTAGTCCCCCATTTCCCTATAGGTAAAAGAGGCGTTCCCAAGATGCAGAAAACCCGGGCTTGCGAAAGTCCGGGTTTTCTTGATTAATAACCAATAACAATTAACCAATAACAACTAACAATAGAATATGTAAATGAAAAAAGAAACCTATTCTTTATCCCACTCCTTGCTCGCTTCGAAACAGGGACAAGCCTTGATCCACTCTTCCGGTTCAATCTCACCGTTTCCGTCAAGATCGGGACTAAGATCACGATGTCCGCAGACACGGCATCCCGGAAAATCCTTTAATAAAGTCAGGATAAGAACCCGTAGCGAGTGTTTCTGCCAACAAGTGCGCGTGTCTTTCGGCTGTCCCATGCAGTCCAGTCCGCCTTCATAGCAGATACCGATACTTTCCCGGTTGAAACCACGGCTATGCGCACCGATCCGTTCTAACGGACGGGTAGACTTAATATCCCTGTTCTTACGAATATAAAAATGATAACCCACACCATTGAAGCCGCGGCGACGATGACAAACGTCCAAATCATGTTCGGTGAAAGATTTATCCTCGCGGGTAGCGGAACAATGCACGACAATCAGATTAATAGTTCTCATGCGTTAGGCAGGTATTAAAGAAGTGGATGATGATGCAGATTCGGAACCATTGTTGCGCTGAATACACTCTTTATTGACACACTGTAAAGTGACAGCTTCCGAAAGTTTGCCTTTTAATGAAAAAATCTCCGAGTGCATTTCCTTCACACGGTCGCTCAAATCGAAATAATCCTTGAGCACCTTTTCGAGCTGTTTCATAAGGAAGCCATACTGCTCTTTCACTAGTTCGCTGAACTCTTTGACGTCCTGCATCATTTGCTGACGTTTTTTGCGACCTCCGAAAAAAGGGAGGATGGCTGTAATAATATCAATGATTTTGTCTAACATCTTTCTTGAATTAAAGATTAAAAATTAAAGATTGAGAATTGAGAATTAAAAAATAAGAGAAACTAAAAATAGGAAAACTAAAAAAACACGAGAATGAAAAAAATAGAGAAATAAAGAAAATGCGGGAAAGAGAAAAACAGAAAAACAGCAACCACATGGCAAGGAACCATACATGGATCAGTTCCTGAAACCATGTGATACTGTTTTTTCTAAGGATGAAGTTTCATTCTGCCAAAGAAGATAGTGCGGGCAGCCTATTTACGCTGCTGGGTCCGGTGCTTCTCCACCGCCCGGTTTATTGCCCCCCGAACCGCTGCCGGAACCATCGTCCGAACCACCGTTTCCGGAATCGCTTCCATCGCCCTTTCCGCCCAGGACGAAGTTCACGTTGTTTTCGCTTCGTGTACTCGTATGGCTCGAATTCATCAGCTTCAACGCTTTGTCGGCAACAAAGCGGACATTGACACGGCGGATGCTGCGCACCGTACAATCTTTCATAGTCTCCGTACCGTCACTAGTCAGCGTGATGTGGAACGTACCCAATCCGTCAATCTTCACCTTATCGCCCTGGGTGAGCGACAGGCGCAACTGTTCCACAAATGCCTCAATGGTGTGTTTCACATCTCCGGCAGTCAGTGACGATTTACTTTCGATGGCGGTAGCCATCGTATCAACGTCCATCACTCTTACATTGCCCGATTTCTGACGTATGTAATACAGTAACGGAGCATCCTCCTGATTTACATACTTTTTGCGCTGATAGCGTTCTACTAATACATCCATAAATTTGAAAAGTTAAGGTTTAAGTGAATAATTATATGTTTTCTTTTTGATACTACAAATATACAAAATCAGAGAGGAGAAGTCAAGTAAATATGGTTTTATTTTCTCTGATAATATAAAAAGTTTTGCACCGGATATGTATCAATACTATTTTGATAAATTGTCTTGATTATTTATACAATATACCGCTTTATTTAGCATGTTTTTCCAAATATTCCAATGGCGGAACATAGTCATATATTTTTGTCATCGACGGATTATGTCCGAAATATACATTCCCAGTCTCTCCATTACGCTGCTTGGCAACGATAACCACCCCCAGTCCTTCTGTCGGGTAACCGCTTTCCCGGTCGGTGACGACGCGTTGCATGGCCGGTCGGTAAAGCAACATCACGACGTCCGCATCCTGTTCGATAGCTCCGCTCTCGCGCAGGTGTGCCAGTTCCGGACGTCCTCCGGGACGATTCTCCGACTCGCGGTTCAGCTGACTAAGCAGTACGACGGGAATATGCAGCTCCTTGGCCAGCAACTTGGCTTTCCGGGTGGCTTGTGCCACTTCCTGTTCGCGGTTGCGGTTGGCCTGCTTGGTAGCCATGTCGCAGAGTTGCAGGTAGTCGATAATAATTGCGTCACACTGATTGCGGCTCTTCAGTAGCCGGGCACTTGAGCGAATGTGATCCATGCTGACAGAAGTGCTGTCGTCCACGTAGATGGGGAGTCCCGATAGTTCTGAAGCTGCGGTGTGGGCATTTTCCATCTCTTGTGAGGTAGGTATTCCGTTCCTCCACCGGTAAGGATTGATGTTGCTTGCTGCTGCCAGCCATCGGTCGGCAAGGCGTTCCCCTTGCATCTCAAGGCTGTAGACGGCCACCGCATTGCCCGCCATTGCCGCACTGCGTGCCAGGTGTAGGGCAAAAGCCGTTTTACCTACGGAAGGCCGGGCGGCAATCACTATCAGATCACTATCCTGCAAACCGCCCGTTTTCTGGTCGAGTTCGGTCAGTCCGGTGGGGATGCCGGTGACGCCGTTCACGCTTTTGGCAATACGCAATTCAGCTTCTTTCAGCGTGTCGGTCATTAGGGTGTCCATGCAGCGTATATGGTCGTGGTGTCCGGATTCGCCTTCGAGACGGTCGAGCAGGTTGTGCGCGTCGATGAGGGTGTCGTCGATGTCGATTGTTTCATCCATGGCGCAGGTGAGGAGTTTGTTGAAGCCGACTACGGCTTCGCGTGCCAGATATTTCTGGTGGACGATTTGCGCGTGATACTCGATGTGGGCGGAGGAGGCTACCCGGCTGCTTAGTTGTACGATGGTATACGGCCCGCCTATCTTTTCGAGCACTCCGCGACGGGTGAGCTCTTCTTTGACGGTGAGAATATCTATCTTTTTGTTTGCCTGATACATGGCTATCAAGGCGGCGAAGATCAGCTGATGATGATCGTCGTAGAACATTTCGGGACGTAGCTTGTCGGCTACGAGTGGCAGAGCCTCCTGTTCTATCAGGCAGGCTCCAATGATGGCTTCTTCGAGTTCGCTGGCGTGTGGTTGCATTTCTTTTCGATGTTTTTTAGTCTATATATTCGTTTAAGAAAGCCTTGTCTTTCAGGTAGGTGGCGGCAAGGGGGATGAAACGTGTGTCGTTGGTGTGGTAGTAGACTTCCTCGATGTGGTCGATGGCTGTCTGCTGTTCCTCTTTGGTGAGCTTGTCCCATTCGCGGCGGGCACGGGCGACGTACTGTTTGGGTTTTTGCATCGTTTCATGATATTTATCCCAGAAAACGTCGAACACTTCGGATTTTTCTTTCTTTTTTTCTTCGCGGGCTTCCGGAGAGATGCAGCCGGTCCAGAAATCATAGTTGTTGATATGAATGTGGAAGATTCCTTTCTGGTGCGGGATGATCTTGATAATGCCCTCTTCCTGGATTTTTTGAAAGAAGCGGAGGGTTTTGGATCGGCTCCATTGGAAGAGTTGGCTCCAGTGTTGCTGGCTGATGACGGATTCTCCGCGTTGGCATACGATGTCGATCTGCTGAATCTTGTACGTGGTTTCCGAGTAGTTGGCGTGTATCAGGACTTGGAGGAGCGCTTCCAGTTCTCCCGGAGCTTTGTCGTTTATCTGACGTTTTAACAGTGTTTTGGGAATCAGGATGTAGCCTTCGTGCAGGAGATTTTCTGGAAGTTGTTTCATTGAGGCGTATTTTTATTTACTTGTTGTTTGGGGTTATTCCCATGTGCACACATTGTCGGATGCGGCTGCGAAGGTAGTGCATGAATGGCTGTTCGTGCAAATCTTTTTTGGCTGGAATGGGGGTGTTTTGAACGGTATGGTGGTATTTGGGCTGTATTGGGGGCTGTAGGACGGAAATAATGTTGTTCTGTGTGACACCGCGCGGGTGTAAAAGATGAGATTGGGGGAATGAATAGAAAAACAGAGGTTCTGTTGGGATGAAACAGAGCCTCTGTTTATTAGAAATAGAACCTCTGTTTGCCGTAAATAGAGGCTCTGTTCGGGAACATGCGGCTTTCTTTTTAGTATTTTTTTTGACAAAAAATCGAACAGCCAAACGAACACCCCCTGAAGGTGGCTCAACTGCTTGTCTGTCATGCGTTTGCAACGCTCGAAAAAAAGTAGGCGAACCACCAACCGAACATATATAAATACTAAAATATAATAATCTATATAATATAGTTCGTTCAACACGTTTTTTCTGTGTTTTCGGAGGTGTCAGGATGCAGTAAATCTTTACTTATGGGTGATGCGCTAACGTAGGATTATTTTTTCCGGTCCCCAGGTCATGAAAAGGATCTGCTGTTGCTTCGGACTTAGACGTGTTGTTTCGTGTACGTAGTGTGCGGCTTTTAATTCGTCGAAGAGCAGTTTGTCGAGTTCTATTTCGTTTCTCATTCTTTTGCTGGCTGTGTCAGCGTTAGAATATTCGGGAAAATACTCCTGCGCTACGGCAGAGAAGGTTTTAAAACCATTGATAACCCATTCTCGTTCTTCCATTTCTTCTTCGTTTTCGTTTGGATTCTTCATTTGTGTAAAATTAAATTGTTTATTAATGCAACACTTCATGTGTTGACTTTGCAAAGTTAATGAAAATACATTTGTTATGATAAAATAATTAATTTATTTTGTTATATTATTTGATCTATGTAATAAAATATTGTATCTGGTAAACTCGTTTTGTAAGCGTAGCTTTTTGTATCATAAAATTTGACTTATTTTGTATTGATATATTTGCTAAACTTTTTTTCTTCTATACGCGTCTCAAATTAAATCGTATATTTGCGAAAAGAATCAAGATTGGGAATTATGAACGAAAACGTCTTAGCTAAACTGAAGATACTTGCGGAATCTGCCAAGTACGATGTTTCTTGTTCTTCCAGTGGTACGGTGCGCTCCAATAAGCCGGGCACGCTGGGAAACACTGTCGGAGGATGGGGGATCTGTCACAGCTTTGCCGAGGACGGGCGGTGTATCTCGCTATTGAAAATCATGCTTACCAATTATTGTATTTACGACTGTGCCTACTGTATCAACCGGCGTAGCAACGATCTTCCCCGCGCCACATTTTCCGTTTCGGAATTGGTGGAACTGACGATGGAATTCTATCGTCGTAACTACATTGAAGGGTTGTTTCTTAGTTCCGGAGTAGTCCGCAATCCGGACTATACGATGGAGAGACTGGTGCGTGTAGCCAAAGATTTGCGGCAAGTGTACCGGTTCAACGGTTATATTCATCTCAAGAGTATTCCCGGTGCCAGTCGTGAATTGGTGAATGAGGCCGGGCTGTATGCCGACCGTTTGAGTGTCAACGTCGAAATTCCCAAAGAAGAAAACCTGAAACTCCTTGCACCGGAGAAAGATCATAAAAGTGTATTTGCTCCGATGAAATACATTCAGCAAGGTGTGTTGGAGAGTAAGGAAGAACGGCAGAAGTTTCGCCATGCACCCCGTTTCGCGCCTGCGGGACAAAGTACCCAGGTGATTGTAGGCGCTACCTCCGAGTCGGATAAAGATATTCTTTTCCTTTCGTCGGCTCTTTACGGACGGCCGACCATGAAGCGTGTCTACTATTCGGGCTACGTTTCTGTGAATACATACGATAAACGTCTTCCGGCATTGAAGCAACCGCCTTTGGTACGTGAAAACCGGCTCTATCAGGCTGACTGGTTATTGCGCTTTTACCAATTCAAGGTGGACGAAATTGTGGATGATGCCTATCCGGATCTCGACCTTGAGATAGACCCGAAACTCTCGTGGGCTTTGCGCCATCCCGAACAGTTTCCTGTCGACATCAACAAAGCGGACTACGAAATGTTGCTCCGTGTGCCGGGAGTGGGAGTGAAGTCGGCGAAGTTGATTGTCGCCTCCCGCCGTTTTTCGCGACTGGGTTTTTATGAACTGAAGAAGATAGGAGTGGTGATGAAGAAGGCGCAATATTTCATCACCTGCAAAGAACTGCCTCTCCAAATGCTGACTGTGAACGAACTTTCGCCGCAACGGGTACGTAGCTTATTGCTCCCAAAACCAAAAAAGAAAGTGGATGAACGCCAATTACGACTTGATTTCTGATTTATGATTTATGAATTCTGATTAAACGAATTACTAAGTATGTTGATTAGCTTATATAATAATTTAGGTACAGATTACACGGTTTTTAGTGTTGTCATTGCTACAAAGAGTCCGCATTCATCCCTGTAATCCGTGCCTAAAATAAATCATAACCCGGAAGTCATAACCCATAAATCATAAATCATAATTCATAACCCATAAATCATAAATCAGAAATCATAAATCTTGAAATTTTTTGTTTACGATAAAAGCTTTGATGGTCTGCTGACTGCCGTGTTCGACGCCTATTTTCGCAAGACCTTTCCCGATGATTTGTTGTCGGAAGGAGATGCTTTGCCCTTATTTTATGATGAGTTGCATACCGTAGTCACCGATGAAGAGAAGGCAGGGCGTGTGTGGCGGGGATTGCAGAAGAAAGTCTCTGTATCTGCTTTGGGCTGCCTCACACAAAGTTGGCTGTCGGAGCTTCCGGAGGTAGGGATGCTCATTTTTCGTTATATCCGTAAAGCGATCGACTCACCCCGTTCCATCGAAACCAATTTTGGCGATCCGGACGTTTTGCGATTGGCGCAAATATGGAAGAAAGTGGATGGCGAACGTGTGCACCTGATGCAGTTTGTCCGTTTTCAGAAAGCTGCGGATGGTACATTCTTTGCGGCTTTCGAACCGCAGTATAATGCGCTTCCTCTTACCGTCCACCATTTCAAAGACCGTTTTGCCGATCAGAAGTGGATTATCTACGACATGAAACGCCGTTATGGTTTTTATTATGACTTGCAGGAGGTGACAACCATCTCGTTTGATGATGACAGCCGTGAATCCCATCTGATTACGGGGATGCTGGATGAAAGTCTGATGGACAAGGATGAGAAACTTTTCCAACAACTCTGGAAAACTTATTTCAAGGCCATTTGTATCAAAGAACGTATGAATCCGAGAAAGCACAGGCAGGATATGCCTGTACGTTATTGGAAGTATCTGACGGAAAAGCAGAAATAGGTTTTCATCTCTTTATATTTTAGAATTAAAATACTCCTCCTTGTTTCTTCTGCTTTTCTTGTCTCTATTGTTTTTTGTAAAGGGACTTATTCAATTCGCTGCACTGTTACCTCCGGAAACTCCTGTATCAATGAAAGCAAATGTCCTTCATCGTTATTTCGTTTCGACTTGATTACCATGCTCACCTGATAAAACTCTGCTTCACCCTTATGCAACGTTTCCATCTCGTAAGAGACTATCAGGTAGTCTTTAGAGTTGAATCTGTCCGCT
>OJPT01001121.1_pt1 | contig 11027 bp, 9 predicted proteins | sample 1598641 | NCBI WGS metagenome assembly OJPT01 (sample SAMN03922495, study PRJEB24848) | human gut metagenome | isolation source: stool sample | host: Homo sapiens | place: Germany | collected 2011-11 | reverse complement strand
TCTAGTACGGTCTCGTGGGCTCGGAGATGTGTATAAGAGACAGCTGCTGTCCCTGACGAAAGCCGAAGGAGACGACCCCGAGAAGACTTTTCGCATTGATGCTTCGCTCACCGGCGATTATGCGGATGGTGCTCTGAAAGACATTGACATGGCTTACAAACAGTGCGGCTGTATGTGTGGTGAAATCTTCCTCCAACTGCAATGAAAGGGTCCGCGTTGTCATGGGAATCGTCCTCCCAATGATAGATTTTCATTTATAAATGCTCGATCCAGGGGCTTCGGAACATGTGCGCTTATGATGCGCGATATTTGCGCTCTCCTTTGCACAGCCAGCCCTTTCTTCTCCAACTTCGAAATTCCCAGCGGGCCAGCAGCAGGCAGAGCAGGAACGCAAGAGCATCGGCTATCGGTGCGGCCAGAAGTGCGCCGTCTAGCCCGAAGGAGCGGGATAGCAGAAGCGCCAGAGGGATCAGGAAGCAGCCCTGCCGGGCCAGAGGAATCAGCAGGGACTTACCAGGCCGGCCGATCCCCTGGAAGAAGGAGGCTGAGGTCATGTGAAGGCCATACAGGAAAAAGGCCAGCATATAGAGCCGGAAGCAGTGCTGTGCGCAATCCAGATAGAGCGCATTGTCCGATACAAAGCAGCTTGCGATCTGCCGCGGGAACACCATGAAAATGAGAAACCACACCACTGAAATGCCTACTGCAATAAGAGAAGCTATATGGAATGTCTTTTGGACCCGCGCATAGTGGTTGGCGCCGAAATTATAGCCGTTGATGGGCTGGATGGCAGAGGACACCCCGACGAACATGGAGTGAGCGATCTGGTAGACCTTCATCATCATGCCGTAGACGGATAAGGCAATGTCACTGCCATAGACTGTGGCGGCTCCATAGGCCCGCATCAGATTGTTCAGGGTAATCTGCACCAGAGCGGAGAGCATCTGCGTAAGCAAGCTGGGGAGGCCCAGTGCCAGAATACGACAGGTCAGCTTCCGTGTAGGGCGCAGGTCCTCCCGCCGGATATGAACGGTTTTGAGGCGGCGCAGGTAGAGCAGGGCCAGGCATCCAGCAGCCACCTGCCCGATCACCGTGGCGATCCCGGCGCCCACAACGCCCATCTTCAGCGGAAAGATAAAGATAGGGTCCAGGATCAGATTGATGACCGCCCCTGTCATCATGCACTTCATCATGTACTGCGGGGAGCCGTCTGCCCGGATAATGGCGGTGAAGGCGGGACAAAGGAGCTGGAACGGGATCCCCCATGCGATGGCGCGCATATAGGACAGAGACTCTGCATAGGCAGTCGGCGTCGCGCCGAAAAGGACTACGATCTGCGGGGCGAAGATGCCGCAGGCCAGAGCGGCCAGCAGACCGCTGGCCAAGATCAGGGTGAGGGCGTGACTGATGGTGCTGTCCGCCTCCCGCTGCGCTTTCCGACCCAGGCACAGACTGATATTGGCGGCACATCCGTCTCCCAGCATCAATGCCACAGCATTGACCAGAATGGTCAGCGGGAACGCGATATTAGTGGCTGCCATTCCTGTAATGCCCACGCCCTGTCCGACAAAGATCTGATCCACGATGTTATAGAGGTAGTTGACCATCAGTGTCAGTGAGGTGGGAACGGCGTATCGAACGATCAGTTTGGGTATGGGATCCGTTTCCAATGGGTTTGGCTGCAGGTTTGGCTCCATAGCAAGGCTCCTTCCGTATTCATACTGGACGCTTCCGAGGGAGAAGCCGCCGGAAATAAAAAATCCCGGCGCCATTTCCCTGACGCAGAGAGATGGCTGTACCGGGTGCTTAGAGTATACACTTTTGCTTGAGGAGGATGGGCATCCGGCACGGCACCAGAAAGCCTTCTTCTCCCCTCCAGACCGAACCTGTTGGCTCCGGAATTCCACCGGATTAGCTGATCGCTCGCGGACTGTTACCGCCAGTAGAGAAATATCTCGTTTCCGAAGAAAACTTACATACCTAAATGTATCATTAAATAAAAGACCCGTCAAGGAAAATGTCCTTCCCGCCGTATCAACTTCTGCGCTTTCTGATCGATATCCTGTGTCCCGTACAAGGCATTCCATTTTGGCTTTTCCTGTGGTAAAATATCAAAATCGACAAAATCACAGGAGGCAGGACAGGGATGAAAACGGGCTTGGTCTTGGAGGGCGGCGCCATGCGCGGAATGTTTACCGCAGGCGTTCTGGACTCCTGGATGGATGAACAGATATCCTTTGATGGAATCGTCGGTGTGTCGGCCGGTGCGCTGTTTGGGATCAATGCTCCCGCCGGTCAGAAGGGACGCGCCATACGGTATAATTTGAAGTATATCCGGGATAAGCGGTACATGGGGCTGCGCTCGCTGCTGACCACGGGCAATCTGATCAACGCCGACTTTGCCTTCTATGAGGTGTCCTCCAAGCTGGACGTATTTGATGAAGCGGCCTTTCAGAGATCGGGCGTTGACTTCTATGCCGCGGTCACCGATCTGCACACAGGCGCCCCGGAGTATATCCGGATCACAGAGCCGTTCCGTCAGATGGAGGTCCTGCGGGCCACCTCTGCCATGCCCTATGTCTCCCGGCCTGTGGAGTTGGATGGGAGGTTCTACCTGGATGGCGGGGTCAGCGACAGTATTCCAGTCCATTTCTGCAAGAGTCTGGGCTACGACAAGACCGTTCTCGTGCTCACACGTCCCTTGGAGTATCGGAAAGAGCGGCCCGCAGCATGGCTTCAGCGATTCAACCGCCTCTATTACCATCGCTATCCGGCCTTTGTGGAGAGTCTGAACCGGCGGTGGGAAGTCTATAACCGGCAGGTGGAGGAGATCATAGGGATGGAGCAGCGCGGGGGGCTCTTCGTGGTTCGGCCCAATGGCCCACTCCCAATCAGGCGTGTGGAAAAGGACCCCGCCAAGCTGCAGGCTGTTTATGACCTCGGGGCAGAGGCCGGCAGGGCGTCTCTCAGCGGACTGAAAGAGTATTTGCTGACGCATGAATGATGGTAGATGATACAGGAAATTGCGCATCCAGCAGGCAGGGGCTTGTATGGATGCGCAGTTTTTCTTTGTGCAGTATACAGCGTCCCTTGGTCCAGGTATCATGGTTGGCAAAACTGGCGGGATGGCATATATACTTTTTGAATAAAGAATTTCTGATACATATCGGACAAATTGACATTTTTTTCAAGTAACATTATAATGTTCATATATTCACTGCCACAAGAGGACGTGGTTAGAAGGGGTGAAGAATATGGATCAGGATCTGCCCTTATGGGTAGAGGGCTGCGCCGAAACATATATAATGTGGGTGTGAATGGAAGCAGACAGCTGCTGAAGATCTTGCCGGACAAAGGTATGCAGGTGCGGCCCTCTGGAGCAAACAAAGAAAAGGAGGGCATTTTTGATGGATCACAGCGTATTGACGATTTTGGATCTGGGAATCATTGCGGCATACCTTGTCATCATGGTCCTGGTGGGGGTCTATTCCGTCAGGCGGATCCAGAACACAAAGGATTATTATGTAGCGGGCCGGTCCTTTGGGCCGATGGTGCTGATGGCCACCGTCTGCGCGACGATCATCGGCGGCAGCGGTCTGATGGGCCGGGCAGGTGTGGCCTATACCGACGGCTTCAAGGCGGTCCTTACCGCAATTCCATACCTTCTGGGAATGTTCATTTTTTCCGGCATCGCCGGGAAGATCTCGGATATCGGGATGCAGTACGGGATCACCTCTATCCCGGAGCTGTTTGAACGGCGGTTTGGCCGGGCAGCCAAGATCACCCTCTCTGTGCTGATCGCGTTCGCCATGATGGGGACGGTGGCCTCCCAGGTCACCGCCACGGCCACGATCATCCGGATGCTGGGGGGAGAGTTCGGCCTCTCCTATGAGATGGGCGCGCTGATCGCAACAGTGGTCTTTATGGTCTACACAGCCACCTCCGGCCTGTTCGGCGTGGTATACACCGACGTGCTGCAGTTTTATATGTTGATCGTCTTCGTGTATATCCTGATCCCGGTGGCGGCCCTGTTCAACGTGGGCGGCTTTGCGAACTTTGCGGCCAACCTGGACCCGGCGCTGGTGGAGCCGCATATTGACGGCAGCATTTTGGGAGACATCATCACCTATCTGGTTTTCACCATGGCAGGTGCGGAAATGTGGCAACGCGCATTTGCCGCCAAGAGCCGGAGGGCGGCAAAGCGCGGGATGTTCCTGGGTACGGCCGTATACGGCGTGACCATTGTGCTGGTCTACTTCATGGGTGTTGTGGGCCGTCAGATCCTCGGCGGCGACATCCTGGCGCAGTATGGCTCGACGGACGCTGTCGTTCCGGCCCTGGCGATCCGGATCCTTCCCGCCGGTCTGACGGGACTTGCGTTGGCCGGTATGCTCTCGGTCATCATGTCCACGGCGGACAGCTATCTGCTGGTATCTGTGCAGACCTGCGTCCACGACATCGGAAAGACCATCCGTCCCCAAATGCCGGAGCGGACCGAGATCTCCCTCTCCCGCATCTTCTCCATTGTCCTGCCCCTGGGCGCGCTGGTGATCGCGTTGTACATCCACAATGCATACAACATCCTCATGTTCGCCTGGAGCTTCTATGCCGCATCGGCTGGGATTCCCGCATTTGCAGCGCTGTTCTGGAAGAAGGCAACCAAGACCGGCGTCATGGCCGGGTTGCTGGGCGGGTTTGTTGTCTGCGTTGGCTGGAAGCTGGCAGGCCAGCCCTTCGGCCTTGGGGCGGCGGTGCCGGGCACGGTTGCCTGCGGTATCGCACTGGTCGTTGTGAGCCTTGCGACTTATAAGCGCGCACCGTCCGTATTCCTGAAAGCTGAAAAGCAGAGCTGATAGGGAGCTGCTGCATCCCCATATCGGAAAGCAATGGAGTGAACATTATAAGAGCCAGCCGGAAATTTTGAAGATCCCCGGCTGGCTTTGTTTTGGCGTATTACTGATAGATAAAAAGTCTCCGATCAGACAGCAGACCTCGCCACTGCTGTCTTTGCCCCAATACCAATGGCACACACCGCTTTTTCAGATCGCGTCACCAATGCGGCGGTCAGCGCTCCGTCCTCAGAGCTTCCGACAGCGTATGGCAGTTCTTCATCTTCTGCATCCCAAAATCCTGTCCTGCACGCATCAACTACATGGCGGGACGGTGGACTGCGCTTGTGCGCCTGGCCATGGACCATCTTTGCAACAACAAAGGTTACTGGATTTCTGCTGCGGAACCGGATGATGGCAAAGGCTGAGAAGTGATCCTGATTTGTCCGGAGCACAGCTTCAGCAGACCGATATCCTGCCGTGTGACGCGACATATCCCATGCGGATTTGTCAGCAGAGCGACATCTTCCTTCTCGCCAATCCGAGCCATTCTCAGAAAGGAAACTAATATCGTTCAGAAAGGCGAATTGCAGGAAGAAGTCATTGCAAAAATACAACAAGCACGCCCTGCGGAGCGATGGGGAGAAAGACCAAAACAAGGGAGGCACGCTTTTACAACCCGTATCCGTCATTGCGGGCCGCCCACCGCGCGGGACTTCTATACACCATGGTATAAAACAGTTCTGCGGGCTTTTACGCCGTCACAGGGCACAGCCGGGCAGAGATCATTTGTGCCAGTGCGGACCGCAGCAAGACCAATGGACCTGATCGCCTGGAAACGCGTGCTGGATGGGCGTACGATGAGCGGGTATTCCAACTGCATTGAGTATCTGATCGAGCGCCAGAGCACCTTCGCCATGTGGAAATTTGCCGCCTGTGTCAGTGAGCTTCTGGTTTTCCGCCGATAGGATATTTTGGGATAAGGGCGCGCCCCCAGACAAGCGGCCGTCGTCAAGGCAGACAAGGAGCATGATGCGTTCAACAAGACCCGGAAAATGGTCTCCGACTCTAACAAGGAAGTGCTCAGAATACTGGAGTCAGGAGATGGAAAATAACTTCATTATATAATTGGCTTTTTCGTGATCTTATGGTATGATACCCTTACGCTGTCCAGAGCATAATTTCTAGAATGAATCCCCCTCTGTAATGTGAGTGAATCACCGCAAAGTGGTACTGTTCGGCGCCGATGGGCGCTATCTTTTTGTCTGGGCGGATGTAGAAGCACGGATGAAGAAGAATTACAATATGCATTGTATGCCGATGGTTGTGCTGTTGAACCTCGGAGAGGATGCGCTGGTTGTCCGCCGCCAAGGATATGAAGGCGTGCCGCAAAATACGGGCCTGCCTGAATGGCTGACGGACGGAGAAAGGGGGCAAAGTGATGCGCACACTGATTAAACACGGACTGATTGTAGACCCGGCCAGCCATGTTCACTCCCAAAATAATCTGCTAGTGGAAGACGGGCGTATTCAGGGGCTGACTGCTGAAGAGCCGGAAGCTGATGTGATTTTGGATGCCGAAGGGATGGTGGTTTCACCTGGTTTTGTGGATATCCACATGCACGAGGATCCTTATGACCCAGAGGAGGGGCGACTGATTCCCAGCATTATGACCTCCATGCTTCGCATGGGAGTCACTACAGCGATTGGTGGAAACTGCGGTATCAATACGGTCTCGCCTCTGCGGTATTTAGAATTGATGGACCGTGATGGCGGCCCGATCAATATGGGACTACTAGCCGGCCATACCTTCCTGCGGGAGCAGGCCGGGCACCGGGACAAGTACAGTGCAATTCGGCCCGATGAACAACAACGGTTGTCAAGGCTGGTCAAAGAGGCTCTGGAAGCAGGTTGCTTTGGGGTGTCCTTCGGTATTCGCTATGTACCCGGTGTGACACGGGATGAGATGGTGAAAACCGCCTGCTTCTGCCAAAGCCATGGCCGTCTTGTGGCCGCCCATGTGCGAGATGACGCGGATAATGTATTCGGCGCGGTGGAGGAGTTGGTTTCCATAGGGCGGCAGCTGGATCTTCCGGTTCAAGTTTCCCATGTGGGAAGCATGGGAGGATTTGGGCAGATGGAACGACTGCTGGCCCTCATAGATAGATATCGCGCCTCCGGTATGGAACTGAGCGGAGATTGCTATCCGTATGACGCTTTCAGCACGCGAATAGGGGAAACAACCTACGATGAGGGATTTTTGGAGCGTTACTGCACACAGTATTCTGCGATAGAAATCTGCGAGGGTATGTACAAGGGACAACGATGCACGGAGAGATTGTTTCATGAACTGCGTCAGACAGCACCGGACACATTGACGGTCTGCCATGTTATGAAGGCGGAGGATGTAGCTTTGGCCCTGTCTCATCCGGCCATTATGCTGGCCAGTGATGGGCTGATGGATCGGGGGCAAGGACACCCGAGAGGTGCAGGGGCGTTTCCACGCCTGCTGTGCCGGTATGTTGCAGCCGGGAAGATGAACTTGGATGATGCGGTCGCCAAGATGAGTGCCATGCCGGCCCAAAAACTGGGGCTGACGAGAAAGGGGACCTTACGCAAGGGCGCAGATGCAGACATCGTAATTTTTGATATGGATCGGATCCGGGACTGTGCTACGTTTGAGCATCCCGACCGTCCTCCGGAAGGGATAGAATGGGTCTTGATTGGGGGAAAAATCGCTGTGGAACACGGAACAATCAAGCAGTCAAGTCTAGGACGAGCCATTCGCGCTTAGCAATGGAGCAGGAGGGAGAGACGGCATGGACGAATATGTGAAGCGGCAGCTTTCCTCAGTTCCGGGGCATATCGGATTTTACTACAAAAACCTGGTCACGGGAGAAACGGACGGAAGCCGCCAAACGGAGTTGTTCCAAGCGGCCAGCGTAATTAAACTGCCAATTTTGGCGGCCATCCTGCTGGAGGAGCGGGAGCATCCCGGTGTGCTGCAGGAGCGGCTCTTGGTCCGGGACGGCGACAAAGTGCCCGGATGCGGCGCATTGCAGCATATCTCCGGTACGCAGGCGTATGACATAGAAAGCCTCTGTAAGCTGATGATTACTATCAGTGACAATACGGCTACGAATGTGTTAATCCGCCGCTTTGGCATTGAGTTCCTGAATGAGCGATTCCAGGTGCTCGGCCTTCAGGAAACCAAGATTTTTCGCTTTCTGTTTGACACGGAGGCCGCACGTCAGGGAAAGGAGAATTTATGTCAACCGAAGGAGATCGGTAGCCTTCTGGAGGAAATCTACCACGGACGCTGCGTGAGTGCCAATGCGTCTGAGCGAATGCGGGCGATGCTATCGCAACAGCAGATTAACCATAAAATCCCCAGCCTGCTTCCACCCACCGTGCGGGTGGAGCACAAGACCGGCGAGGATGAGGGGATTACGAATGATGTGGGGATTCTATATGGGAGAGAACCCTGTGTTCTGGTATTTGTATCCAATGAAACTGATGTACCGGCCTTTGAGCAGGTAATCCGGACAGTGAGCCTGCACTATACACGAGTGTGATGACAGACATATAGAAAAAGGAGAAAACTTGTTATGGCCATTATTAAGACGATCTCGGACCTTCTGTGGGGAATGCCTCTCATCGTACTTATTCTGTTGGCTGGCATTATCTTTACGGTCGGCTCCAAATTCTTTCAAATCGCACACTTAAAGCATATTCTGAAAAACACCATTGGAACACTTTTTTCAAAAAAGGACAACGGTAAGGGCATGATGAAACCCTTGGAAGTAATCAGCATTGCCGTTGGCGGAGCAGTGGGTGTTGGCAATATCGGCGGCGTGGCGACCGCTATCGCGGTGGGCGGACCGGGTGCAGCCTTTTGGATTTGGGTTGCGGCCTTTTTGGGCATGATGATGAAAATGGCCGAAGTTTCCCTGGCGGTATACTACCGTTCAAAGGATGAAAAGGGCGGCTATTATGGCGGGCCTACATACTATATGGAGAAAGGGTTGGGACGGGATAAGGGCTTCAAATTCTGGGGCGTGCTGGCGGTTATCTTCGGGATCGGCATTTTTGGAAATGTCTTTTCCATGCAAAACTTCACGGTCGCACAGTCCGTCAACGCCACTTTTGGCATTCCCATGCTGGCGGTAGGTTTAGTCTATGTTGGTCTCACCTATTTGGCTACTGTCCGTGAGATTCCTTGGCTGGGCAAGCTGGCGGCGAAAGTAGTTCCCCCCATGTGCGTCTTTTACCTGGTAGGCGGAATCGTGATTATCATAGTAAATATCACACAATTGCCCGCAGCACTTGGACTGATTATCAGCGATGCATTTACCGGAACCGCAGCCACCGGCGCTTTCATGGGAGCGGGCGTGGCTTTGATTATCCGAACCGGCTTATCCCGCGCCATGTTCTCCAGCGAGGCTGGCTGGGGTACATCGCCTATGATTCACGCCTCCGCCAAAACGGAGCATCCGGTGAAGCAGGGATTGTGGGGGGCATTTGAGGTTTTTGTCGGTACGATGTGTATCTGCACGGTTACCTCCTTGGTTATCGTCGTTACCGGCCTGTGGGATTCCGGCCTGGATGGTGCTCCATTGACCTTGGCGGCTTTCGAAACAGTGCTTGGGCCTGTTGGAACTATCATCATCACGGTGGCCATTTTCCTCTTTGCTCTTTCTACTACTACCGGATGGTGGGCTTATTTCGAAGTGCTGTTGCGCCATTTGTGCGGCACGAATGAAAAGCTCAAGCGGACCTTGATTAACGTATTTAAGGTAATCTACCCCATTCCCGGGTTCCTTGTAGTGCTTCTGGCTGCGGTGGGAAACGATATTTCTGGTGCGGATATTTGGGAAATCGCCAATTTGACAACGGGAATACCTGCCTTTGTAAACCTGATTGTCATTGTCATACTGAGCGGAAAGTTCTTCCAATTGCTTAAGGACTACAAGGCTCGTTATCTGGGAATCGGTACCGTTGATCCGAACTTCAGACTTTTTGATGAAGAGGAATAAACCGAGCCTGAAAATGGCGGATTGAGAAGCCAAGAGGAGGGCGTGGCTCTGCCACGCCCTCCAGCGGCGGAAAATATCAGGACAGCGCATCCAACACCACATCGAACAGATGCATAGGGTTAAGCTGCCCTCTGTCATAACGCTGGCAAGTGAATCAACGAAGTCCCTGTCGCAGGAAACGGCTGAAATCAATGTCACATCGGTACAGACTCCATCCATCACTTCGGCCTGTATTCCATAAGACGGAAGTCAGCTGGACTGCAATGGTACAGATCGGCCATGCGGCACACGATGCCAAATGGAGGGGCAGAAGTCCCTGCCTCATACAACAAGTGTACGTGCTTTGCTGCGGCCGCTTGGGTGTATCCGGCTTTCTCCCGGCTTGCTCGAACGGATTTTCAGGATGACCACCTTTTTGGGTTCTGCGCATTTTGAATTCCTCCTGTCATTTTTCTAATACATTTGGGCCGCGCTCCCCGGAAATCCTTGTGTTTTCAAGGTTTCCGGGGATATTTTCTTGGCCATTTCCCTTGCTTTTTTCCTTACGAGATGTCTGTAAGGGAAAGCTCTCAGCTTTCACACGCCCCCTTATCCAGAAACCGGGCGGAAGAACCTGTGGTTTCTTTCTTTGCATGGGCGTAGATGTTCATGGTGGTGTTCACGCTGGAAAGGCCCAGCAGCTCTCGGACATCTTTAAAGACGCCACGCCATAAATTATGTTGCTTGTGAAAGTGTGGCGAAGGACATGAAAGTGAAGGGCCTGGATATTATCGAATGTGATGTTGGCTCGTCTGCACGCCGTAGCTGCCCCCAGAGCGTACAAATGTCCCATCATTCCACAGGCAGACGAATGAGACCTCTGTAAAGCATTCCCGTGGTTCATCTGTGCGGGGCAGGGAAGAGAGCCCGTAATATGTACGGCTCGTTTTCTTCGGAGATCCTGTGTCAGCTCCTGATACTGCCGTTAAAGCGCGCCAAATCCATATAATGCTATTTGGGAATGAGTTTGTTTGTGCAGCAATAACAGGGGCCTACTGCTTAAGTCAAAATTGCAAAAAAAGACATGCAAAATTTGGGAATGATTCCAAAATAGTGTGGTTTGTCAAAAAAAGTGTTGACTTTTTTTGATGGCGGCTTTATGTTAAAAACATGTTAAGAAAAG
>OJPT01001099.1_pt1 | contig 11177 bp, 7 predicted proteins | sample 1598641 | NCBI WGS metagenome assembly OJPT01 (sample SAMN03922495, study PRJEB24848) | human gut metagenome | isolation source: stool sample | host: Homo sapiens | place: Germany | collected 2011-11 | reverse complement strand
AATATGCACAACTTTTTAAACATAAATCTTTTATAATTTAATTCCGCCAATAGATTCTCTTAAGTATTCTGCTATACCCATAAAATTTCGTTCCAACAAATACATCTGGCTAGCCATAAAAGTGAAAAAATCTCCCCAATGCGCTCTCCGATGCAAATCCAATCCTTCTTTTGCTACATAGATACGGGCCACTTGTCGGCCATTCTCACGGACAAAACAAATATCCCAGATCAAGCCTTCGGGAAAATCCTGTTCCAACGTCTCTTTATACCAAGTCAGGCGCTCAAACATTTCCAGACGTAAATCCTCGCTACGGTGGTTTACCTCAAGAATAACGTAAGCCCCTTGGCGGTTCGCGTCGAATTTCAACTCAACGCCCTTTACCTTCGTATCATATAATGTCCAAATTTTCTTACGCCCCCGCAAATAGGGTTGCACCTCACAAAAAGCGGCGAAGCTTTCCCAAAACTCCAATTTGAGATTCTTCAGTTCCTCCTTACTATACATTACCTATAAATGTCTTTCTTTGTTACCTTAACGATCTGTCCGAATTTAGAGAGTTTCTCCATATCCATACTCTTTGAATTACCGACTATCGCATATATCATTAAATGATCTTGTATATTCTCCCTATAAAAACGAAGGATATCCTCCATAGTCATCCGATCGATAACCTCCAGATAATCCTTGTTCGGATCGCTCTCGTACCCTTCACGCCGGAAACCGGCGATCTTCAAGGAAAGGGAGCGACTAGTAGGATATTCATTATTCACCCAATTACGAATCGTCTGCTTCACCGACTCCACCCGTTCCGGACGTTCCGGCATATCATGCACCAAATTCTCCAACACTTCCATCGCATCGATCATCTTATCCGTCTGTGTAGCCAATTTCATCACGAAACTAGCGGGCTTCTCCGATCGATTCAAAGGAGGATGTTTCAAACGGGCATTTACTTGATAAGCGAACGAACGAAACTCACGGATCTCCTGAAACATCAAGGATGACATATCCCCTCCGAAATAAGCACTAAACAACCGGGAAATAGGACGATCTTCCTTAGCCTTCAACGGATCGATATACATATAGGCATAGATTATGCTTTGCGTGACATCCTCCATGTCCATGAAAAAGACAGTCGGCTTATCATACGTCATAAGATCACGGATATAGGGAGAGTTCGATGGAATACTTACCTCCTCCAAGGGTAAATGCTGCTTGATCTGCCGGGCGGCCTCCTCCATAGACAATGTACCACAATAATGCAGGTTACAAGCGACCGAACGTACCTTACTGAAAGTGTCCAGCAACATCTTTCCTTTTAGTTTCTTGATTTCAGCGAACGATAATTTAGTCAAATAACGGGATTGCTCCCCAAATTTGACTTTCTCTAACAGCATATCGGCTACGTTCTCGCTGGAATTGAACAACGATTTCTCCGTTACCTTCGCCTCGTCCACAATCTGCCGTAACTTCTTGTCATCTGGCTTGGCGTGCCGCAAGAAATCGCCGACCAAAGCCATTGTTTGGGTAAAATGCCCATCAAAACCATTCACCACCACCAGAAACTCAGAATCCGTGGAATCAAAAGTCAATGTACTACCAAGTTCCTGCAATTTACCCCGAAAGACCTCAAAAGACATCGATTCCGTCGCTACGAAAGGTAGATAAGCGGACAATTTATCAAGATCACGAAGCTCCAACTGCCCCACTCCATAAGATAGTGTCAGCGAGAATATATCATTTACGGAATTATGAGTCTTATACAACGTGACAAGCGGACGCAAGGATACGACCTCGGCGTCTTTCTCAAAATCGAGAAAATGCGGTTTCAATTCTTGTACGGGTATCTTTTCCAGACGTTCCACATAAGCGGAGGAAGCATCGGAGTTCTTCGGTATAATCGGTGAATAATCCGGCTTGGGCAAGATCGTTTTCGGATAGCGTCCGGTCTTCTTCGTGACGTACATATAATTCTCCGTAAAATATTTCTTGGCGATCTCAATCACGTCTTCTCTCGACAAGGCATCGATACGGGTGACCTCATCCAAATAATCCTGCCAGCTTTTCCCTTGAGAGAAAATACGCATCATCACCTCGGCCCTTGAGTTTATGTCTTCCAATTTGGAGGCATATTCGCGTTTCTGTTCCAATTTCAAGCTTTGAAACATCTCATCGCTAAAATCCCCCTCCTTAATGCGGTTGATTTGTTTCCATACTAATTTCTCGGCTGCCGCATAGGTCTGGAAAAAGAACTTCGGAAATACCAACAAGCCTAATATTCCAGCCTTATTCATACTTTGGTTAACCGCCATCGCACCCATCACCTTATGATCTACCGTCAGCTTATCCAAAAATCCCGTACCATTGGAGTTATTCAATAAAGATACGGCGATATTGAGCGCAACTTGATCCGGATGATTCGCGGGAACTCCCCGGAATCCCAATGCCATAATTTTCACGAAAGGCATAGGAATACGTACGCTCACCTTCTCCCGTCCCTTGAATGGCGGTAATGTAACAATATCCCGGTGAGGCGGCTTCCCTTTTCGTATCCGTGAAAAAGTAGATTCCAAGATTGGCAAGACCTCCTCCGTATCGAAATCCCCGCTTAAGATCAATCCCATATTGGAAGCGACATAGTATTTCTCGAAGAACCGGCGCATCTCCGAAAGACGGGGATTCTTCAAGTTCTCCGCACTTCCGATAATCGGATAAGCATACGGATGCGGATAGAAATAACGCTCTGTCAATTTCTCGATGGCGACACTAGCCATCGTATCTCCATACATGTTCTTTTCCTCATAGACCGTCTCCAGCTCACTCTGGAAAAGACGAAATACGGGATTTACCAAACGCTCACTATTGATCTCGGCCCATTGGGAGATATATTGCGGAGAGAATGTATTGAAATATAATGTATAGTCGTAAGAAGTCCCGGCATTCAACTTCGTACCACCGAAACGAGAGATCAACCGGTCGAACTCATTCGGTATTACATACTCAGCGGCACGTACGCTCAGGTCGTTAATGATTTGCTGCAAATGGGCACGCATCTTGGGATCCTCGGTATCCGCCAAAGCGTCATATTTCTCGGCGATAATGTCCAGCAAGACTTTCTCGGACTCATAGTCGATCGTCCCGATCTTATCCGTTCCTTTAAACATCATATGCTCGAAATAATGCGCGATACCTGTGTTAGGGGAATCTTTAGCTCCGGCTTTTACAACTACGGCTCCGAATATCTTAGGTTGGCTATGGTCCTCATTCAACCATACCGTCAAATCATTACTTAATTTATGCTCTCGTACCTGTAGAAAATCTGAGGTTGACAACAGAGATCTCATGGAATCCATTTAAGTTTATATTATTTCACAAAGATACATTTTTCAATTGGATTAATACGCTTACATTTACAAGCAATCTTAACAAAAGGGCAAATTTAACGTAGGATTGAACCTATTTTTAAGAGTAGTGTTATATCAAAAAACGATTATTATGATAAATTTAGGTAGTTGGATGAACAAAGTCCTCACCGGATGGGGTGTAGACGAGAAAATAGCGAACACATTTGACGAGGCGATCATCGCCATCTTACTAGTGGCGGTCGCTATCGGATTAGATTATTTATGCCAAGCTATTTTTGTCGGAGGGGTACGTAGTATCGTTAAGCATACGCATTATAAATGGGATACGTTATTAATTAAACGTAAGGTCGTACATTATCTCGTACATACGATTCCCGGCATTTTAGTATATGTTTTGCTCCCGATGGCTTTTATCCGAGGAAAGGAATTATTATTCATTTCCCAGAAGATTTGCGCGATCTATATCATATTTTCCCTGCTGTTAGCGCTCAACGGTCTTCTCTTAATGATGCTGGATTTGTTTAACCAACAGGAGAAAATGAAAAACAGGCCGATGAAAGGTTTTATACAAGTATTACAAGTGCTTGTTTTCTTCGTTGGCGGCATTGTCATTATAGCGATTCTCGTCAATAAATCCCCGGCTACCCTTTTCGCCGGATTAGGTGCATCGGCAGCTATTCTTATGTTGGTCTTTAAAGATAGCATATTAGGTTTCGTGGCAGGTATACAGCTTTCGGCGAATGATATGTTGCGCCCCGGCGACTGGATCACGATGCCTTCTGCCAATGCGAACGGTATTGTTCAAGAAATAACCCTAAACACCGTGAAAGTTCAGAACTTCGATAATACGATCTCGACAATCCCGCCTTATAATCTAGTGAATAGTTCTTTCCAAAACTGGCGCGGGATGGTTGAGTCTGGAGGACGCAGGGTTATGAAGTCCATTTATCTCGATTTGAATACGATCAAGTTCTGTACGCCGGAGATGCTAGATACCTTCCGCAAGGAAATTCCTTTATTAGCGGATTACCAACCGGATAAGGATGTAGTACCTACAAACTCCCAAGTATTCCGTGTATATGTAGAGCGTTATCTGACAAGTCTTCCTGTCGTAAATCAAGATTTGGATTTAATTATCAGCCAACTTCAATCCACGGAATATGGTGTTCCCGTCCAGATTTATTTCTTCTCCCGGAATAAAATATGGAAAGAATATGAACGGATCCAGTCGGATATATTCGACCATTTCTTCGCTATGATTCCTAAATTTGAATTGAAAGTATATCAATATTCAGACTAAAGTACGTGTTCGGATTATTTTTCCTATCTTCGTCTCCGGATTGTCTACTTAAAGTTTAAAATCGTATTTATGAGCAAGATACAAGAATGGGTATATAATTTATTAGTTCAAATGGGGTTGATAAGCGAAAATTCCAGTTACCTAGACAATATAGTGATCTTATTACTTATTATAGCCGTCACCGTTGGGATCGATTATAGTTGCCGGTATATTTTCCTAGGTATGTTCAAACGATTAGCGAGGAAGACGAAAAATCAACTGGATGATTTAATCGTGGATCGTAAGATCATCAATAAGATGATGCATATGATCCCGGCCATATTGATTTATATATTGTTACCATTCGCCTTCTCAGCCGAAGAGACACCGAAGATTTTAATAGTACTCCAAAAACTTTGTCAGATTTATATCATAGCGGTTTCTTTAAGGTTTATAAACGCTTCCTTAAATCTGATCCACGAGATCTATAATAAAAAAGATTCCTTTAAGAACAAGCCGTTAAAAGGCTTCATACAGATCTTGCAGGTTACGGTTTTCTTTATTGGGGTGATATTGATTATCAGTATTCTTATCAATAAATCCCCGGTTTCTTTACTGGCCGGATTGGGTGCGTCTGCCGCTATCTTGATGTTGGTCTTTAAGGATACGATCTTAGGTTTCGTTGCCGGCATCCAATTATCCGCCAATGATATGCTCCGGGCCGGAGACTGGATCACGATGAGTAAATATGGTGCGGACGGCACGGTTATCGAGGTGACATTGAACGCCGTGAAAGTAAGAAACTTTGACAATACCATTACGACCATCCCTCCTTACGCCTTAGTAAGCGACGCTTTCCAAAACTGGAGAGGTATGAGCGAATCCCCGGGCCGCCGTATCAAGCGCTCTATCAATATCGATATGAACAGCGTACATTTTTGTACCCCGGAAATGCTAGAGAAATTTCGTAAGATCTCTCTTATCACGGATTACATCGATGGAAAAGAACAGGAATTAGATGAATATAATGAAGAACATCATATCGATAGTTCCATTTGGGTGAACGGACGTAGACAAACAAATCTGGGTGTCTTCCGTGCTTATCTCGTACGTTACCTAAGAAGCCTCCCGGAAGTAAGTAAGGAATTAGTCTGCATGGTAAGGCATCTACAACCGACTGATACAGGTATTCCCATCGAACTTTATTGCTTCTCATCCAATAAGGTATGGGTCGAATATGAAGGAATTCAAGCGGATATATTCGACCATGTACTTGCAGTAATACCGGAGTTTGGGCTAAGCGTATTCCAAAATGTATCCGGGGCGGATTTGAAGAATATCATCATCAAACTTCCCGCCGGCTCACAACCCTCAGAGTGTTTCTAGAAACTCATGTACATGTTTTTCCGGAAATGATAGGAACACTCTAAGATGTCAAAAAAATATCTTAGGTGCATCGGCCGACGATCCTAAGATACTTCGCCAGTGAACCTAAGATACTTCAGTAATGAACCTAAGATACTTTGCCTATGAAATCAGTATCGGCGTAGCCTTACGGCACTAGTGGTGTAGGGTTGTGCCTATACTGGCGTGAGGCTATGCCGATATATGTATTTGTCCCCTTAGAATTGGAAATAAATAAACGGCTGCACTCCCGCACTCTTAAACTGAACAACAATGAAAATCGCTATCGCCAATATAGCGGCCTGTATCAATAATGGGGAACGGGTCACGACTCCTCTCAAGGCATCCTCAGAGCGTTTAGGCATAAAATGCAGCACATAACCGATCACCATCAGCGCAAACACCCCTTTATATCCTAAGACGAATTGCATGAACACCTCCGGATGAAAATTCGTGAAGATCTGGCGAAGCATCTCTCCCACGGCCTTCATCGAGGTAGCTCGGAACAAGATCCATCCGAAACAAACCACATGGAAAGTAATCAGGACACCTAATACCCGTCGCCAAGGCTTCATCTCGCATCCTAAGGCCTTAAAGCTACTGAAATGCCCCATGATGAACTTATGCGCAGCCAAAGCTATACCATGTAAGGCTCCCCATAAGATGAAACTAATGGAAGCCCCATGCCATAACCCGCCTAGCAGCATCGTTATCATCAGATTCATATAGGTACGAATCTTCCCCTTCCGGTTCCCCCCTAAGGATATATACAGATAATCTTTTAACCAAGAGGAAAGGGAGATATGCCAACGACGCCAAAACTCGGTAATCGTAGCCGATTGATAGGGAGAGTCGAAGTTTATATTAAAGCGGAATCCCAACAACAGAGCGATACCGATCGCCATATCCGAATAACCCGAGAAGTCACAATAAATCTGTAGCGCATACCCATAGACACCCAATAAATTCTCCACACCCGTATAAAGCAACGGAGCGTCAAAAATACGATCCACGAAATTCATACTGATATAATCCGAGATAACCGTTTTCTTGAAAAGACCACATAAGATAAGGAACAATCCCTCACCAAACTCAGATCGCGTCACCGTAGGATTCTTATACATTTGAGGGATAAAATCCCGGGCACGAACGATTGGCCCGGCAACCAGTTGAGGAAAGAACGATACATAGAAAACATAATCGATCCAACGGCCGAGAGGTTGGATTCGTCCCCGATAAACATCTATCACATAGCTTATACTCTGGAAGGTAAAGAAAGAGATTCCTACCGGAAGGAAGATGTTCATCTTAAGCCATTCTCCCCCGGCGGCCATAGTAAACAGTTCGCCTAGGAAATTGAAATACTTGAAATACCCCAGCATACCTAGGTTTATGCAGAGACTAAGCGTAACGAATAATTTACGTTTTAATACCGATGTCGTATGCGAGATACATTGCGCTATCAAGAAATCGGAAGTAGCCGTAAATACCAGCAGCCCGAACCAAAGTCCACTACTTTTATAATAGAAATAAAGGGAAAACAATGTCACATAAATAATACGAGCCAACGTATGTTTCCTTAGCGACATATAAATCATCAGGAAACCGATAAACAAGAAGAAGAACAACCCGCTACTAAACAAGATCGGGGCATTATGATGATACGTCAGGATATCTCCCAGTTTCTCCCACGTGAATTGATGATTACTAAGCCAATCTCTAAGTATATTATATTCCATATAAGATTCTTATCGGTTATTATATGATTCCATGAACGCCCTAAACAAAAGCGTTCCTTGTTCTTGATACCCTTCTTTCGTAAAGTGAATCCGATCCCGTCCCATCAAACGAGAACTATGCCATTTGCGGCACGAGTTTTTCCCTCCCGTCGTAGTGAATAAATCCCAGCAAGCGACCTCTTCTTTCTTCGCTACATTCCGGATAGCACGGGCAGCCCGCTCGGTATTATCATTACGCACATACGTTCGCTGTTTTCCCGACCGGACTCTCCTATAACATTCCGGAGGAGTCGTCAGTAAGATCGCCGTATTCGGCAGCTCCTTCTTGACGATCGCCAAGAAAGCCTCTATCTGACCGGAAAACTCATCGGTATTAAAACGTCTGCCGAATGTCTCGTTGGTCCCCATAGAGATGATTAATAAGGACGGTTTTAATAAAGCCAACTGACGTATATAAGCCTCGTCCGTATAATTCACATACATCGCCCCATTCACTCCGATGGAATGGTATAAGATACCCTTGCCTCCATTCTTCAGTGTCAGGCCATAATATAAATTCGTAAAGGATGAGGCCGGTCGCAATGTATTCGTGCCCTCTTTCCGTCTCGTACTCTGCAATTGTAGAGTATCGGTCAAGCAGGAGATCCGGAAAGTGTCGGCTAATACACCAGGAACACATACGGTATCCGCACGGAATGTTTGGACCGAGTCTTTCAAAGCGCCAGCAGGAAGCATGGGCATCGACTTCTCCCCTCTATATAAGATCGCCTCATTAAACTCGTATCCGGCACCATTATTCGGAGTTATCACGACATCAAAATTAATCGAGGGGGAAACAGACTTAATCCCGATCCCACCGATCCCTATCGGGGTTTTCCGGACATGCTGAATACAACGTCCGGCAATCCAATCCTTAGCGACGGATTTGATAAAGTAATCATCCGGCTCGTTGGTCCTGCTCAACTTAAAAGGAGCGATCCAGCCTCGTCCGGCATTCCCGAACGCCTGTTGGAAAAGGCGCATGACACGACCGCTTAAATGTCCGGCTTGGATATGCGAATCCCCCAACTGGACGATCGTGATAGCCGTATCTTTCCCTGCACGCAACGAATCCAGTTCATTGAAAAAATTATTCCACGCCTTACTAGAATCCGGTAAGATCAACGTATCTTTTCCCACTTTCATAGAATAAGATAAAGGAGGCAACGCTACAGTATCCCGAACCGCCAAACTATCAAGAGATACATCCCCGTTTATTCCGGCTTTAGGTTTCGGAACAGAGAAGCCCATGATCACTCCTAAAACAACCAGACTAATTAACCACTTTCTCCGCTTCATCATAAAAATCTTTTTCTGATAATAACGCTTTCAGCAAGGCATCGGCAATCTCCCGTCCACCCCTGAAGCTTAAATGCGTATAATCCTTACTAGCCCAGTTTAATTCTACGAAACGGACCATACTATTCTCTCCTCCCATGGCACCGAATACATTCCAGAAAGGAACCCCTGCCTTTTTAGCAGCTTGCCTTTGCGCATGCAGCAAGGCTAACACGGCTGGCATCGTCTCGAATTCGCCATCGTCTTGACGGCTTCTGTCCGACACCCCCAACATCAATATATCAGCTTCCGGAAAACAAAGTTGTATATGGTTAATGACCTTTACCATCCGGCTACTATACCATCCATAATTCATCACGCTATCGCTCACGACATTCAACCCATACTGCAAGACAATCAAGTCATACGGACGGATCTTATTCAATGCTTGGCAACGGGAGACATCCAATCGCTCCAATATCATACCCGAGTTTCCCCGAAGAGAGAAATTATCGACCACAACACCTGAATGATCCTCCATAGCGACCCCTAATGCCCGGAACTCCGGAGTATTCTTAAAAGTGAAATCCGCTTCGGTGAACATCCCTTCCAACTCGTATTGGGTTACGATCGATGTGGCGGGAAGCATCTCTTGTAGGGTATCGGCGGAAGCGTTGCAAACCAAGCGCATCTCCGTATTCTTATTCTGCTCATAAATCAGTTTCAAAGAAGAGAACGTCTGGAGCTCCGGATAACGCTTAGTCGTCTTCACATGGATAGAGGCGTTCTCCTCGTTTGCCTCGAACATCATCCCGGATAAAGTATATCCATGCTCATGATCTGTCAGCATAGACCAAGTAGTCCATCCGGAGGCACGTTGCTCCACGGTTGGACGGAACTGTGCCGCTACGGATGTGACCGGTACAAAACCAACACCCCGCCCCCCAAATTCCTTCTGCATCCCGGAACGGAAATCGGCCACCATAATATCTCCTTCGATAAAAGAATCTCCAAGGAAGGCCACACGTACCGGACGATTCAATTCCCGCCTGTTTTTTAAGGCGGCGAAAAATCGTTGCAAACCGATATGTCCAAGAGAATAGTCCTCGATATGAGCCCCCAGCGAATCCGCCCCTTGAACAGCATAGACCGCTTTGTATAACGAATCACGAAGGGCCAAAGCCGCAGAATCTATTCCGGCGGAACGCATGATAGAATCCCTTAATGCTACCGAATCTACTTGAAGGGTGTCCGCTTGTTCCAATTGTTGTTTCAAAGAATCCAAGGAGAGCTTTTCCTCTTTCACCTTGAAATCCGATAAAAGATCTACCTTTTTGATCTTATACCCGAACAATGTATCCGGAAGGCTATATAAACCAAAGCTCATCAACAACGTCAGCGACAGTAACGCTAACACTCTACCCAAATTATTATCTTTGTTCATCTAACTTTTGCTTATAAGGGGACAAAGATAGACAAGTTTACCTACCCGGAAATAATCTTCGGACAAAAAATAACCTTAAATTATCCGTTCAGGGTGGATCATCCCTTAAACGTAAGTTGAGACAAAAAGAGATGCAATAACGAAGGCTCCAGCAGCATTGGGAAAATCAATCCATAAATAGCCCCGTAGAAATGGGCATTATGATTTATGTTATCTCCTGTTTGTTTCGCCATATACTGGCAATAGGCCAGATATAGCAAGCCGAATACGATTCCGGGGACAGGCAGCACGGCGAAAAACAAGATCTTTCCCCAAGGATCAAGGAATATAGAGGTAAATAGAACCGCCGATACCGCTCCAGACGCACCGATAGAGACATAATACGGATCATTACGTCGTTTTATCAAATCATAAAGCGAAGCCACGATCATTCCCCCGAAATAAAGAGCCAGATAAGCCCCTTTGCCGAATCCCATATATCGAAACGTTCGTTCAATATAGAGACCAAATGACCAGAACGTGAACATATTCACTAGCAAATGTGTCATATCCGCATGGATAAATCCATGTGTCACGATACGATAATATTCATGATTCCGGATCGTACGATATGGGATCTGTCTCTT
>OJPT01001057.1_pt1 | contig 11427 bp, 6 predicted proteins | sample 1598641 | NCBI WGS metagenome assembly OJPT01 (sample SAMN03922495, study PRJEB24848) | human gut metagenome | isolation source: stool sample | host: Homo sapiens | place: Germany | collected 2011-11 | reverse complement strand
TCATCATAAAACAGCATGCTATGAAATTGTTTTTTTCCTTCGTTTTTGCCTTATTGGCTTTTACAGCTTGTACAAAACCCGAAAAGGAAGTCTATATCTTCACTTCTCATCGTGAGCCGGCATTGGACGGGTTACATTATCTTTACAGCTATGACGGCTATCATTGGGATAGTATCGCAGGTTCATGGTTGAAACCGGAAATAGGAAATAAGACTCCTTATTATAATTATTTCACTAAACAGACCGAAGAACAGAAATATGCTCCCAATTCGATGATGCGTGATCCGTCCATGACCCAAGGCCCGGATGGAACTTTCCATTTAGTGTGGACAATCAGTTGGAATGGAGAACAGGGATTTGGTTATGCCAGTTCTAAAGACTTGATTCATTGGAGTGAACAACGCGAAATTAAAGTGATGAAAGACTCTTTGACTAACAATGTGTGGGCACCGGAAGTTTTCTATGATGATGAAAAGGAACAGTTCATCGTTGTCTGGTCTTCTGCCATTCCTGTAGAAAGATATACGGCAGCCGATAGCTTGGGAGCTAATAAAAGTCACCGTGAAGTCACCGTGCCTATTATACCACGACCAAGGATTTCCAAACGTTTACTCCTGCAAAGGCGTTTTATGATCCGGGATTTAATTCTATTGACGGATTTATAGTAAAGCGTGATAAAAACGACTATGTATTAATTATAAAAGACAATCGCAAGCCTGGTTACAGTGATTTGTTCTGTGTATCCGGGCCATCGGCAGAAGGACCTTATGCTGATCCGTCAGTAAAATTTGCACCGACTTACTCTGAAGGTCCGTGTGCCGTGAAAGTAGGTGATGAATGGTTGATTTATTTTGATGTTTATCGGGAAGGACGGTTTGGAGCCGTGTCTACAAAAGACTTCAAGAACTTTACTCCCATTGACGATCAGATTTCTATTCCACAAGGACATAAGCATGGTACTATCATAAAAGTTCCCGAATCAGTTTTGCTCAACCTGAAAGCGGAGGAAGCTAAAAGATTCCCTCAAAAAGACTAGTTATTACCCAGAATTGTCTGCTTGAATAAGTTACTTTGGGCTTTTGAAATTTATAAGATGAATGCACAAATGAAAAACAAGAATCTAGTATTATTATTCCTTCTTCTGATGGTGGAAGGAGGGCTGCTTTCGGCAGCAGCACAGAGCAAATCGTCGGTTTATAAGCCTTGGAGTCATGGACAACTGAAAGTAAGTAAAGAGAACCGCTATCTGATGAATGCGGACGGAACTCCTTTTTTCTGGTTGGGGGATACAGGATGGCTGTTGCCCGAGAAACTGAATAGAGATGAGGCTGCTTATTATCTGGAACATTGTCGTCAGGCAGGTTTCAATGTGGTGCAGGTACAGACTATAAATGGAGTTCCTGCCATGAATTTCTATGGCCAGTATTCCATGATAGATGGTTTCAATTTTAAGAATATAGACAGAAAAGGAGTTTACGGGTATTGGGACCACATGGATTATATTATTCAGAAAGCTGAGCAGAACGGCATTTACATAGCGATGGTATGTATCTGGGGAGGGCTTGTGCGCTCCGGAAAGATGAATGTTGAAGAGGCTAAAGCGTATGGTAGATTTTTAGGTGAACGATATAAAGATGCCCCTAATATCATTTGGGTAATCGGTGGAGATACTTATGCTGACCGGAATACTGAGATTTGGGAGGCGTTGGCGAATAGTATTCTTGCTGTGGACAAGAATCATATAATGACCTTTCATCCGTTTGGCCGTACATCCAGTGCTACTCATCTGAATAATAAGGAGTGGATGGATATGAATATGTTCCAAAGTGGACACAGGCGTTATGGCCAGAAAAAAGGAGATGGTGATACTTCTGTTACGGGATTGGAGGAAGACAATTGGCGTTATGTAGAAGAGGCTTTGTCCATGACTCCACTGAAGCCTGTTCTGGATGCAGAACCCAGTTATGAAGGTATTCCTCAGGGATTGCATGATCCTGCCCAGCCACGCTGGCGTGACTGTGATGTGAGACGCTATGGATATTGGTCTGTTTTTGCGGGCTCTTGCGGACATACATACGGACATAATAATATCATGCAGTTCTTGAAACCGGGTACACCCGGTGGGTATGGAGCTGATGGAATAGAGAAACCTTGGTATAAAGCAATGCAGGATCCCGGCTTCAATCAGATGAAATATCTGAAGAATCTGATGTTAACTTTCCCTTATTTTGAACGTGTACCGGATCAAAGTGTAATTGCCGGTACGAATGGGAATCGTTATGACAGAGCCATTGCGACTCGCGGAAAGGATTATTTGTTAGTATACAATTACTCCGGAAATCCGATGTCTGTTGACTTGACTAAAATCAGTGGCGCAAAAAAGAAAGTATGGTGGTATAGTCCTAAAGATGGAAAACTTTCTTTTATAGGAGAATTTGATAGTAAAATTACTCCTTTTACCTATGACGGCAGTTATAATCGGGATAATGACCAGGTATTAATTGCTATAGATTCAAGCAAGAATTATATTTCTACCGAATGGCTGGAACTTCCTATGGTAAATCAATAGCATTTTTAAGGAATACAGCCAAAAAGTCTTATTAAGTCTTAATGAAACGGGAAAAGTCAATGCGGAAATTGTAATTTTGAAAAAACACATTTACAAATGAAACGCATTGGCTTGTTCTTATTCTTTTGTATTCTTTCCTTGCATGGCATAGCTCAGGTTGAAAATGACAAGGATACGCTCATCATCCGGCAAGATAAAATCAATGAGTTTATCAATGAGATGAATGAGGCTGATAAAAGTATGGATTTTATAAACGAACCTCCTACGTTGACACCTCCCGTTTTATCTGATACGTTGCGGATGCCAAAATTTGATTTTACTCCCCGTGAAGAAATGCCTAAGATATCCCCTTATACTTTTTCCGGAAATCCTTTCGGACATGATTATATAGATGGACGTGCTTATCAGATTAATAGTACAGGGATTCTGAGTGGTTATCATTCCTTTCAAGGGTTGCCTTCTATAGGTGAGGCACGTAATGCCGGAGTGATGTACACACAGCGTCTCAATGATTTTATAACCGTGACGGGAGGAGTATATGCTGCTAAATACAATGTATATGGAGTCCGCTTTAATGATTTAGGTGCTAAGGGAAAGTTGTCTTTTCGCATTAATGACAGAATGAAGATCAATATGTTCGGCACATACTCGGTGTATAACGGATATGGTATGACTCCCGCTTCACAGCTTTTTATGAACCAAAATTCATACGGAGGCACTTTGGAATTTAAAATATCGGATAGTTTCGGAATTGAAGCGGGAGCAGAGAGGGAATTTAATCCGATGACCCGTAAATGGGAAACCCATCCTATTATTATGCCGGTATTCTATAAATAATAATTTGTGTATCTTTACGGCATGAATGAAGAGATAGAAGAGTATTACGAAGAGTTATACAGGCTTTATATAGATGAAAACCAGCCATTGGAACGCCGTTACAGGCAATTGCGTGAATCATTGGAGCGTGTGGTGCGTGAAAAGATACAAGGGAATAGTTTGCAGACCACTGATTTGGCCGCCCGTATTAATTATGTAGCCACTCAATATGGGCTGGATCTGAAAGAACAGAATCAGTTACATACCTTTCGCCTGACTTCCAATGATATTTTGAACCATCGTAAGTCTCCTGTAAAAGAAGAGTTCCTGCGTGATTTGCGTGCAGTGGCATACGCATATAGGAAGATGTTTGCACAGGATATTCCATTGAAGTTGTTCTCAGTTCTTCCCAAGCAGGAAATAGCATCTTCAGGGAAAAAAGAAAAGATGGAATACATCCGCCGCATCCGTGTATGCTTTGATTATGCCGATGATACCTATTTGTATGTACATCCTGTAGATGTAATAGCTGATGAACTTATACGGGTTGTTTATAATAAACCCGGTATAAATCATGAATTTGAAGAAACCATAAAGGAACTTTGGCGATATGCCCAGCTTAATCTGCTGGATGTTTCTGTAGATAGGGATGGAATTTATACCCCTTCTTTTATCGTATTGGAACCGGATTATTTGATAGATATCAGTTCATTGGCGGAATGTTACAAGGATTATGGCAGCCATCCGGCAAACTATTTTTTGAGCCGGCTGGTGCCGATTGATAATGCCCGCCCTTTGCTGTTGGGAAATATAGCCAATCTGTTTCTGGATGAATGGATACATGCAGGTGAGGAGGAGCCGGACTATATAGACTGTATGAAGAAGGCATTCCGGCAGTATCCCATTGAACTGGCTGCTTGTGCCGAACTTCGTGATCCGTCCAAAGAGAAAGAGTTTGCCAAGGATTGCCGGATGCATTTTGAGCATATACGGGACGTTGTACAACACACTTTTTTGGAGCCGGGGTATAATCTGGATAAAAAGGAGGCTGTGCTGGAACCGTCCTATATTTGCGAGGCGTTGGGCATTCAGGGACGTCTGGACTATATGCAGCGGGATATGAGCAGCTTTATAGAAATGAAATCGGGCAAAGCGGATGAATTCTCCATGCAGGGAAAAGTGGAACCCAAGGAAAATAATAAGGTTCAGATGCTGCTATATATGGCAGTGTTGGAATATAGCATGGGACAGGACCGGCGGCGTATGCATCCCTATTTGCTTTATACCCGTTATCCTTTATTGTATCCGGCCAGAGCATCGTGGGCTCAGGTAAGGCGGGTTATCAATTTGCGTAACCGTATTGTTGCTGCCGAGTATGGGGTACAATTCCATAATCATCCTGATTTTACACGCAACTTGTTGGCACAAATCAATCCGGAGGTGGTGAATGAAAGAAAACTGAGCGGCAGATTCTGGGAACAGTATTTGAAGCCCTCTATCTCGCGTTTCCGGGAGAAGCTGTCGGCGTTGGAACCTTTGGAGCAGGCCTATTTTTATACGCTTTATAATTTCATTACAAAAGAACTTTATACCTCCAAATCGGGAGATGTGGATTATGAAGGACGTGCAGGGGCTTCAGCTCTTTGGCTGAGTACACTGGATGAGAAACGTGAGGCGGGAGAGATATTATATGATTTGCAGATAATGGAAAATAGGGCATCACAGGCTCATAAGGCCTATATACTTTTGTCTATTCCGCAATATGATGAAATGTTTCTTCCCAATTTCCGTACAGGAGATGTGGTTGTGTTGTATGAGCGTAATAATGACTTGGATAATGCGACCAATAAAATGGTTTTTAAGGGTAATATTGAGCAGATTACAGATACAGAATTGCGTATTCGTTTACGTGCTACCCAACGTAATGCTTCCGTTTTTTCTCCGGACAGTCGTTATGCTGTAGAACATGATACGATGGATACTACATTTCGCAGTATGTATTTGGGACTCTCCGCTTTTCTGGATGCGAATACGGAAAGACGGGAATTATTGCTGGGACAACGGCCTCCCCGCTTTGATTCGTCTTTTGATGAAGCTATAGCGCTGACCGGTGATGATTTTGAGAGGGTGGCGTTGAAAGCTGAGTCGGCCCGTGATTATTTTCTTCTAGTGGGACCTCCCGGAACAGGAAAGACTTCGAGGGCGTTGCGTAGAATGGTGGAACATTTCTATGCAGCATCATCTATGCAGATATTGTTACTGGCTTATACCAACCGGGCTGTTGATGAAATTTGTCAGTCACTGTCCTCTATCACCCCCGGTATAGATTATATACGGGTGGGAAGTGAGCTTTCCTGTGATGTACGTTTTAGAGGACATCTGTTGGAGAATATATTGGCGGAATGCAACAGTAGGAGAGAGGTGAATATCCGTATGGCAGATTGCAGAGTATATGTTGGAACCGTGGCCTCTATTGCGGCTAAAGCTGAACTTTTTAAATTAAAACGTTTTGATGTAGCCATAGTGGATGAAGCCACCCAAATATTAGAACCCCAATTGTTGGGTATTCTGTGTGCCAAGTTTGCCGATGAAAGAAATGCAGTGGGTAAATTTATCCTGATAGGTGATCATAAACAGTTGCCTGCCGTTATTTTGCAGAATAGCGGACATTCTGAAGTGCATGATGAGGGACTTAGGGAAGCCGGACTTTTTAATTTAAAAGATTCTCTGTTTGAGCGGCTTTATCGTTTTCATTTAAAAGAAGAATCTCCTAAAGCGATAGATATGCTTTGCCGTCAGGGGCGTATGCATCCGGGAGTGGCTTTTTTTCCCAATAAAGCATTTTATGCCGGAAAATTGGAGGCTTTGGGATTACCTCATCAGTTGGAGCACATAGAGGCTCCGGTACGTTTTATCCCTTCGAAGCAAGATTTGGAGAGCGTTTCCGGAAAAACAAACAGATATGAGGCACAGATTGTCGCCGGTTTAGCCAAAGAGGTGTATCTGGCTCATGAAGAGGAATTTGATCCGAATCGAACGTTAGGGGTCATTACTCCTTATCGAAGTCAGATTGCTTTGATACGTAAAGAGCTTCAGGCATTGGCTATTCCTGCTTTGAGTAGGATTTCCATTGACACTGTGGAACGGTATCAGGGCAGCGAACGTGATGTCATTATTTATTCTTTTTGTGTGAATCACCTCTATCAATTAAGGTTTCTGCCCAACCTGACAGAAGAGGACGGTGTACAGATTGACCGTAAGCTGAATGTCGCTTTAACGCGTGCACGCAAGCAGCTTTTTATCACAGGAGTCCCTGAAATATTAAGTCATAATTCTATCTATCAATATCTTCTGAAAACTATTTATTAGGGAAAAAAATACCACAGGCTACTTAGGTGTGTAGTCTGTGGTGAATTCTTTAATTAGGCATCAACCGGTTTGTATTTGGGGACCAATGCTTTCATGATAATCCAACCAACCAAATAAGCTACGGCACATACACAGAATATGATGAAGTAGCCGGCAGGTTTTCCTTCGAATCCCATAAAAGTCATATTCGTTTCTGCTGCATAGTCAAACAGTCTGCCAGATCCCATATTAATACAGAATGAACCTATACCACCTGCCATACCACCAATACCTACGATAGTAGCGATGGTGCTTTTGGGGAACATATCACCTACTACAGAATAAATATTAGCAGACCATGATTGGTGTGCCGCACCTGCAATACCGATAATAATGATAGGATACCAATATGAATAATTGCCTAAAGGTTGGGCAAACAATGCCAGCAGTGGGAACAAGGCAAAGATAAGCATAGCCTGCATACGGGCTGCATATGGATTCTTACCTGTTTTATTAATGATAATAGTAGGTAACTTACCACCATAAATAGATAACATGGTAATAGCATATAATACGAAAATCAACATTTGTGCGGTACCCGTATCTGAAGCGAAACCGTATACATCCGAAATATATGCCGGAGTCCAGAACAGGAAGAACCACCATACGCCATCAGTCATGAACTTACCGACAAATACAGCCCATGTTTGGGGAAATTTGAAACATTGCAAGAATGAAATCTTCTTGTTGTCGAAGTCGTTGGCAGCAGCTTGTTGTTCTGCTGATTCTTCAGGATTGTTGTTGTCTTGTTCAATATATTCCAGTTCGGCAGCATTCACGCGAGGGTTGACATTGGGTTTCTTATAGAGGAACATCCAAAGTCCCATCCAAATGAATCCTAAACCACCGATAACGATGAAAGCCATTTCCCATCCGTTGCCCACACCAATACTTTGGAAATAACGTGCCAAAGGAGGGATAGTGATCGGAGCGGCTAAAGCACCTACTGTAGAACCTGCATTAAAGATGGAAGTGGAATATGCACGGTCCTTTTTCGGAAAATATTCGGCTGTTACCTTAATAGCTGCTGGGAAGTTTCCTGCCTCACCTACACCTAATACGATTCGGGCAGCGATAAAGTAATAAACGCTGGTAATGGCGATAGTTGAAGCGACGGCTCCTGTTGCAGAAAGCATCTCTTCTGCGTTATGAATACCTAATGTTTCTTCGGTTGCCCAACCGCACAATGCATGAAGACAAGCTCCTAAGGACCAGACAAAGATAGCCCAGAGATAACCTTTTTTAGTTCCCATCCAGTCAATGAAACGACCGGCGAACAGGTTGGCAATGGCATACACTATAGAGAAAATAGCTGTGATATCTCCGTAATTCGAATCCGTCCAGTGAAATTCCGGAGCAATGAAGTCTTTCCAGGTTAGTGAAAGCACCTGACGGTCGAGGTAATTGACTGTAGTGGCAAAGAATAGCAGACCACAGATTATCCATCTGAAGTTTGTCATCTTCTCACCTACTTTTTGAAATGTACTCATGATAATAGATTTAATTATGTTTTTCTTATTAGACGCAAAAATAACCATTCTGTACCTATTCTCTATGCAAAAATTGGTGGAAAGCCTGTATAAATCGGTACAATGGTAAGATTTCTAAAAAAATCATTCTGAATGTCGCAAAAAAAACTGAAAACGAGTTGATTTCTTGCAACATTCAGAATGACAAGAGTTAATGAGTAATGGTGTGTACCATTCTACTTATCTCATATCTGTGTATTTTATTTCATCCTTGTCACTGTATTTCAGGTTTTCACCTCCCATACCCCAAATAAAGGTATAGTTGCTGGTACCTGCAGCGGCATGGATAGACCATTCGGGAGAAGTGATGGCTTGTTCATTGTGTAACCATACCAGACGCTCTTCTTGCGGTTCGCCCATCAGGTGGCAAATGGCATTTCCTTCAGGCAGGTTGAAATAGAAGTAGGCTTCCATACGACGGGTATGTGTATGGGCCGGCATGGTGTTCCATACAGAACCCGGAGCCAGTTCAGTAAGTCCCATCTGTAATTGGTTTGTACCACCGTTTTTCACTCTTTCCAATACATCTTTTACAATTAACTGATTTACAATACGGTCGTTGCTATCTTCCATTTTTCCATAATGATCTGAGATAGCTAAAGCATACTGTTTAGGATTTGCTTTTTGAAGCTTGGCGTCGGTAGTGATCAATTGAGTAACGTATGGCTTGTAAGCCGGTGCCGAATTGATATAGAATTTAGCCGGTTTGGCAGCGTCATTACTTTTAAAAGTAACTTCTTTATTCCCGCAACCTACATAGAGGGCTTCCTTGTATTTCATAGGATATTCTTTACCGTCTACAGTAACTACGCCGTCACCGCCTACATTGATGACTCCTAGTTCACGCCGTTCAAGGAAGTAAGTGATTTCCGGACCCAGTTCACGGAAAGTTTCCAGCTTCAAAATTTTGTTTACCGGCATAGCTCCTCCGTAAATAAGACGGTCGTAAAGGGTGTATGTAACATTGATTTCATCCGGCGCCATCACCTTTTCCATCATAAATGAACTACGCAGACGTTCTGTATCATAGTGTTTCACATCTTGCGGATGGCAAGCGGTCTGTACTTTGTAATTTACTTGAGCTGAAGCTGCCAAGGCAGAAACACTCAGCATCATTGCAATCGCTAATTTTTTCATAATCATTATCTTTAAATTTTAATTTTTCATTGTTTTCTGGTATTTAATGATGGAACGACGGTTCAGCACCATTAAGAATAGTGTTATCAGTACTAAAATTCCGGAACCAATCCATTTGAATGAATAAGTCAAATGGAAAATAGCCCATGAGAAAGGACTTGAAGCAAAATCCAACGCACCACCTTCAAAACCAGACGGGATGTTTACGGCAGCATCTTGTGTCTTGGCGTATACATCATGTGCTGCTTTGGTGAAATAAGGAGCCAGATCTGTTACAAAATACAGACCGATGGCCAGCACAACAAAACCAATGATGAAAGTCTTTACTACATTTCCTTTTGTGATAGGTAATATCAATGGGAATACATAGAACATGCCAGCTAATGAAGCCAATGGTAAGAATTCATTGCCCGGAAGCACCACTGCCAATAAGATAGTAACAGGGATTAATAGTAATGATACAACCAACGTGGCCGGATGTCCGATCACCAAGGCAGGACTCATACCGATATTTAAGCCTACAGCACTCTTAAACTTCTTGGCGATCAGTTCGCGGGTAGCGTCCGAAATAGGTTTCAACCCTTCGATGAACAGGCTGGTAATACGGGGAATCAACTCCATTACTGCTCCCATCTTGATACCTAAACCTAGAATATAAGGAATCTTGTCTACTATTTCTTGTCCGTTCTTGCAAGATAATGCACCGATGCCACATCCTACCAGGATACCCAAGAAGAGAGGTTCGCCTAATAAACCGAATTTCTTTTTCATACCTTCCGCATCAATGTTCAGCTTTTCAAATCCGGGAATTTTGTCCAATACCTTATTTATAATGAGAGCGAATGGTACGAAACCTGCACAGAAGGGCTGCGGAATAGAAATACCTTCCATTTTATCATAGAAACCTTGAAATTTGTCTGCTGTGTAATCTGCTAAGATTAATGTGATGATATAACAGATAACAGCTGCGAAGAATCCCCACAAAATACTATCTGTTGCAAAATAAACTACGGCTCCGATAAAAGCAAAATGCCAATAGTTCCATAAATCAATGTTAACCGTACGGGTGGTTTTAGTCAATAACATTAAGATGTTAACGGCCAGACATACCGGAATGATGAATGCCCCTACGGAAGTGTTATAAGCTACGGCTGCAGCAGCAGGCCATCCCATATCGAATACTTTCAGTTGCAGGCCATATATTTCGACCACTTTGCTTAAGGCCGGACCCAGACTGCTGGTCAGAAGTGCGGTAACCACTGATAGACCAACGAAACCAACACCTACCAACAAACCGCTTTTTAATGCTTTGCTGAATTTGATTCCGATACAAACGCCTAAGATTGTAAAAATTATAGGCATCATCACCGCTGCTCCTAAACCGATGATATAACTAAAAACTTGTTCCATTCTCTTGTGAATTAATAGTAAATGACTGTGTTTTCTACAATAGTATAAATTAAAAACTGCCCCAAAAATAAAACCTTTTCTCAACTTATCAAACCTGAAAGACATAATAATTAGTAAAAAGACAATTTTTGAACGATTTTTATCGTTATCGTGCACAAAAATAACCGTTTTCGCACACGAATACCAAATAATACACTTAGTAGGTTGAAAAGTGCACACTGCTTTTCGAGGAAAATACTACTTTTGTTTCATAAAATAAATAGGTCTAATACTAAAAATAAATGTCTTCATGAAAAAGAATTCTATTTGTAAAATTATTGTGTCCGGTTTGCTTGCGGCTGTTCCTTTGATGGGCATGGCTCAGCAGGTTTGTGGTAATAAGCCTTGGTCTGTACGTATGGCGGAATCAGAAATGGTGCGTTGTCCCGAATCTTGGCAATTGGATTTTCAGACCCGTTTGAAGTGGGATTACTGTCATGGCCTGGAACTTCAAGCTATGCTGGATGTATATGATGCATACGGTGATAAAAAGTTTTTTGATTATGCTGTGGCTTATGC
>OJPT01001048.1_pt1 | contig 11475 bp, 7 predicted proteins | sample 1598641 | NCBI WGS metagenome assembly OJPT01 (sample SAMN03922495, study PRJEB24848) | human gut metagenome | isolation source: stool sample | host: Homo sapiens | place: Germany | collected 2011-11 | reverse complement strand
GATGAAGAGGGCGGAAAGGTTGAGGGACGAGCCCGCCATGGTGCCGAAGTTGACGCCGAACACCATCTGCACGACCGTGAGGATCACGCTGAGCATGATGAAGACGGCGAGGTTGGCGAGCACCAACAGACCAATGCGCTTAAACATACTGTTCCAATTTCCTTTTTTTTCTGCGTGGACAGAATGAGCGATGCATGTTCAGGGAACGGCGGACGTTCCATCGCTCATGCAGCCGCCGTTCATTCATTGCTTAATTGTATGAAGACGCGACGTTCAATATGTTTGGCGTCATCACGACAATTGTAACAAAGGTCTCAAAATCACTTGGAGAAAGGCCTTGATGACCGATTCCCGTGCAGGATGCATGCCTCGCGCACGCACGAGGACTACTTGACGTCCTCGATGCGGCGCGGCGGGAAGCTGTCCCAGGCGCCGCAGCCGAGGCAGTGCCAGGAGAAGGACGAGGCAAGGAAGCCGCAGTTCGAGCACTGGTACTTCGTGAAGCGGCGGCCGTGGCGCTGCAGGAGCGTGGCGAGGAGCTTCGTCTCCTCGTCGTCGGGGCGCTCCTTCTGACGAAGCGTCATCATGGTCGAAAAGGCGGAGAGGCTAGGACGCCTGGCGAGCATCTCGACGACGCTCTCGCCCGCCTTTTCAAGGCCCTCCCAGGCGGCGAGGCGCTTGACGGCCTCCTCCATCACGTCGGCGCCGCCGTTGTCGGCGAGCGCCTTGTGCAGAAGCACGACGGCCTCATCCCTGCGGCCGAGCGCGTCGAGCGCATCGGCGACGCGGCCGACGACGAGCGGCAGGTAGGCGGGCGTGCGCTTCATGACGCCGTTCCAGCAGCGCAGGGCACGTTCGGCGTTGCCGAGCGAGAGCGCGACGGCGCCAGCGGCAATGCCCGCACGCGGAGACTCGGGGCACTTTTCAAGCGCATGACGAACGTGGTCGTCGGCAAGCTCGAAGTCCTTGCGGCGGACGGCCTCCTCGGCGAGCTCGCAGTAGTAGTGGGCGATCTCGGAAGCGAGATTTTCACCCGCCTGCACCTCGAGCTGGCGCGAGACGTCGATGGCGGAGGTCCACTCGTGCTCGATGCAGTAGATCTTAAGGAGCGCGCGCAGCGCGTCCAGATGTTCGGTGGGGTTGCGCAGGAGCCTGCGGTAGGTCTCCTCGGCGCGGTCGAAGAGGCCAGCGGTCATGTAGTCCTCGCCAAGAGCCTGGAGCGCCTTGACGCGGTCCTCCTCGGGGATATCCTCGCGGTTGACAAGGTGGTTGTGGAGCTTGATCGCGCGCTCGAACTCGCCGCGGCGGCGGAAGAGCGTGCCGAGCACGTGGTGGAGCTCGATGAGCTCGGGGTCGAGCCTGACGACTTCGATGAAGGGATCGATGGCCTTGTCGGGACGGTCGCTCATGAGCATGGCCACCCCGCGCGAATACGCCTCGGGGAGCCGCCTGGAATTCCGCTCGCGCTCGCCTGCGTCGAGCCCACGGGCCCACCAGCCTGCGGCGAAGAGCACGGGAATGAGGACCAGATACCAAAGTTCGGATTCCATAAAAGGCCTTTTCTTGTCGTTAGTCAGGATTCGGTGACATTGTGGCACGCGATGCGGGCTCGGGACAAATCCCGCGCTGTCATCACGAAAAAAGGCTGCCGGCATTTTCATGCCGCAGCCTTTTTTGTGTTCCTCTGGGGACCGTCGGACCGGAGCCCTTCGATCCCCGCGGATCAGCTTCGTTCAGAATTACCTCTGTTCGAGCTTGGCCTTGAGGAGAGCGCCGAGGTTGGTCGTGCCGGAGGCAGCCGTGGCATCGGCGTTGAGACGATCGAGAGCGTCACGGGCTTCAGCAGCGTCCTTCGCACGGATGGAGAGCTGGATGGAGCGGTTCTTGCGGTCGATGTTCGTGATGAGAGCTTCGACTTCGTCGCCGGCGGCGAGACGCGTCGTGGCGTCTTCAACGCGGTCGGCGGAGATTTCAGCAGCGCGGAGGTAGCCTTCGACGTCGTTGCCGAGGTCGATGACGGCGCCCTTGGCGTCAACGGACTTCACCGTACCCTTGACGAGCGTGTTCTTGTCGTGGGTGGAAGCGAAGTTGGAGAACGGATCGCCGCCCATCTGCTTGATGCCGAGGGAGATGCGTTCACGTTCCGTGTCGATCGCGAGAACGACGGCTTCGAGTTCGTCGCCCTTCTTGTACTTGCGAACGGCTTCTTCACCGGACTCATTCCAGGAAAGGTCGGAGAGGTGGACGAGACCGTCAATGCCGCCCGGGAGACCGATGAACACACCGAAGTCGGTGATGGACTTGATCTGGCCGGAGACCTTGTCGCCCTTCTTGTGGGACTGGGCGAAGTCTTCCCACGGATTCGGCTTGCACTGCTTCATGCCGAGGGAGATACGGCGGCGTTCTTCGTCGATGTCGAGAACCATGACTTCGACTTCATCGCCGAGCGTGACGACCTTACGCGGATCAACGTTCTTGTTCGTCCAATCCATTTCGGAGACGTGGACGAGACCTTCGATGCCGGCTTCGACTTCAACGAAGGCACCGTAGTCGGTGATGTTCGTGACCTTGCCGAAGAGGCGGGTGCCCTGCGGGTAGCGGCGGGCGATGCCGACCCACGGGTCTTCGCCGAGCTGCTTGAGGCCGAGGGAGACGCGGTTCTTGTCCTGGTCGAACTTGAGAACCTTGGCTTCGAGTTCCTGACCAACCTGAACGACTTCGCTCGGGTGGCGGACGCGACGCCAGGCGAGGTCCGTGATGTGGAGGAGACCGTCGATGCCACCGAGGTCGACGAAGGCGCCGTAGTCGGTGATGTTCTTGACGATGCCCTTGACGATGGCGCCTTCCTTGAGCGTTTCGAGGAGCTTGGCGCGTTCTTCGCCCATGTTGGCTTCAACGACGGCACGGCGGGAAACCACGACGTTGTTGCGCTTGCGGTCGAGCTTGATAACCTTGAATTCGAAGGTCTTGCCTTCGTACGGCGTCGTGTCCTTGACCGGACGGGTGTCCACGAGGGAGCCCGGGAGGAAGGCGCGGATGCCGTTGGTCATGACGGTGAGACCGCCCTTGACCTTGCCCGTGACCGTACCGGTGACGAGTTCACCGGATTCGAGAGCCTGTTCGAGGTTCATCCAGGCGGCGAGGCGCTTGGCCTTGTCGCGGCTGAGGATCGTGTCGCCGTAGCCGTTTTCGACGGATTCGATGGCGACGGAGATGAAGTCGCCCGGCTGGACGGTCACTTCACCACGGTCATCCTTGAACTCTTCGATGGGCACATAGGCTTCGCTCTTGAGGCCGGCGTTGACGACGACGAAGTTGTAGTCGACGCGGACGACTTCAGCGGTGATGACTTCACCCTGACGCATTTCCTGGTGAGCGAGGCTTTCGGCAAAAAGCTCAGCGAAGGATTCGGGCTTGTTGGTTTCGTTGGTCATTGTTTGAAATAAAGATACACACCCGCAGCAGAAGGCCTTGGGCGGAGTTGATGAAAATGCAAGACGCCCCTTCGGGCGACCTGCGGAAAAAAAATGAACGCTTATTCTACGACAACTTTTTGGTCTCGTCCCACCACTCGAGGACTTTTTTTACGACTTCCTCGATGCCCATGCAGGACGTGTCGAGAAGGCGTGCGTCCTCGGCGGGCTTCAGAGGCGCCGTGGCCCTCTGGCTGTCGCGACGGTCGCGCTCCTCAAGATCGGCAGTAAGCGCCTCGAGGTCGGCCGTTTCGCCACGTTCGAGCAGCTGGCAGTACCTGCGCTCGGCGCGGACCCTGGCCGTTGCGGTCATGAAGACCTTGAGCGGAGCCTCGGGGAAGACCACCGTGCCCATGTCCCTGCCGTCGGCGACGAGACCGGGCAGGCGGGCGGCGTTCTTCTGCAGCGCAAAGAGCGCGGCTCGAACGCCGGGCACCACGGCCACGCGGCTCGTGGCGGAGCTCACTTCCTCGGCACGGATGGCCGTCGTCACGTCGCGACCGTCGAGAAGGATGCGGCCGCCCTCGAACACGGGGGAGAGCCCTTGGGCCGCCGCCGTGAGCGCCTGCGCGTCGTCAAGGTCGATCCCCTTCGAAAGGGCGTCGAGGGTCGCGATGCGGTAGAGCGCGCCGCTGTCGAGGTAGTGGAAGCCGAGCGCGTCGGCGACTCGGGACGCGATCGTGCCCTTGCCGCTCGCGGCGGGGCCGTCAAGCGTAATAACCGGAATGCAGTCTGTCATGAAATCTCTCGTCTGTTGGCTCGCCCAGCGGATCTCTTCGCGCTGGCGAGGCCATCAGTCTACAACAGGGTAAGATCCGAGAAGGCGCCAGTGCTCGGTCCTCGCCTCCATGGCCGCAAGCGCTTCGCGAACGCCGGGGGTCTCGACCGAGCCCTCGACGTCGATGAAGAAGTTGTAGTCCCAGAAGCCGTTGCGGGCGGGACGGCTCTCGATGCGGACCATCTGCACGCCGTTCTCGGCCATCGGCGTCATCATGTCGTAGAGCGAGCCCGGCACGTTGGGCACCGAGAAGACGATGCTCGTCTTGAAGGCCTTCGGAGTTTCGAGGATCATCTCGGGCTCGCGCGCCATCACGAGGAAGCGCGTGCGGTTGCCCTCGCCGTCCTGAATGCTCTTGGCTGCGGCGCGCAGGCCGTAGATGTCGGCCGCCACGATCGCGGCAATCCCCGCCGCGCCCCGCTCGATCGAGGCCCTGCGGGCCCCTTCGGCATTGGACGAGACGGCGATGCGCTCGGCGTCGGGCATGTGACGCGAGAGCCACCCCCTGCACTGCGCGAGCGCCTGCGCATGCGCGTAGACACGCCTGACGTCCTCGAGACGCTTCTCGAGCGTGAGCAGATTGTGGACGACGGGCACGGACACCTCGCCCACGATGCAGAGGCGGCGCTCGAGCAACAAGTCGAGTGCGTGCGTGACCGTGCCGTTCGTGTTGTTTTCAATCGCAATGACGCCGAAACGCGCCTCACCGCTCTCGACCGCATCGAGAACGGCGTCGAAGTCGGGTTCGGCGATCGCCTTCGCCTCACGTCCGAAGACGGCCCTGACGGCCTGCTCGGAGAAGGTCCCCGCAGGCCCGAGAAAGGCGACGACGCCGTCAGTGACGCTCGACATGGCGCCCCGCGAAGTCGCGCATGAAGGCGGTGAGCCTCTCGACGCCCTCCATGGGCATCACGTTGTAGAGCGACGCGCGCAGGCCGCCCACGGAGCGGTGGCCGGCGAGATTCGTCAGGCCCTGCGCCTCGGCCTCCTTCACGAAGACGGGCAGGAGCGTCTCGTCGGCGAGCGTGAAGACGACGTTCATGCGGCTGCGGGCTTCGGGCGCGATGCGGCTCACGTAGAAGTCGCCCATGCTGTCGATGGTGTCGTAGAGAAGGGCCGAGCGCTCCTTCGCGCGACGGTCCATCTCGGCGACGCCGCCCTGCTCGTCGACCCAGCGGGCCATCAGCATGGCGGTGTAGAACTGAAGCACGGGCGGCGTGTTCTGCAGGCTGTTGTTCCTGGCGTAGACGCTCCAGTCGAGCATCTGCGGCACGGTTTCGGCGGCGCAGCCGAGCTGGTCGCGGCGCACGATCACGCAAGCGAGGCCCGCGGTGCCGAAGTTCTTCTGAACGCCGGCCCAGACGGCCGCATAGCGGGTCCAGTCGACGGGACGGCTCATGAAGTTACTCGACATGTCGGAGACGAAGAGAGCGTCGTTGTCGTCAACGGCGGGCAGGCCCTTGAATTCGGTGCCGTCGACCGTTTCGTTGTCGCAGAAGTAGACGTACTCGACGTCGCGCGGAACATGGATCACGTTCGCCGGCAGCTCGCGGTTGTTGCCAGCCCAGAGCGTCGTCTCGCGGGAGACGCGGCGGCACTCCTCGCTCGCCATGCGCGACCAGGTGCCCGTGACGACGTAGCCGCCGCGGCACCCCTGGGTGACGAGGTTGAGCGGCACCATGGCGAACTGCGTCTTGCCGCCGCCCGGGCAGAAGAGGATCTCGAAGTCGTCGGGCACGGCCAGAAGCGACTTCACGCGGCTCTTGAGCTCGAGAAGGATCGCCTCGAAGGGCGGCTTGCGGTGCATCATCTCGAGAATGGAGTAGCCGTGCCCCTCGTAGTCGATGACAGCGTCGGAAACGCTTTTGAGAACGGACTCAGGCAGCATGCTCGGACCGGCGGCGAAGTTGAAGGGACGACCCATGACTATCTCCAGACAAAAAACGGCGGAACCATGAAAAAACGGATGCGCTGCAAAAAAGCGGCGCATCCGTTTATCTTAGGCGATCTCGTCAGCAATTGCCGACTGCAGAATCCTGCATCAGTTTTGATCCTGATCATCTCCGTCGACATCGACGGCGTTGTCGGAATCGGTCTCGGGAGTCTCGGACTCGTCGTCGGCGGGATCCTCATCAACGAGCAGGTCCTCGTCGGAGACCTCGATGTTGAGCTTCTCGAGTTCGTCGTCGGCGCTCTTGACTGCGACTCGGCGCACCGAGGCGAGCGTGTCGTCGCCGGGGTTGATGAGACGCACGCCCATGGCTGCGCGGTTCACGATGCTGACTTCACTGGCGCTCGTGCGCACGACTTTGCCGCCCGTGGTGAGCATCATGATCTCGTCGTCGGGATCCGTGAGGACGGCGGAGACCATGCGGCCGTTGCGCTCCTTCGTGGAGATGGTGATCACACCTCGGATGCCGCGGCCCTTGCGCTGATACTCGCTAACGAGGGTGCGCTTGCCGTAGCCGTGCTCGGTGGCGGCGAGCACGTACTTCTGCTCGTCGTTCGTGACAATGAGGGAGATGACGGACTGGCCTTCGTCGAGACGCATGCCGATCACCCCGTGGGCCGCACGCCCCATCGGACGGAGGACGCTCTCGGAGAAGCGGGCGCACTTGCCCGCATCGCTGAAGAGCATGATGTCGTCGCCGCCGTCGGAGACGGCCACGCCGACGAGCGTTTCGCCCTCGTCGAGCGTCGTGGCGATGATGCCCTTGAGGCGGGCGTTCCTGAAGGCGGAGAGCGGCGTCTTCTTGATCGTGCCGCGGTTCGTGGCCATCACGATGTAGTGCTCGTTGTCAAAGCCCTGAATCGGCAGCATGAAGGAGATCTGCTCGCCCTCTTCGAGCGGAAGCAGGTTGACGATCGGACGTCCGCGGGTGTTGGACTTGCCCTCGGGCAGCTCGAAGACGTCGATAGGATAGACCCTGCCCGCCGTGGAAAAGCACATGATCACGTCGTGCGAGTTGGCGATGAAGAGCTCGGCGACCTCGTCATCCTTCGTCATCTCCTGAACCTTGCGGCCCTTGCCGCCGCGCGTCTGGGCGTCGTAGTCGGCGAGGTCCTGGCTCTTGATGTAGCCGCCGCGCGAGAGCGTGACGACCATGTCGCGGCGCGGAATCAGGTCGCGCTTGTTGAAGTTCGGATCGCCCATGAGGTCGATCGTCGAGCGGCGCTCGTCGCCGTACTCCTCGCGGATGTTCTCGAGCTCCTCGCCGATGATCGCGTTGACGCGTTCGGGACGGGCGAGAATGTCGAGGCAGTCGGCGATGTTGGCCATCATGGCGGCGTAGTCGGCGCGGACCTTGTCCTGCTCGAGGCCGGTCAGGCGACGCAGGCTCATCGCAAGGATGTTGTCGATCTGAACCCTGGTGAGGTAGTAGAGACCGTCCTGCTGGATGCCGCGGACGGGGTCCATGTCCTCGGGATAGTAGCGGTGCATGTCCTCAACGCTGCGGCTGGCAAGCTCTTGGGCCATGGCCGTGGGCCAGCCGCGGCCGTAGAGCTCGTCGGCGGCGTCGGCCGGCGTTTTGGCGTTGCGGATGATGCGGATGAACTCGTCAAGGTTCGAGAGCGCAACCGTCTGGCCTTCTAGCAGATGGCCCTGGGCGCGGTACTTGCCGAGGCGGAAGACCGTGCGGCGCGTCACAACTTCGCGGCGGTGCGACAGGAAGTGCACGATCATCTGCTGCAGGTTGAGCAGCGTCGGCTGGCCGTCCACGAGGGCGACCATGTTCATGCCGAAGCTCTCCTGCATCTGCGTCATCTTGAAGAGGTTGTTGAGCACGACCTCGGGCATGGCGCCCTGCTTGAGGTCGATGCAGATGCGGATCTCCTTCGAGGACTCGTCGCGCATTTCGGCGATGCCCTCGATCTTCTTCTCGCGCATGAGCTCGTGCATCTTCTCGTACATGACGCGCTTGTTGACCATGTACGGAATCTCGTCGACGATGATGCGGACGCGGTCGCGGCCGAATTCCTCAAGATGCGTGCGGGCGCGCATGACCACGCGGCCGCGGCCCGTGCGGTAGCCCTGATGGACGTCGGAGATGCCGAAGATGATGCCACCTGTCGGGAAATCGGGAGCGGGCATCAGGCGAATGAGGTCCTCGACCGAGCACTCGGGATTGCGGAGCTGGTGCAGGCAGGCGTCGATCGTCTCGCCGAGATTGTGCGGCGGGATGTTCGTGGCCATGCCCACGGCGATGCCGGAGGAGCCGTTGATGAGAAGCTGAGGCAGACGGGTCGGCAGGACGACGGGCTCCCTTTCGGAGTTGTCGAAGTTCGGAACGAAGTCGACCGTGTCCTCGTTGATGTCGGCGAGCATTTCACCGGCGATCTTCTCAAGGCGCACTTCCGTGTAACGCATGGCGGCGGGGCTGTCGCCGTCGATCGAGCCGAAGTTGCCCTGACCGAAGATGAGCGGATAGCGTAGCGAGAAGGGCTGGGCCATGCGCACGATCGTCATGTAGGCGGCGGAGTCGCCGTGCGGGTGGTACTTGCCGAGCACTTCACCCACAACGCGCGCGGCCTTCTTGGTCGGGTTGTTGTGGGTGTTTTTGATCTCGTTCATGGCATGAAGAACGCGGCGGTGCACCGGCTTCAAGCCGTCGCGCACATCGGGAAGCGCGCGGCCCACGATCACGCTCATGGCGTAGTCGAGATAAGAGCGCTTCATTTCCGATTCAAGCGAAATCGGAAGGAGCTCGTGCGCGACGCTCAGGGCGGATCCCTGAAGCGGGGCGTCGTCTTCCGCATCCTCGGCGGCTTCCGGGCCCTGCACCTGCGGCTCTTCCTTATTGTCTTTTTCGTCCATGCCGTTTATTCCTCTGGGTAAGGCCGGCGCCCCGTCCCTGATCCCGGACGAAGCCTTCCGGCTCTTCTTTCCTTAAGTCTGTCTGACTGATGCGCGCAGGGTCCGGAGACCCGCCGCGACGACCGCTTCGCTGCCCGCCCTCTCGTGCGTGACCGCGTCGGTCCAAATAATCTATTTTACCAGTTATTCGCCGATTCAAACCCGAATACAATTGGCTGAAGTCCCGCACGGCGACAGGTTCCCGACACCGTCCGAAACCCTGTCGGCCCGCGCCGTTTTCGAGTCAAAAATCATGAGGTTGCGCATGACCGCCGACACGCTCGTCGAGGCCCGCTGGGTCATTCCCGTCATTCCCCGAAACACCGTTCTGGAGAATCACACCGTCGTCTTCTCGGGCGGCCGCATCGCAGACATTCTTCCGACCGAGGCCGCCAGAGTCCGCTACGCGGGTCTCGAGGCGAAGACGATGCGCCTGCCCGCAGGCGTCGTCATGCCCGGCCTCATCAACCTTCACACGCACGCGGCCATGAACCTGCTTCGCGGCAGGGGCGCCGACCTTCCCCTCATGGACTGGCTCACCAAGGAGATCTGGCCCGCCGAGGGACGCCTCATGAGTGCGGAATTCGTGCACGACGGCAGCCTGATCGCGGGCATCGAAATGATCCGCTCGGGCGTCACCTGCTGTTCGGACCTCTACTTCTTCCCCGAAGCCGCCGCTGAAGGCCTTCGCGAGGCGGGGCTGCGCTGCGCGACCGCAGGCATCGTCATCGGCTTCCCGTCCGCCTGGGCCGCGAACGACGACGAGTACATCAGCAAGTGCGAGGCGCTCATCGAGCGTTACAGCGGCGACCCGTTCGTGCGCGTGACCGTCGGGCCGCACGCGCCCTATACGGTGAGCGACGCCTCCCTTGCGCGATGCGCCGCCCTGAGCGAGCGCCACGACCTGCCCGTGCACATCCACGTCAATGAAACTGCAGGCGAGGTGGAGACCTCCCTCAAGGACCACGGCGAGCGCCCCGTCGCCCGCCTTGCCCGCCTCGGACTTCTCAACGAGCGCCTCATCTCCGTGCACAGCGTGCACACGAGCAACGAGGACATCCGCATGCTCGCCGAGGCACGCGCATCCGTCTGCCACTGTCCGTCCTCCAACCTCAAACTCGCCTCGGGCTTCGCGCCCGTCGCGAAGATGATGAAGGCGGGCATCAACCTCGGCATCGGCACCGACGGAGCGGCAAGCAACGACAAGCTCGACATGCTCGAGGCCGCGACGCTCGGCGGCGCGCGCGCCCTTCACTGGGACGATGAAATCGGTTCTCTGGAAATCGGAAAATGCGCCGACATGATCGCGGTCGACCTCTCGGGCATCGAATGCGGTCCCGTCACCGACCCAGCCGCCCAGCTTCTTTATTCGGCGGGCCGTGAACACGTGACCCACGTCTGGGTTGCAGGCAGGCTTGCCGCAGGCGAAGGCACGGAGCCGAGAGACGACACTGCTCGCACGCTGCTCGAAAAGTGGGCGCCCCTCATTTGAGTCCCCGCGCGGTCACAGCGGCGACCAGGCGGTTTTTTTCCCTCCCCGATAAATCGGCTTTAGGTGTAATACGGGATGTCCAGCGGTGGAAATCGTTGCGGAAATCTGACAGAATGAACCTAGATATTTAGCCATTTGACCCCGCAGGACAGCACTGACCTTCGCACGCTTGACGTGTTCGGTGTATCCTGTCCGAGTTAACGGGCAAGACATCTGGGTGATCTGTTTGTAGCCGGCAATCCTGTTGGTGACAAATCGTCCATCCCGTTTAAGCTTCCTGAACTTTTTGAGGATAACAACAATGAAGACTTCTCTGAAGATTGGCGGCCTTGTGGCCGCTATGATGCTGGCGGTGTCGGGCGCTTCCTTCGCTGCCGACCAGGTCAGCCCTTATGTCCACTCCGCTGACGGTCAGATCGTCAAGAGCGGCTTTGGTCTCTGCTGGCGCACCAACTTCTGGACGCCCGCTCTCGCTGAAGCCTCCGGTGAAGGTTGCCAGTGCGACGCCGATGTTCTCCCTGCCGAAGCCTGCCAGCCGAAGCAGGCCGCCGCTCCGGTTGCTCCCGCTGCCGAAAAGGTGACCTTCTCCGCCGACATGCTCTTCAACTTCGACAAGTCCACCCTCAAGGATGAAGGCAAGGCCGTTCTCGACGACCTCGTCTCCCGTCTCGCCGGCGTGAACGTTGAAGTCATCCTCTCCACCGGCTATGCCGACCGTCTCGGCAAGGACGCCTACAACGAAAAGCTCTCCGCTGCTCGTGCTGAATCCGTCAAGACCTACCTCGTCTCCAAGGGCGTGGACGCCAACCTGATCCAGACCGAAGGCCGCGGTGAGGCCTGTCTCTTATACACATCTGACGCTGCCGACGATCTACTC
>OJPT01001047.1_pt1 | contig 11485 bp, 10 predicted proteins | sample 1598641 | NCBI WGS metagenome assembly OJPT01 (sample SAMN03922495, study PRJEB24848) | human gut metagenome | isolation source: stool sample | host: Homo sapiens | place: Germany | collected 2011-11 | reverse complement strand
AAGATATAGTCCATATAGTCAACCGATGCAAGTCTCTTAGTCTGTCTTGCGGCGCTGACCTTGTCCCATACCTTAAATGGCTTAGCCTTTGCCTCGCGCTCCTTCATAAGCTCTGTCGGCTCGTAATTGTCGTCTGAGTGAAGCGGGTCAAAATTGGCATAGCCTGTGGTAGGTCTGTGAGCACGTAAAATCTTGTAAAGAGTCTTCTTTAAATCCTCACGCTCAACTATCATATCTACAAAGCCGTGCTCAAGCTGGAACTCTGCCCTCTGGAAGCCCTCAGGCAGCTTCTGTCCGATGGTCTGCTCGATAACACGAGGACCCGCAAAGCCGATAAGTGCCTTTGGCTCTGCAAGAATGATGTCTCCAAGCATTGCAAAGCTGGCTGTCACACCACCTGTTGTAGGATCTGTGAGTACAGGCACATATAAAAGTCCTGCCTCTGAATGACGTTTTGCTGCGGCTGAGGTCTTTGCCATCTGCATCAGCGAAATGATACCCTCCTGCATTCTGGCACCGCCTGAACAGCAGAATAATATAACCGGAAGTCTTTCCTCTGTGGCACGCTCAAATGCGCTTGTGATTTTCTCACCAACCACATGGCCCATGCTTCCCATCATAAATCTTGAATCAATTACACCAAGCACTGTCTCCTCGCCGTAAATCTTTGTCTTACCGATGACAATACCCTCAGAAAGTCCTGTTTTCTCCTGAGTCTTTGCAATTTTCTCCTCATACTCAGGGAAATTGAGAGGATTTCCTGTTGTAAGCTCTGTAAACCATGGCTCAAATGCTTCCTTGTCGGAAACCATTCTGATTCTGTTTTTAGCACGCACACGGAAATAATAATTACACTCATAGCAGACGTATTTGTGCTGTTTTACAACTGATTTGAGCACAGTCTTGCCACACTTGGGACAAACGATTGTCTCAGGGGCATCCTCTTTTGTTTCCTGTGCTACACCGGCATTTTTGCCATCTGCGGCTGTTTTTTCGCTCTCAGCGTTCTTGGCTAAAGTCTCTTCAGCCTCTATATTTTTATCTTTCTTCTTGAATAACTTCATCATGTCTCCTTATGCAATTAACCTATTGCAAATGTAAGCTCCGCCATACAGGCAACCTTGCCATTTACCCTGGCAACAGCCTTGCCCACACCGATAGGACCCTTAACCTTTATAATCTCAGTGGTCAACTCCAGCGTATCTCCCGGAACCACCTTCTGCTTGAACTTGGCATTATTAATGCCTGCAAAATATGCAGTCTTGCCCTTCCACTCATCCTGACAAAGAATGGCAACTGCACCGGTCTGCGCCAAAGCCTCAATAATAAGCACTCCCGGCATCACCGGATTTCCCGGAAAATGTCCCATAAAATGTGGCTCATTCATAGTCACATTCTTCTTAGCCACACACTTTACGCCCGGCTCCAGTTCCTCAACCGTATCAATGAGAAGAAACGGACTGCGGTGCGGCAGAATATCCATAATCTGCTGCGTATTCAAAACTGACATATACATCTATCCTTTCTCAATTTACTCCAAACTATCTACATGCTTCGCGCTCAATAACGTGTAGCCGGGAAGTGCACAGTGTGTTCTGAATGAAAAATATGAACTGTCACGGCGTTCCATCCGCTCCATTAGCATGAAGTGCTAACACCATATCACAGCCTGTCCGTGCAAAATGCCGTGACTGACTTCATATTTTTCACGAGGAATATACTGTGTGCCCCCGGACCTCACAGCCTAAATTCGCGAAGCCCCTAAAAAAGCAGAAGCTATTTATTTATAAGCCTTGAGCAGAATACTTGCATTATGTCCACCAAATCCCAGTGAATTGCTCAGTGCATACTCAACAGGCTCCTCATAGCTGTCCTTGCAGTAATTGAGGTCAATCTCCTCATCAGGAGTCTCATAGCCAACAGTCTTATGTATAAATCCATCCTGGATTTCCTTCACACATGTTATAAACTCAACAGCTCCTGCTGCTCCGAGCAGATGTCCTATCATAGACTTTGTTGAATTGATTTTAAGATTTGCAGCCTCATCACCGAACGCAAGCTTGATTGCTCTTGTCTCAAAGAGATCATTGTGATGTGTGCCTGTTCCGTGAGCATTGATGTATTTTACATCTGCCGGTGTGACACCTGCATCGCTCATGGCATTAGTCATGGCTCTTGCTGCACCTGCGCCATCCTCCTGCGGAGATGTGATGTGGTATGCATCAGATGAGCAGCCGTATCCGACTACCTCTGCATAAATCTTTGCACCTCTTGCCTTTGCATGCTCAAGCTCTTCAAGGATAACTACTCCTGCGCCCTCACCCATTACAAAGCCGCTTCTGTTCTTGTCAAACGGAAGTGAGCACTTTGCCGGATCATCTACTGTAGAAAGCGCTGTAAGTGCTGTAAATCCTGCGATTCCGATAGGACATACACTGCCCTCTGTACCACCGGCTACCATCACGTCAGCCTCACCGTACTGGATGCTTCTGTATGCCTCACCGATTGTGTTTGTTCCTGTAGCGCAGGCTGTTACATCATTGATACTCTTTCCCTTGAGTCCGAACTGGATGGAAACATTTCCTGCTGCCATGTTACAGATCATAAGCGGAACAAGCAGAGGATTGACTCTGTTTGGTCCCTTTTCATAAAGCTTTTGTGTCTCGCGCTCCATAGCCTGAAGACTTCCGATACCTGAACCGATGGCACATCCAACCATGTATGGATCTTCCTTTTCGATATCAAGTCCGCTGTCATCAATTGCCTGCTTTGCAGCAGCTACAGCGTACTGTGAGAATGGCTCCATTCTCTTTGCAGCCTTTCTGTCCATAAAATCCTGTGGGTTAAAGTCCTTAAGCTCTGCTGCAATGTGACATTTATAATCTGTTGTGTCAAATTTTGTGATGTGGTCAAATCCGATTTTTCCGGCCTTTACCGATGTCCAGAAATCGTCCACATTATTTCCGATTGGTGTTACTGCTCCAAGTCCTGTTACAACTACTCTTCTACTCATATTGCCATTCCTCCGTCAACAGACAGCACCTGGCCTGTGATGTAGCCTGCTGCATCTGATGCTAAAAATAATACTGCGTTTGCGATATCCTTTGTGTTTCCCGGTCTGCCAAGCGGAATCTGTGATAAAAGATTCTCCTTTGCCGCATCGGCAAGCACATCTGTCATCTCTGTCTCTACAAAGCCCGGTGCCACTGCGTTTGCTGTGATTCCCCGGCTGGCAAGCTCTCTGGCTACAGCCTTTGTGAGTCCTATAACTCCTGCCTTGCTGGCGCTGTAGTTGGCCTGTCCTGCATTTCCGAGTATTCCGGAAACTGATGAAATATTGATAATTCTTCCTGATTTCTGCTTCAGGAAATAGCGTGACATATGACGGATTGTGTTGAACGCACCCTTAAGGTTTGTGTTGAGCACTGCGTCATAGTCTGCCTCGCTCATCTTCATGATGAGACCGTCTCTTGTGATTCCTGCGTTGTTTACGAGGATATCTATGTGCTTGTACTCCTTGATGAGCGCTGTTATCATATTCTGGCACTCGTCAAAATCAGATACATTGCACTGATAAGAAACTGCATCACCGCCTGCTGCCTTTATCTCTGCAACAACGGCATCTGCCTTTTCCTTTGAACCATTATAATTTACTATTACAAAGGCGTGTGCTGCGGCAAGTGTAAGAGCTATCTGTCTTCCAATTCCGCGGCTTGCGCCTGTAACCAGGGCATTTTTACCTGTTAACATACTTTTCAAAATCCTCCAGTTTGTCTATGTTTACGACTTTTACGTCTCTATTTATCTTTCTCATAAATCCGCTGAGTGATCGTCCCGGTCCGATTTCCACGAACTCATCTGCACCGTCTGCGATAAGACGCTCGATGGTCTGCTGCCAGCGCACTGACGATGAAACCTGCTGTGTCAGATAATCCTTGACGTCTGCCGGTGACTTCACATAGTCTGCTGTGACGTTTGTGATATATGGCTCCTTGATATCGTGGATTTCTACACTCTCAAGTGCATCTGCGAGCTTTTCTCCTGCACCCTTAAGCATTGCTGAATGGAAAGGTCCGCTGACCTTGAGCGGTACGCATCTCTTGGCGCCTGCCTCGCTGCATGCTGCTGCGACGGCATCTACTGCTGCCTTTTCTCCTGTGATAACAATCTGTCCCGGGCAGTTATAGTTGGCTACCGATACCACTGAATTTGTCTCATCTGCTGTCTTTTTGCAGATATCCTCAATGACCTGCGGATCAAGTCCTAAAACCGCTGTCATGGCTCCACCTGTAGGAACTGCCTCCTGCATGTAGATTCCTCTTTTTCTGACAACTGCAAATGCATCTGCCATAGTCATGGCTCCTGATGCGATGAGAGCACCATATTCCCCAAGGCTTAAGCCTGCTGTGACATCAGGTGTGATACCTTTGTCAATGATTGCTTGATATATAGCTGCCTCAACTGCAAGCATACATATCTGTGTGTACTCTGTAATGTTGAGCTTGTCATTTTCCTCAAAGCATAATGCCGGAATATCCAAGCCTGTCTGTTCACTGGCAAGGTCGATTACTGCCTTTGCATTTGGCATTGTATCGTAAAACTCCTTACCCATTCCTATATACTGTGAGCCCTGTCCGGGAAACATAAATACTCTCTTACCCATTTTCGGTTTCTCCTTATTTCTGACAGGATACCGTAAGCCACTCTTTGCAGGCGGCCCGGTATCCTTAAATTTGCATGTAAAAGTGAATACTGTCTATTTGTTCAGTCCCACTACATCCTCAATGATTTCTTTGCAGGTTTCCTCTTTCTTTACGAGGCCTGCGCTCTGACCTGCCATGACGCTGCCATATACGGTATCTCCGTCTACAACGGCTTTTCTGAGTGCGCCAAGTGTCATTTTTTCGAGCTCTTCAAATGGAGCTCCTTCCTTTTCCAGCTTGAGATATTGTCTGGTCATCTTGTTTCTGAGCACTCTGATCGGATGGCCTGTGCTCATTCCTGTAACCTCGGAATCTATATCCTTGGCCTTAATGACCTTCTGCTTATAGTTTTCATGTACTATCGATTCTTTTGCGGTGACAAAGCGTGTACCCATCTGGACTGCCTCTGCACCGAGTGCAAATGCTGCATTGAAGCCTCTGTTGTCTGCAATTCCGCCTGCTGCGATAACAGGGATGCTCACTGCATCAACAACCTGTGGCACAAGTGTCATGGTAGTCTGTGCTCCGATATGTCCGCCTGACTCCATTCCCTCGGCGATTACCGCACTTGCCCCGCCTCTCTCCATGAGCTTTGCGAGTGCTACGCTTGCAACTACAGGGATTACGATGACGCCTGCTTCTTTCCACATATCCATGTACTTTGCAGGGTTTCCTGCGCCGGTGGTGACTACCTTTACCTTTTCCTCGGCGATGATTTTTGCTATCTCATCGGCCTCCGGATTCATAAGCATGAGGTTGACTCCGAACGGCTTATCTGTCTCCTTCTTTGCAGCGACTATCTGCTCCTTTACCCATGAAGCCGGGGCTCCGCCTGCTCCGATGATGCCAAGTCCGCCTGCATTGGACACAGCGCTGGCAAGCTCATGGGTTGCTACCCATGCCATGCCACCCTGAATGACCGGATATTTGATTCCAAGAAGCTTTGTTATTCTTGTTTCCATGTCTTTTAAGCCTCTACACCTTTGTTCTTAAGATACTCAATGATGTCGTTTACTGTTGCGATTTTCTCTAAATCCTCTGAAGGGATTTCTACTCCGTACTCCTCCTCGAGTGCCGTTACAAGCTCGAAAAGATCTAATGAATCTGCCTCAAGATCCTCCTTGAAGTTTGACTCTAATTTGATATCATCCTCGTCGATTCCTAACTGATCTGCTACGATTTCCTTGATTTTCTCCAACATATTTCTGTTCTCCTTTTTCTGTGTTTATTTTCGGTTTTGTGTGCTGGTATATTTGCACTAGTTTGCATGTCAAATATTTTCATTATCAAATCATTTGACAATGAAAGTATATCACATTTAAAATAGTTGTCAAGTCAAAGTATTTTTATTTTTCATTTTTTATATGGTACGGGAGCAGGCGGGCAGAAAATTACCCATCCAAAACGTCTCCTACCAGCAGCCAAGAGGCTGTAAGAATTGTAAGTCAGGTTTTCTATGCCTGACGCAGCCGGCTTTTACGCGCCGTCCTTGGCGCGGTAACGCCTCGCCCGTGCTTCCATGCACGTGCGCTACTGTGTACCTATTACAATTCCAACAGCCTCTAAGCAGCTTCGTACAAACTCATTGGATGGGCAATTTTCTGCCCGCCTGCTCCCTTACACTGTGACAATAATATACACTAAAAAACAGACTGTAATTATGAGTGGTCAGCTCAATTTTACAGTCTGCTCTATATTAATCTCTCAAACACCCAACCGGCACAACCCGAACTCCTGACTCCGTGGTATATGCCATGGTTGCATTTGCGCAAATCACAATCAGTGCCGATGGTTCTTTATATACATCACGTGGATGTTTTTCTTTTTCCAATGCTTTCTCATTATATTTTAAGATAATATCCTTGAATCGCAGCAAGGATTTTTCCGCTTCCGGAATCTTGTTCACCCCGGTTTTTATTTCAATAAGCGCATAACGGCCGTCCTCCAACTGATAGACTGCATCTGCTTCTACGCCCATATCATCTGTATAATGCATCACTCTGGCATTGTGCTTTTCAGCAAATACAAGTAAATCTCTAAGCACCATATTTTCAAATACATGCCCAAATAGATCCAAATCGTTGATAAAATAGTCCGGATTAACACCAAGCGCAGCCAATCCTATAGAGGGATCAACAAATATATGCTTTTTGGCAGCTCTGATAGCTGTTTTCGAACGCAAATGCGGTGTCCAGGCATCTATATCCTTTACAACATACAATAGCTCCAGAGCATCTATATATGAAGAAAGCGTTACATCTGTAACATTCTGTGTGGCTTTTACATCTGAAAATATATTCTTGCGTTTTGCTGTAGTAGCCATATTTCTGGCATACGACCAAAGCAGTGTCCTTGCCCATTCCGGATTTCTGTTTACTCCATCAATCGCTGATATGTCCTTCTGATAAATCTGCCTATAATAATCCTTAGCTATTTCAAGCTTTGCACTGTCCTTTGAAAGTGCCATGCATCTCGGCCATCCACCTCTACAGACCGCAAAAAACAAATCCTCAAGCTTTATATCTGTGGTAAGTCCATCAATATCATATGCTTCATCTTCTAATAATTTAAACAACGATATGCTTCCGTTTGATTCTCCTGTCTCAAACAAAGTCATAGGGTACATCGTAACCTCTGTTATTCGTCCTGTACCTGTATGGGGTGTATTAATCTTCTTACTTGATGAGCCTGTCAGATAAAACTCTCCTACACTCTCCGGATTGTCATCGCACGCTTTTCTTATTGTTCCCCATATCTTTGGGGCATCCTGCCACTCGTCAAACAGTATTGGCTTAGGATTCTTTAAAAAGAGCTTAGGTGCAGTTTCTGCTACTGCAAGATACCCCTCTCTCTTGTCTTCATCCTGAAATTCAATAACAGTTTTACATCGTTCTCTTGCTGTTCTTGTCTTTCCACATCCTTTTGGTCCTGTGATGCTCACTGCATTAAATGCCTCTGTTTTTCTATCTATCACATCATCAACAATTCTGCTTATATATTCCATAAATATCTGCTCCCTTCATGGTTATTATACCATTTAATTCACAGATTATACAAGGTTATTTTATGTTTTTCGAGTGTTTTGTTTTGTATTTTTCTAATGTTTTATTTTATATTTTTCGAGTGTTTTATTTTACTTTTTTCGAATACTAAAAAGAGCAGGACAAGTATTTCTACCTATTCTGCTCTTTTTTACATATTTTAATTATTTAAATATAGATTATCTACCGGCTGTTCGCCATCTGCTTCACATAGTCGAGCGCCTTCTTAACCGGTGGGATTGATATCACTATGATTGTGATAATTTCCTCTACTGCAAGGTATGAGCCGTTGTAGGTCACTGAATATATGAGCGCATCTATCGTCTTGTTTCCTATCGTGACAGATGCGTATGCTGCAAAGAACACAACTCCCGACAGCACTGCAAAGAAAAATCTACTGGGCTGCTTCGCCTCCGGTGGTACCACCGGTAGCTCCACCTGTGCCTCCAGTTGAACCGCTGCCTCCGGCTCCACCTGCACCTCCGGTTGAACCACTGCCTCCAGCTCCACCTGCACCTCCGGTTGAACCACTGTCTCCGGCTCCACCTGTGTCTCCGGCTGAACCACTGTCTCCAGCTCCACCTGTGCCTCCGGCTGAACCACTGTCTCCGGCTCCACCTGATGGATTTTCTGATGGTGTAGTAGGTGTTTTTTCATGATTTCCACCAGCAGCATCTGTCTTATTCGTGTCTGTTGTTGTCTTATCCGGTGTGGTGGTTCCTGCATCAGGTGTGGTCACAGTCTGATCTGTAGGATTATTCTGCGTCTGGTCATCGGCAGGTGTATCCTGGCTGTCCTGATAATCATCCGATATTTGGGCATATGGCAGGAAATCTATTGGTGTAAGGTCAGCATGTATCTGATCCATGTAGTTCTTCCATATTTCTGCCGGGTAAGAGCTTCCTGTCAGTTTTTTGACTGTCTCAGGCATATCGCAGCCTACCCATACACATGTGGTGTAGTATCTGGTAAAGCCACAGAACCAGCCGTCCTTCTTATCGTTTGTGGTTCCGGTTTTGCCGGCGCAAGGCATGCCATTGTCCAGATTAGCGCTACGTCCGGTTCCTGATTTCATAACATCTGTCATGACATCTGTCATCATACGCGATGCTGTCTCTGTATATATGACGGTGTCCTTCTGTGATGATGTATATATGATATTGTTGTCAGAATCCACAATCGACTTAATACATGTCGGATTCCTGTACATTCCATCGTTCTCAAGTGTTGAATATGCAGATGCCATCTCCAGTGTGGATACACCTGTTGTAAAACCTCCAAGTGCTGTTGCTGTGACATAGTCATCCTTTACAATATTGGTAAAATTCATATCCTTGAGATACTGTAAGCCTACCTTTGGCGTGAGCTCATCATATAGCTGCCATGCTACAGTATTCAGTGACTTTTGAACGGCAAACCTGATAGTCACATCACCGTAATATGAATCACCCGAGTTAGACGGTCCTCCATCAAACTTGTGGTCATTTACGATGGTATCCGGTGTCTTACCACGCTCAAATGATGGTGTATACACAATGAGCGGCTTGATTGAGCTTCCCGGCTGACGATGGCTTTGGAAAGCACGGTTTAGCGTATGACTGACCGCATCCTGGCTTCGTCCACCAACTATTGCAACCACCTCGCCTGTGTCGTTGTCTATACAGGTTGCAGCACTCTGCAGCTTAAATGTGCCATCATCGGTCGTGTCTGTAAAGTCCAAAAGCGTAAGGTCAATTGAATCCTGAAGCTGTTGCTGCATAGTCAGATCAATTGATGTATAAATCTTATAACCGTCTGAGTAGAGCTTTTTCTGACAATATGAATACATCTCATCATATGAAGCATCATACTCCTTTTCTTCATCGTCTGAGTCAAAGTAATACTTGAACTTGAAGCCCTCATTCTCCATTAGCGCCCTCGTAGCACAGTAATATGCATAGGTATCCACATAATTGTACTTGACCGTGTCATCCTTCTCAGGCATGTTGAGGGTTATCTCCTCGTTTATGGCGGCCTCATATTCCTGCTGTGTGATTTTGCCATCTTCCCTTAGATTTTTCAATATGAGATTGCGACGTGTCAATGTATGATCCTTGTTGTTTATCGGGTCATAGTATGTCGGGCTGTTCGGAATCGCACACAAAAAGGCAGTCTGCGACAAATCAAGATCCGAAAGCTCACAGTTAAAATAGCCATGGCACGCTGCCTGAATACCATAATATCCGTTCATGAAATAGACATTATTCAGGTAGAACTCCATAATATCGTTCTTGGAATATTTCTTTTCAAGCGCCATCGCTATGAACATTTCCTTGACTTTTCGCTGCCAGTTCTTGTTCGTATCCAGATAAATATTTCGGGCGAGCTGCATCGTGATGGTACTGCCACCCTGGGTAATTCTCTTGTTTTTTATAATTGACTTTGCGGCACGCACTATTGCCTTTAGGTCCACACCATTGTGCTTATAGAACTTCTTGTCCTCGATACTGACCATGCAGTTTACAAAGTTCTGCGGTATATCCTCATACTTCACATAGTCAGCCTTTTTGGTAGTGGCCGTCTCTGATATCTCATCACCGTTTGTATCGTAGAGTGTACTCGTGCGCGCCGGTAAAAATGTGTTTTTGTCAGATTTCTGCACGAGCTCTACCGCCTCTGAGTGAAGCTTCGCAACCTTGTCTGCATAGCCTCCAAAGTAATAAAAGCATAATCCACCGAGAATCAGTACCATCAGAAAAATCTGAAGCTTTATGAAAAACCAGAAAACGCGATGCTGCTTTTTCTTCTTTTTCTTTTTCTGTTTTGCCATTTCTAAACGTTACCTCCAAACTATCGGTATACCATTGTATATCGGCATACTTTATAGATAATTGACAACTATATCCAGTATGTACTGTCTATTATACTACAATGCCTCTACATCAGATAATTAATAATTGCTTAATTTTCTATTATACCTTTATAGCACAAAAGGAAGCCATCTGCTCCCTTTATCTCGCTATTTTACATCTTTATTACTGTTGTAGTCAAGTAAATAGTTTTTTACAATGCTTTTTGCTATCTCTAGCCAAGCTGGTCAGCCAGAAATTCTGCTGCTGCACCCGCCAGCTTTTCGGCAATCTCAGACTTATCGGCTTTTTCATCGTAAACACACAGTATAACGGCTCCCGCGCTATCACCATCATGCACTATTACTGCTATTGCCTGCGCTTCACAGTCAGCTTTATCGTCCTTTACCACAGGTATCAGGGTATCGTCTTTTTTACTGTACAATACACTTTTTCTCTTATCCATAATATTCTCGAGCTCTTTTGACAAAGCCTTGCCTATATAATTTTTGTGGTTTTTGCCGGCTGCCGCTATTATCTCATCCCTATCCGCCACACATACCATGGCTCCTGTTACCTTTGACAGGCTCTGTGCATATGCCTGTGATATATTCTTCAGGCTTCCCACCTGCGAATATTTCTTTAGCACTATCGTCTCGTCCGCATCCATATATATTTCCAGTGGGCTTCCCTCTTTTATATGCAGCATCCTGCGAAGCTCCTTTGGTATGACTATTCTGCCGAGGGAATCTACTCTTCTGGTCAATCCTGTGATTTTCACTTTATTGTCCTCCGGTTACTTTTTTGCATTTGCATTCATGCTTTGGAGGTAGTATATGGGAATTTGAATAAAATATACATTCGATATGCACTGATACAGCTGTCTCTTATACACATCTGACGCTGCCGACGA
>OJPT01001041.1_pt1 | contig 11573 bp, 10 predicted proteins | sample 1598641 | NCBI WGS metagenome assembly OJPT01 (sample SAMN03922495, study PRJEB24848) | human gut metagenome | isolation source: stool sample | host: Homo sapiens | place: Germany | collected 2011-11 | reverse complement strand
TTCAGCTTCTGCTCCCGGATCAGGTCCAGATTCTTTTCCGCCACAAAGCAGCCCTTGCCGGCCACGGTGTAGAGGAAGCCGTCGGCCTCCAGCTCGTCGTAGGCCCGCTTGGTGGTGATGACGGAGATCCGCAGGTCCTTGGCCAGGGCTCGGATGGAGGGCAGCGCCTCTCCGGGGGAGAGCTTCCCGGCAATGATCTGGGCTTTGATCTGGGAGTAGATCTGATCGTAGATGGGTTGGTTGGTGGTATTGCGGATGATGAGTTCCATGGAAGTCACTCCTGTTCGTACTGTACATTTACAGTATATACAGTATGCACGGATTGTCAAGAGGGAAATGCTGGATCCCGCAAAAATTTTTGTGGTCCTTGGGGCTAGGCTCTCAACAGAAAATGTGATACACTACTAAAGCTGAGACTGACGGCTTGTCCGGAGAAAAGGAGGTGAGCGCCGTGGAGACCATCCCCGGCAGCGGAAACTGGAAGCTAACCATCCGCCGGGAGGCGGCGGGGATCACCATCCTGCGGGCGGCCACCTGCGACGCCCGGGCCCGCCTGCCGGAGACGTTATACGGCCTGCCGGTGACGGCCCTGGGGGACCACGCCCTCTCGCCCACCGCCGCTTCCGCGGAGGGGGAGGACCTGCTGGTGACCTGCGGCACCGGGACGGACCCGGGGACCTGGAGCAACCGGGACCTGGAGGACCTGACCCTGCCCCGGTCCCTGGAGAGGGTGGGGGATTACGCCCTGATGAACTGCGGCGGCCTGCGGACCCTGCGGCTTCACGACGGCATCGGTCAGTGGGGCGGCGGGGTGCTGATGAACTGCCGACGGCTGGCAGCCTTCCATCTGACCCGGGTGGGGGAGCAGGGGGACACCCTGGCTTGGTTTGCCGACGAACTGCCCTGGGAGCTGGACGTCACCGTGGAGGAGACGGACGGCACCGTGTTCCGTTTGCTCTTTCCGGAGTACCGGGAGGTTTATGAGGAGAACTGCCCGGCCCATCACTTTGATTACAACATCTTCGGCGCCGGATATCCCTATCACCACTCCTTCCGCCGGAAGCGGCTGGACCTGCGGACGTATGACGAGCTGTGGAGCGGTTTTCTGGGCATGGAGCACGATGAGGACTGCGCGGTGCGGCTGGCCTTCTGGCGGCTGCGCTACCCGGTGGAGCTGACGCCCCGGGCGGAGGGGCAGTACCTGTCCTACCTCCGGGCCCACGCCGGAGAGGCGGCAGTCTGGCTGGTGGGAGAGCGGGACATGCCGGGGCTGGCGTTTCTGCTGAGGACGGCGGAGCCGGACCGGGAGGCCCTGTCCGCCGCCTGCGCCCTGGCGAGGGAGAGCGGGGTCTCCGAGGCCCTGGCCCTGCTGCTGGAACAGCAGCGGGATGCGGCCCCCCGGGGGCTGGACAAGACTTTTGACTTATAGCAGGGAAGGAGGCGCACCATGGCGGCCAAGGACCTGACGGCCATCGGACTGGAGATTTTGCAGACGGCCCGGAATGAACTGTATCTGAATCTGCCCTATCTGGATGTGGCGCTGTGCAGCCTGGACTTCCAGCCCGGCGGCGGTGTGACGCTGTCCCTGGCCACCGACGGGGAGACGCTGTACTACGACGGCAGCTTCCTCTCGGAGCGGTATCTCCGGTCCCGGACGGCGGTGGACCGGGCCTATCTCCACGTGCTGCTCCACTGTATGCTGCGGCACCTGTGGAAGAAGCGGGGCAGAGCGCCGGAGCTTTGGGACCTGGCCTGCGACGTCGCGGTGGAGAGCATCCTGGACGAGCTGGACTACCCCTGCCTGGCCGGGGGCTTCGTCCCCGCCAAGCAGAAGTTCTACGGCGAGTGCCGGGCAGAGATGCCGGTGCTGACGGCAGAGGGTATCTACCGCCATCTCCTGCGGCTGGACCTGCCGGAGTACGAGCTGGCCCGGCTCCAGCGGACCTTTCTGGTGGACGATCATGGCCTGTGGGATCCGGACCAGCAGGACCAGGAGCAGCAGAAGCAGCGGGAGGAGAAGTGGCAGAGCGTCTCGGAAAAGACCCAGACGGGGCTGGAGACGGTGCTGGCCGGCAAGGCCACCGGCGGCGAGGCGGTGCTGGAGCAGATCCAGGTGGCCAACCGGGACGACGTGGACTACCGGACCTTCCTCCGGAGGTTCGCCGTACCCCGGGAGGTGATGGCGGTAGACGGAGATGCCTTCGACTACATCTTCTACACTTATGGCCTCCAGCTCTACGGCAACATGCCGCTGGTGGAGCCGCCGGAGACGAAGGAGGAGAAGCGGATCGAGGACTTCGTCATCGCCGTGGACACCTCTATGTCCACCTCCGGCGAGCTGGTGCGGCAGTTTCTGGCCTGCACCTACGCCATCCTCCGCAGCACGGAGACCTTCACTCGGAAGGTGAACATCCGCATTCTCCAGTGCGACGACCAGGTCCGGTCCGACACCCCCATCCGCGACCTGGAGGAATTGAAAGCCTATATGGAGAACTTCTCTCTGATGGGCGGCAGCGCCACGGACTTCCGGCCGGTGTTTGAACACGTGGCGGAGCTCCAGGCAGAGGGGGCCTTCACCTCCCTTCGGGGGCTGGTATACTTCACCGACGGCATGGGCGTCTATCCCCGGAAGCGGCCGCCCTATGACACGGCCTTCGTGCTGCTGGAGGAGCCGCCCCTCTCCGTAAAGATGCCCCCCTGGGCCATCCGGCTGGTGGTGCCCACCCCGGCCCTGGAACAGGCCGCCCGGGAGGCAGCGGAGGAGGCCAAAGCCGCCGGGCTGGACCTGATCGATTTGGACGAACTTCCCCAACTGTAAGGAGCTAACGATATGAACATCAAACAGGCAAAGCAGGAGATCACCAATACCTTGAAGGCGTATCTGGCCAAGGACCAGCTGGGGAACTACCTGATCCCCACAGTGCGCCAGCGGCCGGTGCTGCTGATGGGCCCGCCGGGCGTGGGCAAGACCCAGATCATGGAGCAGATCGCCGCCGAGACCGGCGTGGGCCTGGTGGCCTACACCATCACCCACCACACCCGACAGAGCGCCATCGGCCTGCCCTTCATCGAAAAGCGGACTTATGGCGGGGAGGAGGTCTCCGTCACCGAGTACACCATGAGCGAGATCCTCTCCTCCGTTTACCGGCTGATGGAGCGGACCGGGCTGCAGGAGGGCATCCTCTTCCTGGACGAGATCAACTGCGTCAGCGAGACCCTGGCCCCCATGATGCTCCAGTTCCTCCAGTGCAAGACCTTCGGCAACCAGGCGCTGCCTGAGGGGTGGCTCATCGTGGCGGCGGGCAACCCGCCGGAGTACAACAAGTCCGTCCGGGACTTCGACGTGGTGACCCTGGACCGGGTGAAGCGCATCGATGTGGAGGAGGACTACGGCGTGTGGAAGGAGTATGCCCGGCGGAAGAACCTCCACGGAGCCGTCCTTTCCTACCTGGACATCAAGAAGGACAACTTCTACCGCATCGAGAACACGGCAGACGGCCTCCAGTTTGCCACCGCCCGGGGCTGGGAGGATCTCAGCGAACTGCTGTACGCTTATGAGACCCTGGGCATCCGGGCGGACCGGGAGGTGGTGGGGCAGTACATCCAGATGCCCCGCATTGCCAAGGACTTCGCCAATTACCTGGAGATGTTCTACAAGTATCAAAAGACCTACCACGTGGAGGGGATCCTCAGCGGCACCTGGGAGAACATCACCGTGCTGGAGCTGCGGGAGGCGCCCTTTGATGAGAAGCTCTCCGTCATGGGGCTGGTGCTGTCCCGGCTCAGCGAGGAAGCCCGGAACACCCGCTGCCAGGATGCCCTGACCGACGCCCTCCACACCTCCCTGACAGAGTTTCGGGAGAAGATCGCGGACGCGCCGCCGCTGACGGTGCTGGACCAGCTGCTGTGGAAGCGGCGTACTGCCATGAAGCAGGCCAAAGAGGCCGGCCAGTTGGACAAGGAGTCCCGGGACCTCAAGCAGCGGGAGATCAACGCCCTGGAGGACTACCGCCAGCGGCTGGACCGGGAGGCCGTGGCCCCGGAAGGGGCTATGGACGCCGTCCGGGGCTGGTTCGGTGAAGAGGTGGAGCGGCGGAAGGCCATGGCCATGGAGACGAAGGACATGTTCGACAACGCCTTCCGTTTCCTGGAGACCACCTTCGGCGACAGCCAAGAGCTGGTGATCTTCGTCACGGAGATCACCGCCGGGTACGACACCTCCTGGTTCGTGGAGCAGTTTGGCTGTGACGCCTATTTCCGCCACAACCGGGAGCTGCTGTTTGACAGCACCCGCCACCGCATCCGGGAGGAGATTGCCGCCGCCAAGGCGGCAGAACAGGAGGAAAACACATGAGTGAAGAGTGGAAGCAGATCGAAGCCGTGCTGGACGAGAAGGTGCGCCCGTCTCTCCGGGCCCACGGGGGTGGGCTGGAGATCGACCACCTGGAGGACGGCGTGCTGTATATCAAGCTGCTGGGCCAGTGTGCCGGGTGCCCCTCCGCGGACCTGACCAACGAGACGCTGATCGAGCATGAGCTGACGGCTGCCCTGCCGGAGCTGGTGCAGAAGGTCGTGGTGGTCCAGACTGTCAGCGACGAGCTGTGGGAGCAGGCCAAGCGGCTGCTGCGGGACCATCATCTTTGAAAGTCGGCAGCCCCTGAAGAGAAAAAAGCGCCCCCGGCAAAAGCCGGGGGCGCTTTTCAACAGCTTACCAGCTGTGGTGCTGCCAGGACTCTTCGGCAGTCATGGCGAAGTAGTCGTAATTGGGGGCGGGGCCGCTGTCGCCCCAGGTGGTGTCGATGTGGTAGTCTGTGCCGTCCAAGGTGGCCACGGTCCAGATGTGGGAGTTGTTGGAGAGGGCTGTGCAGTCGATGCCCTCCAGCTTCAGCAGCAGGTTGTAGGCGCCGGTGTACCCGTCGCACACGGCGGTGCCGTTTTCAAACAGGCTGTATGCAATATGGCTCAGGGAGCTGTCCCCGGCGGTGTAATCATAGACGCAGTTATCGCAGATCCAGGTGAAGTAGACCCGGGCCTTCTCATAGTCGGACATGGAGGTGGTGATCTCTCCGCTCTCCCACAGGGCATCATGGACGGCAATGGCCGCCTCCATGGCCGCGTCGCGGTAAGTCAGGATCTGATCTCCCGCGCTGGCGGCGGAGAAGGTGAGGGTGATGGACCCGTCCGCAGAATAGGTGCAGTTGACCGTGTTGTAGCACTGCTCACAATAGGTTTTCACAGCTGCCAGGGCCGCCTCCATCACCCGTCGGGCGGAGGTTACGGAGAGACTGGGGTACTGCAGGACCAGCGTGTTCTGGTTGGATGCCAGCATGTAGCGGACGCTTTCATCTATCTCCGCCGCAGTGGCGGGAGCGGCGATATACGTCCCCAAGGGCACCAGATCTCCCATGGCGGCGCCCTGGGCGCTCCAGGACTCCTTTCCCAGGTCCCAGTCCGGCGTTGCCCGCAGGCTTGGATCCACCATGCGGGTCAGCATGGCGGCGGCCGCGCCCCGGGTGATGGGCTGGTCCGGCAGGAAGGAGCCAGCGGCGTCGCTGCCTACGGACACGCCGGTGCGGTAGAGGGTCAGGATGTCCTGGTAATAGGGGGTGTACTCGGTCACGTCGGTGATGAACTGCCGGCTGGCGTAAGCCTGAGTTACCAGGTCCGCGTGAACGGGCGGCAGGGCCTCCTCCGGAAGCGTGTTTGCCAGCACATGGGCCACCTGGGCCCGGGTGGCGGGGGTGGAGAGGGACTCGTCCAGCTCCGTGCCGATGACACCCTCCGACTGGAGATAGCGCAGGTACCGGAGGGCCGCGGCCTCATTCTCGGCGGCATAGGCGCCTGGACCTGCCTCCGCGTCTCCGGTGCGGTACAGACTGCGGATGCGGCCGGCGAAAATCACCACCTGCCCAACGGTCAGCTGGTCTCGCAGGCCGAAAGTGCCGTCGGCCTTGCCTACGGAGAGACCATACGCATACAGCGCCGCCACATTGTCGTAGAACGTGGACTCCGGCGTCAGGTCGGAGAACTGGCCGGCGTAGGTTTTGCTGCGGACAAAATTGTCCGGGGTGTCCTGGGCGGCCCAGGCGGGGACAGTAAGAGCAAGCGCCAGTGCCAGCACCAGCGCGGGGACCCGTTTCTTCATGACGGCACCTCCTTATACAAAATGGAAGATCGAATTCAGGATTTCTGCATGATGGAACAAAACGCGGACAGGGGCCTTTTCAGGAGGGGATGTCCAAATCCTCCATGGTCCGGTCCTCCACATAGGGATTCAGGTACTGGTTGACCAGCTCCAGAGTGGCGTCCGGGTCCAGATAGATGTAGGGGGAGCGCCACTCGTTGGGCAGAGTGGAGAAGGAGATCTTATCCACACCCATGCTGATGGCCTCCTTCCCCAGCCAGGCCAGGTTCCCAAGAGACAGGTCCGTGTCCACATACTGCTGGAAGATCTTGGCGAACTCCCCCACCTTGTCCACGTTGGAGAGCGTCAGCGTCTGTTGAGCCACGGCTTTTAGGAAGTTCTGCTGGGTCTGCATCCGGCCGATGTCCTCGCTGCCGTAGCCGGAGCCGTCGTTGTTGTGGCGGAAGCGGACCACCTTCAGCGCCTCCGCACCGGAGAGATGCTGCATCCCGGCGGAGAAGTGGATGTGCAGGTCCTGGTAAGGATCGTCGTAATTCATGCTGATGGGGACTTCAAAGTCCACGCCGCCGATGGCATTCACCAGCGCGGCGAAGCCGTCCAGATCCACGGTTACCGTAAAATCCACTGGGATGCCCAGCTGCTGGGAGATGGTCTCGGCCAGCAGAGCGGTCCCGCCGGAGTTATAGGCGAAGTTGATCTTGTGGTTCTTTCCATTGATGACGGCCTTGGTGTCCCGTGGGATGCTGACACCATAGATGTAGTCGTTCTCTGCATCCACGGCCACCAGGATATTGGTGTCGCTGCCGCCATTGTGGTCATCCACGCCGGACACCAGAATGGTGTAGAAATAGGGCTTGCGCTCCAGATGGGCCGCCTGGGCCAGGGCTTCTGCGTCCTGGGCGGTGTCTTCGGCGGAGACCTCCTCCGCTTCGTCGGGCCGGGTGGTTTCGGCGGGGACCTCAGGGGGACGGAAGAGACAGAAGTAGCCGGCATACAGTGCGGCGGCCACAAAGACCACGAGAAGCAGCAGTCTGCTCCAGCTGCGCCGTCTCCGGCGGGTTCTCTTTGCCATATTCAAAACGCTCCTTACAGCCGCGGCGGTGCCGCGGGGGTTTCTTTGGAAAAACTGGGTGAGAAGATTTACATAATACTCGTTGCAACATTATAAAACGGGAAGCGGAAAAACACAAGAGGAAAATGGCGTGCCGGAGCGCGGCACGCCATTTTTCAGGAACTCTCCGCATCTTCCCGGGTCTCCTCCGGAACCAGCTGCTGCAAGAGCGTCTTGATGTCAGCCAGCAATTGGTTCTGATAGGAGAGGGCGCATCGTATGTAATGGAGTGCCGGATCCAGGTCCTGGATGGGCTCCACGCCCTCCACCGGGTGAGGCCAGCGGCGGACGGGAGGCTCCGGGGTGGCCGGCACTGCGGCGACCGGGGGCTCCGGTGTGGACCGGGCCACGCGGCGGCAGCGGGATTGCTTTGCCATATCGATTCCTCCGTTGCGAGCTTTCTAAGACTAGTCTATGCGCATTTTATTCCCCGCGGTACTTTTTCCGGGTGGCGATGCCGCCGCGGATGTGTCGCTGGGCCTTGTTCACCTCCAGGACTTCCTTCACCTGCTGGTACAGCACCCGATTGAACTGGGGCAGCCGTTCGGAGATGTCCTTGTGCACTGTGGATTTGCTGATGCCGAATTTCTGTGCGGCGGCGCGGACCGTGGTCCGGTTTTCGATGATGTACTGAGCCAGCCGTTCGGCCCGCTCCTCCATGTTACCCTTCAAAACACAACACTCCCCGCCTCTTGTTGCTCCATCCTATGCGGGGAGAAAAAGGGATATGCGCGGACTGGGGCGGAGGGAAGAGAACCTCTTCTGTCTTTAGACGAAAAAGGGCCCGTCCGGGTTTTCCGGACGGGCCCGAGGGGGATTATTTTTTCAGCTTCTGGATCTTCTCCAGCCGGTTCAGGGCCTCGTTGAGGGTGTCGTCATTCTTGGCGAAGTGGAGGCGGATCAGGTGGTTCACCGGCTCCCGGAAGAAGCTGGAGCCGGGCACGGCCCCCACGCCCACCTCCCGGGCCAGGTTCTTGCAGAACTGCAGGTCGCTCTCATAGCCGTACTCGCTGATGTCCAGCAGCACGTAGTAGGCGCCCTCCGGGTCATTGTGGGAGATGTGCAGGTCATCCAGCCCCTTGAGAAACAGGTCCTTCTTGTGGGTGTACTTGGCCAGCAGGTCGTCATAGTAGTCCTGGCCGAACTCCAGGCCGGGGATTACCGCCTCCTGCAGCGGCGCGGCGCAGCCCACCGTCAGAAAGTCGTGGACCTTCTTGGCCCGGTCGATGATCTCCTCCGGCGCGATGATGTATCCCAGCCGCCAGCCGGTGATGGAGTAGGTCTTGGACAGGGAGGAGCAGGACAGCGTCCGGTTCCACATCCCCGGCAGGGTGGCGAAGTAGGTGTGCCGGTGGGGGGCGTAGACGATGTGCTCATACACCTCATCGGTGATGACGTAGGTGTCGTACTTGGTGGCCATCTCCGCAATGGTCAGCAGCTCCTCCCGGGTGAAGACCCGTCCGCAGGGGTTGGAGGGGTTGCACAGCACCAGGGCCTTGGGACGTTGGCGGAAGGCAGCCTCCAGCTCGTCCACGTCGAAGGTGAAGGCGGGCGGGTGCAGTGGCACATAGATGGGCTCCGCCCCGGAGAGGATGGTGTCTGCCCCATAGTTCTCATAGAAGGGGGAGAAGACGATGACCTTGTCCCCGGGGTTGGCCACGGTCATCATGGCGCACATCATAGCCTCGGTGGAGCCGCAGGTGGCCACGATTTCCTTGTCCGGGTCGATGGTGCGGCCCATATAGCGGGACTGCTTGCGGGCCAGGGCCTCTCGGAAGTTCTGGGCCCCCCAGGTGACGGAGTACTGATGGGGGCCCTCCCGGGCCACCTGGGCCAGCCGTTCCAGGATCGCCTGGGGCGGCTCGAAGTCGGGGAAGCCCTGGGACAGGTTCACCGCGCCGTACTTCAGGGAGACGCGGGTCATCCGCCGGATCACGGAATCGGTGAAACTGGCGGTGCGTTCAGAAAGAGGCTGGGGCATGGTCAAAATCACTCCTTAATTTGGAACAGTTGGGAAAAAGTCCTGCCAAAGCGCAATATTTTTATCAGTATAGCACGTCACGGGACAGCTGTCACCTCCGGAATCCGCAAAGGGGCGATACCTGATGCGAAAAAACGTTGGGAATTCCGGGGGGATGTGCTATAATAGATGAGAAAGGGGCACGGCCATGCACGTTGCATTTTCCGCTCTGCTGGCGGAGGGGCGGCCTTTTCTGGGGACCTTCATCCAGTCCGCTGCACCGGAGTTTGTGGAGGCCGCGGGCTACGCCGGGTTCCGGTTCTTGACCGTGGATCTGGAGCACACCTATTACGGCCCGGAGAAAACTGTGGAAATGGTCCGGGCCGGGGAAGCGGCGGACCTGTGCGTCCTGGCCTGCGCGACACCATCCTGATGTACCAAAAGTGCCGGGAGATTATGGAGCAGGTGCTGGAACCCGGAGCCATTTGATTTTCAAAGCAACATAACGATAGAAAGGAAGCTGCGAACATGAACGAGACATTGAAGGTTTTGAAGGAGCGCCGGAGCGTCCGCAAGTACAAGGCGGAGCAGATCAGGGACGAGGAGCTGAACGCCATTCTGGAGGCGGGCACCTGGGCGCCTTCCGCCAAGGGACTCCAGACCTCTGTCATGGTGGTGGTCCAGGACCCGGAGACCATTGCCTGGATGTCCAAGCTGAACGCGGAGATCCAGGGCAATCCCGGCACGGATCCCTTCTACGGTGCCCCCACCGTGGTGGTGGTTCTGGGGGACGGAGAGAAGCTGAACTGGCTGCAGGACGGCTCCCTGGTGATGGGAAACCTGATGACCGCTGCCGCGGCTTTGGGACTGGGCTCCTGCTGGATCAACCGGGCCATGGAGCTTTTTGACCGGCCGGAGGGCAAGGAACTGCTGAAGAAGTGGGGGCTGCCGGAGACCTACCGTGGTGTGGGCAACTGCATCCTGGGGTATGTGGAGGGGGACCTGCCCGCCCCCAAGCCCCGGAAGGACGGCTGGATCCTCCGCGTGTGACAGATACACAGGGCGGCGGGAGCATTCCCGCCGCCCTGCTGTTTTGCTGCGGTAGCCCTTGGCGAATCGTATGCAATCGCTTCATTTGGTGAAATCAACAGAGAGGCCTGTAGATATGATCGGCTTGTGATTGCGCTCAAAAAGATGAAAGTTCCCACTTGATTGTATCCATATCCACATAGGCATGTACTGGATTGCGTGGATCAAGATAAATAACGGGCTGCTGAAAATCAGTAGCCGGCTTTATCCATGACAAGAGGCTTTTGACTGTATAAGTCCGTCCGCCATAACAGTAGGAGCATTGAACGACCCACGGAGAGCATTGCCCGGGCCAGTTTACAAATGTCTTTGTGTTCCAGTTGATCCAAACTAGATGTCGAACGGATTGAATTTTTCCGACCACTGAAATGCCGTTTGTTTTTAGGTGCTTTCTGCGCTGCTCCTGCAGACCGCACCTCGCCAAACAAACAATACTGCCCAATAAAAGGATCGCCCCAATTGGGATAAAAGACCAATTGCAGCCGCCATTCACAGGGATGTCTGTGATATAAAAGAGCATCCCGAGGAAAACAAAAATGATTCCCATCAACCCAAATATAAAAGCGCATAAGGACCAGATCGTTTGGGGCTGGCGCATACAATCCCTCCTGATACACAGGCTCACTGGAAACACCCCTATTTTATCATACAGACCCATTTTTCACAAGGTCGGTTGGTGAAAGACGGAGTTCAGGCCATCACAACGGAGCTTGAAAAGGGAACTGCGGACCTCCCCCCCTTGCGTCGGCGGGGAAATTGCGATACACTGGACGGGAGAACACGAAGGCGCTGCCCCGGGAGACCGGAGGGGCGGCCGCCGTTTGGAAAGGAAGAACCACCATGCCAGATATCACTGCGGTAACCCATGCCCAGAACATCCGCTACGACCGGAAGGCGGAGGCCCTTTACATCATCGACCAGACCCTGCTGCCGGGGGAGGAGAAGGAGATCCGCCTCCAGACCATTGACGAGATGGTGGAGGCCATCCGGGCCCTGCGGGTGCGGGGGGCCCCGGCCATCGGCATCTGCGCCGCCTACTGCATGTATGTGCTGGCCAAGTCCATCCGGACCGAGGACCGTCCCACGTTTTTGAAGCGCCTCAGCGACTATGGCCAGCAGCTGGACGCGGCCCGTCCCACGGCGGTGAATCTGGGCTGGGCCATCCGGGAGATGATGCGCACCGCCTTGGAGCATGTCCACGATACCCGGGGCCAAATGCTGGACGCTTTGTACGCTGTCTCTTATACACATCTGACGCTGCCGACGAT
>OJPT01001036.1_pt1 | contig 11603 bp, 8 predicted proteins | sample 1598641 | NCBI WGS metagenome assembly OJPT01 (sample SAMN03922495, study PRJEB24848) | human gut metagenome | isolation source: stool sample | host: Homo sapiens | place: Germany | collected 2011-11 | reverse complement strand
CCGGTGGTGGTGTTGACAAATTCGGTCAACCGATTCTGAACCGTGTAGTATTGGTAGAATCTGCACAGTAATAAAAAGTAAAAAAGCGATTTCAGCATTCAGCGATTCTCTGTAATCGCTTGCTGGAAAGAGATAGCGGCTGAAAGCGAACCTTGAAAAGAGAGGTTCATGCTTTCAGCCGCCTTTTTTATATCTGTTATTTTGGGGTATCTCCTCTGGTATTTTATTTTGTTTTAGTTTATTTGACAGGCTGATAATCTCTGGACTTTCCATAAAATCCTGGGGCCGGCACATAAATAGGTTGACTGGGAATGCCGATATTCTGCAGCTTGCCTTCCTGACGGAGTCGGCGAATATGAATCATGGCTGTGGAACGTACCATCCCCGTGATGCCTTGAAAGTCGGAACGTTGCATAATCTGATGATCGCTGAAATACTCTTTTAGCCGCATGTCTATCTCTATTTCCGATAATTTGGCAGAGTGCTTGACCCGCTTCATTTGCTTTATTTTTATATATCCGACAGATTGTTTCAGCTTCTTGTCCGAACGAAACTGTATCGCTTTTAATTTTACTTTTGAATTTCTGCGGGGAGTATCTGCAGAGATCTGTTCAATCGGATTTTTAACCTGTTTAATCGGATTTGTAATCCGATTGCTTTGAGCATCAGGATTTTCAATCCGAACTATATATTAAAGTATAGGTGTATTGCGGATTATAAATCCTGATACTCGGAGAACGGCGGATTGCAAATCCGCCGGGACGCATAATGTTTGGTAACTAGCTAACCTTCCGCTGTTATTTTTTCTAAGTATATGTCCTTCTTTAGCTAAATATCGGCAATGAGACTTTCAAATTAGGATATTTGTCACCCAATTGTTTCAAGAAGTCATTGCCAATGATAATATCCTGTATTGTTTCTTGTAGATCTGTCGGAATCTCCGGGATATTTGTAAATATCAGACAGGAGTAGATAATGAGTTCAACAGGTTTCTCGTCGGTTTGCAATGAAAGTTTGTATGCTTTCACGTTGTTTCCTCTGGCTTGTGCCTGTGCTTGTACTTGTCCCTCCATAGGAATTGCGATGAGACGGGAATTTTCAAGACGCGCCTGATTGAATACAAAATGATTGTCGATTTCTCCATCTGTGTCTGTATCGAATAGGTGCAGATTGTCTCCGCTTAATACCAGATATTTGGGAGTTTGTACGGTATTGAAACGTACAGTTCCTAAGGTGGCCATTCCTTTCAGCTTATCTTTCATTCCGTCTTTGAGTGCGGATGCTACACCATACTCATTGCTGGCATAGTTGAAAGCGTCAATTTTTTCTTCTCCCATAGCTTCTTTCAGGAAAGATAAATCAGAGTTTAAGCAGAGTTTTTTATACTGTTCTGCATTTGCAAATTCAGCTTTGAAATCGGTGTTGTTCACTACTTGTGCCTGTTTCGAGTTTTTGTTTTTCATGTAAAACCAGTATCCTAGATATAGAACAATGAAAATGACCGGAATAAAGGTGTAAATAGACATAGTTTGTACTTTTTAATGTTATTAATAATGGTTTGTTTTATACTTCCACGGGTTTCACTTCTTTTTTTTTTCCAGGAATACATCCCCAAATGATAAGGGCAATTATAAGAAGTCCGACAGCTTTACCGCCATAACGGGAATAGAAACCGATCTTGTTCAACTTCTCTCCATCCAAATTATTTTCTTTTAGGATGGTAGCCAGTTGTTCTTCCGTCAGTTCATAGTAAGTGTCTTCCTTTTCGCAATAGCCGACCAGGCGAGGCTCTTTCTCTATGTATAGAGGGAGAAGGTAAGCGATGTTGAACTCCTGATGGAAAGTTGCCAGATCAATGTAGTTTCCATCGTCTGTTTGGTACTCTTCGGTATCAGGCAAATCTGCTACTTTGGTTAATACTTCGCGGTCGCCGAAAGGGATTTTTAAACCACGTGCGGATACTGTTTGGCAAGATAAGAAAAGAATGCCGCCAAGTGCAAATAGAAATTTAAGGTGCTTCATGCTTCTTGTGTTTAAGTGAATAATTTGTGTGATTTTTATTGATATTGTGGCAAAGATAGGAAAAAGAAGAATAAAAGCCGTATAATTGTTTGGAATTTGTAAGCTCTATTCTTTTTTATAAAATGAGGAGATTTTTTTCCTGATTTAGAGGATTTGTATCCTGATTTATGCAATTGATGTAAAATTGCATTATTGGGATAATCCAAATAATTTAATAACAATTGATTGGAGCTATTAATAATTATCTATATTTGTGATATAGAACTCAAATCTGGAATATTATGGACGACTTTAATACTGTATATGCACTACTCGTTTTGGTTATGTTATTTATTTTATTGAGTAGGTTGGACAATCGCTTCGGAAAGATAGAGAAAGAGTTGAATGAGATCAAGAAACGGATGGAAGATTATCTCAAGGTTCAGCAAAATTCTGTTGCTGAAGCCTCCAAGCCGAAAGAGGAAATATCAGAAAAAGAAACAAAAGATATTCCTGTGATGCCTCAAGCGGCAGAGCATGTTAAGGCAGTAAAGACCGGACAACGAGAAGAGGCTGTTCAGGAAAAACACGAACCGGTTGTTGAAGCAGTTGTCCGTGAGACATTGGAAAAGACGCCTGAAAAGACGCTTGAAACAAGAATGGAGGAAGTTTGCGTAGAGGCTGTTCGGAAGGAATCCGCTGAATCTTCGACTGTGCCAGTTGTACCGGTTACTCCGGTTGTTCCGGTTGCCCCGACTGTTCCGAAACAAAAGAAGCAGGTGAACTATGAAAAATTCATCGGTGAGAACCTTTTCGGGAAGATTGGTATCCTTATATTTGTAATCGGTGTAGGCTTCTTTGTAAAGTATGCCATTGATAAAAACTGGATTAATGAAACCTTCCGTACCGTGCTTGGTTTCTTGACGGGAACTGTATTGCTGGCTGTTGCCGAACGGTTGCAAAAGAAATACCGAACCTTCAGTTCGCTGCTTGCGGGTGGTGCTTTCGCTGTGTTCTATCTTACAGTTGCCATTGCTTTCCATTATTATCATATTTTCTCGCAGACTATGGCCTTTATCATTCTGATTGGTGTCACAGTGTTTATGTCTATTCTGTCTGTGGTATATAATCGGCGTGAGTTGGCTATCATTTCTCTTGTAGGAGGATTCCTTGCGCCATTCATAGTGAGTAGCGGGGAAGGAAGTTATTTGGTACTGTTCACTTACGTGAGCATATTAAACCTGGGTATGTTCGGACTTTCCATTTATAAAAAGTGGAGTGAACTTCCAATGATTTCATTTGTCTTTACTTGCCTGATAATGGGAATCTTTCTTTTGTTTAACTATACCTCTAGTTCTATGGTTATTTCGAACCATCTGTTTTGGTTTGCTACTCTGTTCTATTTTATCTTTCTACTTCCGGTGTTCTCTATCCTTCGTGGAGAGAATATGCGGACGATGAGCCGGGGATTAGTATTCGTCATTATAACGAATAATTTTATCTATTTGCTTTCAGGAGCCTTATTCTTGCAGAATATGGGATTGTCTTTCAAAGCAAGCGGCTTGTTGAGCCTGTTTATCGCTCTTGTTAATTTAGGACTGGTTCTTTGGTTGTGGAAGAATAGGAAGGAATATAAATTCCTCGTGCATACCACGTTGGGGCTTGTGCTGACATTTGTCTCCATTACAGTTCCGATTCAACTGGACGGAAACTATATAACCTTGCTTTGGGCATCGGAAATGGTATTGCTGTTGTGGCTCTATGTTAAGTCGAAAATTAGAGTATATGAGTATGCGGCTAAAGTCCTGGTAGGACTCACTTTCGTTTCTTACTTGATGGATGTGTATGGTGTGATGTTTGAACATCATTCCTTGGATACAATTTTTCTGAATAGTTCATTTGCCACCTCTTTGTTTGTGGGATTAGCGACAGGAGCATTTGCTTTATTAATGGAATATTATCATTCCTTCTTCTCTACGGCACGCCGGTTGAAATACAGCTTCTGGAATCCTTTTATGCTTATCGTCTCCGTAATCATACTTTATTATACATTTATGATGGAATTCAATTTGTATTTTGAAGGGGAGACGAGAAGCGGAGCTATGTTCTTGTTTACAGCCATATCCATTTCGAGTGTTTGCTATGCTTTCAGAAAACGATTCCCGATAACGAAACATCTCACTTCTTATATCTTGACTATCGGGGCAAACGTACTTGTATATATTATAAATATATGGGGCGACCAGAGAATATGGACTTCCCCTCCTGTTGTACTACCATGGCTGACAGCTGTGTTCGTAATAGCGAATTTGTATTATGTAGCACGTATGTACTATATATCAATCGGCATAAAATCCCGTTTCACCGTATATCTGAATATTCTTGCCACGCTCCTTTGGCTGACAATGGTACGCTCTTTCCTTTGGCAAGTAGGAGTGGACGATTTCAGTGCCGGGCTGTCACTCTCATTAAGCATTGCCGGGTTCGTCCAAATGGGGTTGGGCATGCGCCTGCATCAGAAACTACTCCGCATGGTGAGCCTTGCGACTTTCGGATTAGTCCTGCTCAAACTCGTCTTTGATGATTTATGGGCTATGCCGACCATTGGCAAGATTATTGTATTTATCATTCTGGGATTGATATTGCTGATACTTTCATTCCTTTATCAGAAACTAAAGGATGTGTTGTTCAAGAATGACGAGGAAGAAACAAACTGAATCTTTGAAAAATATCCGATAAGAAAGGCTGCCTGTTCTACAAAAGAAGGGCAGCCTTTACCTTATAATTATGTTTATTCCCAGACGAAATCTTTTACTCTTGCGAGAAACGTTTCACCTGCTCTTCGATTAATTCCTTATCATCAAAATAATTAATCTTCATCGCCTTCTTCACGTCAGCCAAAGTCTCGGCAGCCGCAGCCCTTGCCACTTCGCAGCCTTGCTGAAGCATCTCGTAGATAGCAGGGATATCCTTGCTGAACTCCTTGCGACGATTGCGAATCGGTTCCAAAGTCTCCTGCATGATGGAATTCAGGAAGCGTTTCACTTTTACGTCACCCAATCCGCCGCGTTGATAATGCGCTTTCAGTTCTGCCAGATTCGGATAATCCGGTAAATAACGTTCGAAATGTTCGGGGAGGCAGAAAGCATCTAGGTAAGTAAATACCGTATTACCTTCAATTTTTCCCGGATCTTGTACGCGGAGATGCCCCGGGTCGGTATACATACTCATGATTTTCTTTTGGATTTCTTCCGGTTCTTCCGAAAGGTAGATGCAGTTTCCGAGCGATTTACTCATTTTAGCTTTACCGTCAGTTCCCGGAAGACGCAGACAAGCTGCATTGTCCGGCAACAGGATTTCCGGTTCTACCAATGTCTCACCATATATATAGTTGAAACGGCGAACGATTTCGCGAGCCTGTTCGAGCATCGGTTCCTGGTCTTCACCCACAGGGACAGTCGTTGCGCGGAATGCTGTAATGTCTGCTGCCTGGCTGATGGGATAAGTGAAGAAACCTACGGGAATACTTGCTTCAAAGTTACGCATCTGGATTTCCGATTTCACGGTCGGGTTACGTTGCAGGCGGGATACGCTGACAAGATCCATATAATAGAAACTAAGTTCGCATAGTTCCGGTATTTGCGACTGGATGAAAATCGTAGCTTTAGTCGGATCAATACCACAAGCCAGATAATCAAGAGCAACTTCGATTACATTCTGACGCACCTTTTCCGGATTGTCTATATTGTCTGTCAATGCCTGTGAATCGGCAATGAAGATAAACATCTTACTATAATCACCTGCGTTTTGCAGGTCAACTCTGCGTTTCAACGAACCTACATAGTGACCGATATGAAGTCTTCCGGTAGGACGGTCGCCCGTCAATATGATTTTTTCTTTTCCCATATTTATTACCTTATTATATAATGGCGACAAAGATAAGGATAAAAACTGAAAGAAACATCAAAATGCAGTTACTTCATGATTTGTGCCTGCTTAAGATAAGAATGTAATCATTAAAAGCCAATGGAAAAACGACTGTTTCATTAACGCGGTAAATTATTTCAGTAAAAAAGTGAACATATCTTTTTGTCATGTGCAAAATATGTCGTTACTTTGCACAAATTTTGAAGTCAACAATGAATCAACAGGAAATTAGAAGCAAGTATTATTTACATTCGGATGTTTTGCACCCGGAAACGGCAGGCTTCTTCTTTTATTTCCAAAAACGATATTTTAGTTCTTTGGTAATGCGTTAATCCTTTTTTGAGGGTAACGCATTTTTTTTATGAACGAACTTAGAAATAACAACTTATTATAACAACAAAAGAAATGGAAAAGGAAATCAAGAAAGTTCTCGTTTTGGGTTCTGGAGCACTCAAAATCGGACAAGCCGGAGAGTTCGACTACTCAGGCTCACAAGCACTGAAAGCTTTGAAAGAAGAAGGTATCAGCTCAGTATTGGTAAACCCGAACATCGCAACCATTCAGACTTCTGAAGGTATTGCCGATAAAGTGTATTTCCTTCCCGTGAATACTTATTTCGTAGAAGAAATTATCAAAAAAGAACGTCCCGATGGTATCCTTTTGGCATTCGGCGGACAGACTGCATTGAACTGTGGTGCTGAACTTTACACACAAGGTGTTCTTGATAAGTATGGAGTAAAGGTACTTGGAACTTCGGTAGAAGCTATCATGTATACAGAAGACCGTGACCTGTTTGTGAAGAAGCTGGACGAGATAGAAATGAAAACTCCGGTCAGCCAGGCAGTAGAAAACATGGAAGATGCCATTGCTGCTGCACGCAGAATTGGTTATCCTGTCATGGTGCGTTCTGCTTATGCACTGGGTGGTCTTGGTAGCGGTATCTGTGCCAATGAAGAAGAATTCCTGAAATTGGCAGAGAGCTCATTTGCTTTCTCCAAACAAATTCTGGTAGAAGAGTCTTTGAAAGGCTGGAAAGAAATCGAATTTGAAGTGATCCGTGACGCTAACGACCATTGCTTCACAGTAGCCAGCATGGAAAACTTCGATCCGCTGGGTATTCATACCGGCGAATCAATTGTAGTAGCTCCGACCTGCTCGCTGGATGATAAAGAACTGGCTTTGTTGAAAGAACTTTCTACCAAATGTATCCGTCACCTCGGTATTGTGGGTGAATGTAACATTCAGTATGCTTTCAACTCTGAAACGGATGACTACCGTGTGATTGAAGTAAATGCCCGTTTGAGCCGTTCTTCTGCATTGGCTTCTAAGGCTACCGGTTATCCGTTGGCATTCGTAGCTGCTAAAGTGGCACTTGGTTACACACTTGACCAGATTGGTGAGATGGGAACTCCGAACTCTGCATACGTAGCTCCGCAACTTGACTACTATATCTGTAAAATCCCTCGTTGGGACTTGACGAAGTTTGCCGGTGTATCCCGTGAAATCGGTTCAAGCATGAAATCAGTAGGTGAAATCATGTCTATCGGTCGCTCTTTCGAAGAAATCATCCAGAAAGGCCTTCGTATGATCGGTCAGGGAATGCACGGTTTCGTAGGTAATGACGAACTGCACTTTGATGATCTTGATAAAGAACTTTCTCGCCCGACTGACTTGCGTGTTTTCGCTATCGCGCAAGCAATGGAAGAAGGGTATACCATCGAACGTATCCACGACCTGACAAAGATCGACCCATGGTTCCTTGGCAAACTGAAAAATATCGTAGACTACAAAGCGAAACTGTCTACCTATAATAAGGTGGAAGATATACCTGCCGATGTAATGCGTGAAGCTAAAGTGTTAGGTTTCTCTGACTTCCAGATTGCCCGTTTCGTACTGAATCCAACCGGAAACATGGAGAAAGAAAATCTGGCAGTGCGTGCTCATCGTAAATCTATGGGTATCCTCCCGGCTGTAAAACGTATTAATACAGTTGCTTCCGAACATCCGGAACTGACTAACTATCTGTATATGACTTATGCAGTGGAAGGTTATGATGTAAACTATTATAAGAATGAAAAATCAGTAGTCGTACTGGGTTCGGGTGCTTACCGTATCGGTAGCTCTGTAGAATTTGACTGGTGCTCGGTGAATGCAGTTCAGACTGCCCGCAAACTGGGTTACAAGTCTATCATGATTAACTACAACCCTGAAACGGTTTCTACTGACTATGATATGTGCGACCGTCTCTACTTCGACGAACTTTCGTTCGAACGTGTACTTGATGTAATCGACCTCGAACAACCTCGTGGTGTGATCGTCTCGGTAGGCGGACAAATCCCGAACAACCTGGCTATGAAACTTTACCGTCAGTCGGTTCCTGTATTGGGTACTTCTCCGATTTCTATCGACCGTGCTGAAAACCGTAACAAGTTCTCTGCTATGCTCGACCAACTGGGTATCGACCAACCGGCTTGGATGGAACTGACCAGTCTTGAAGAAGTGAAGGGATTTGTAGAAAAAGTAGGCTACCCGGTATTGGTTCGTCCTTCTTACGTCCTTTCAGGAGCAGCAATGAATGTTTGCTATGACGATGAAGAATTGGAGAACTTCCTGAAGATGGCTGCCGAAGTTTCTAAAGAATATCCGGTTGTTGTTTCCCAGTTCCTTGAAAATACGAAAGAGATTGAATTTGATGCCGTTGCACAGAATGGTGAAGTGGTAGAATACGCAATCTCCGAACACGTAGAGTTTGCGGGCGTTCACTCCGGTGATGCTACGTTGGTATTCCCGGCACAGAAGATTTACTTTGCAACAGCTCGTCGCATCAAGAAGATCAGCCGTCAGATTGCTAAAGAACTCAATATCTCCGGTCCGTTCAATATCCAGTTCCTGGCTCGTAACAACGAAGTGAAAGTAATCGAATGTAACTTGCGTGCTTCTCGTAGCTTCCCGTTTGTTTCTAAAGTTCTGAAACGTAACTTTATCGAAACTGCTACCCGCATCATGCTGGATGCTCCATACTCACGCCCGGATAAGTCGGCATTCGATATCGACTGGATTGGTGTAAAAGCTTCTCAATTCTCTTTCTCTCGTCTGCACAAGGCTGACCCGGTATTGGGCGTAGACATGTCTTCTACAGGTGAAGTGGGATGTATCGGTGACGATTTCTCTGAAGCATTGCTGAATTCAATGATTGCTACCGGATTCAAAATTCCTGAAAAAGCAGTGATGTTCTCTTCCGGTGCAATGAAGTCGAAAGTAGATTTGCTGGATGCCAGCCGTATGCTGTTCGCTAAGGGCTATCAGATTTACGCAACTGCCGGAACAGCAGCTTTCTTGAACGCTCACGGTGTAGAAACTACTCCGGTTTACTGGCCGGATGAAAAGCCGGGTGCAGAGAACAACGTCATGAAGATGATTGCTGACCATAAGTTTGATTTGATCGTTAACATTCCGAAGAATCACAGCAAGCGTGAGTTGACGAACGGTTATCGTATCCGTCGCGGTGCAATCGATCATAACATTCCGTTGATTACCAATGCTCGTTTGGCAAGCGCCTTTATCGAAGCATTCTGCGAATTGAAACTGAATGATATTCAGATTAAGAGCTGGCAGGAATATAAATAAAAACAGCTTTAGCTGTCTATTAGATAAGGAGAACTCTCTCTTTGGCTTGTCCAAAGAGGGAGTTTCTTTTTATTAGTAAATATAGCACATCAGAGTGTGTTCTATATAGGGAGTGTTTTTGTTATTAATAAATGATTAAAGTTAATTATTGGTTGAAACTAAGTAGAATCTGTCTATCCATCAGCAAGAGAAGCGATTTATTTTTTATTTTTGTTTCTTGAAAAGATAAAATCAGATAAAACAATGTTAGTACTTCTATCTTGTGCCAAGACTATGAGTGAGACTTCAAAGGTGAAAGTACCTTTGACGACAGTTCCACGATTTCAAAAAGAAGCTTCCGGGATTGCTTTGCAGATGTCACAGTTTTCGGTGGATGAACTGGAACGCCTGTTGCGTATAAATGCTAGGATGGCGGTGGAGAATTATAAGCGTTATCAGGCTTTTCATGCAGAAGACACATCGGAACTGCCCGCTTTGCTGGCTTATACCGGAATTGTATTCAAGCGACTGAATGCAAAAGATTTCTCGAAAGAAGAATTTGAATATGCGCAGGAACATCTGCGGTTGACTTCTTTTTGTTATGGGTTGTTAAGGCCTTTAGATGTCATTCGTTCCTACCGCTTGGAAGGAGATGTAGTGTTGCCGGAACCGGGTAATCAGACCATGTTCTCTTATTGGAAATCCCGTCTGACGGATGTCTTCATCGAAGATATAAAGAAAGCGGGAGGCATACTCTGCAATCTGGCCAGCGACGAGATGAAAAGTTTGTTCGATTGGAAACGTGTGGAGAGAGAAGTGCGTGTCGTTACTCCCGAATTTCAGGTGTGGAAGAACGGGAAATTAGCTTCGATAGTGATCTATATCAAGATGTCCCGTGGTGAAATGACGCGGTTCATTCTGAAGAACAGAATCGAAAATCCGGAGGGTTTGAAAAGCTTCTCCTGGGAAGGATTCGAATTTAACGAATCTCTTTCGGATGAAAAGAAGTTTGTATTTACTAACGGTAAAGAAATATAAAGTATGACGGAAGTAGAAAAGATGCGTAGTAGCCAGTTGGCTGATATGGCTGCGCCGGAATTGCAGGTGCGTTTTGAACATGCCAAGAAGCTGCTGGCGCGTATGCGGGGAATGAGCACTTATGATGCGGGGTATCGGGAATTATTGGAAGAACTGGTACCGGAGATTCCTGAAACTTCAATAATCTGCCCGCCTTTCCATTGCGATCATGGAGACGGAATCAAATTGGGTGAACATGTATTTGTGAATGCCAATTGCACTTTCTTGGATGGAGGATATATTACGATAGGCGCCCATACGCTGGTTGGACCTTGTGTGCAGATTTATACGCCGCATCATCCGATGGATTATCTGGAAAGAAGAGGCTCTAAGGAATATGCTTATCCGGTGACGATTGGCGAAGACTGCTGGATTGGTGGCGGTGCTATTATCTGTCCCGGCGTGACGATTGGCAATCGCTGTGTGATAGGGGCGGGGAGCGTTGTGACGAAAGATATTCCCGACGACAGTGTGGCAGTCGGGAATCCGGCACGTGTTGTTCGCAAACAGGTTGTTTAACGTTTGACCGGAAAAGTTATTTCCCGGATTTAAGCGTTCCTGCGTTACTATCTTTATTGGGAATTCGTTTTCCTGCAGATTCTATTTTAATTATTAATGATAGAAAAAGAGGCGCGACTATCTTTATTTTGTTCTGTTTATTAGATGAACCGGAAGAAGTGAAAGTGGCAAGAAAAAAGTTTTTATTATTATTTGCTGATAATCAGAGTGTTTCTTTATTTGATGAAAACTTTCTTGAAAAATAATACATGAAATGTTTGCAGAATTCAAAAAATGCCGTACCTTTGCATCGCTTTTGAAACGGAAGTGTACGGGCGTTTAGCTCAGCTGGTTCAGAGCATCTGCCTTACAAGCAGAGGGTCGGCGGTTCGAATCCGTCAACGCCCACACAAAATCCAAGCACTTTCGTTCATCAAAAGGGCGTTTAGCTCAGCTGGTTCAGAGCATCTGCCTTACAAGCAGAGGGTCGGCGG
>OJPT01001005.1_pt1 | contig 11849 bp, 8 predicted proteins | sample 1598641 | NCBI WGS metagenome assembly OJPT01 (sample SAMN03922495, study PRJEB24848) | human gut metagenome | isolation source: stool sample | host: Homo sapiens | place: Germany | collected 2011-11 | reverse complement strand
GTATGCATACTCCGCACAGATTGGTTCCCCAATGCTTCAAAAGTCCTATATCCAGGCACTTGTCACCGTATCGCACCCCTAAATGAGCAAACTGACACAACCGGAAACATATTCTTTTTCATCAGGATAAGTTTGTATTTTCTGTCCATCACTTAGGTGAACACGCCATTCCACTTTGGTGAAGATCCATTGTCACCTGTATAAAACGGCTGCTTCACTAAGGTGAAGCAATAAAGCTGTTACGGCAGTCAAAGCAAACTCTTCCTAATAGTAACATCATTTCCAACAGGCATAAAAGCACCAGAGAAAATGAACTTCCACAAACACATCCCGAACAGCCAAAAACTGAAGCTTCCATAATCGGGCTGAAGGAATTTCCAAAGGCAATCCTTCAGCCGCTTCGCCCTATTGACGGGCTTTTGCGGAGAGGCTGAAGCTTCTGAAACAAAAAACAGGGCAATGTCCCCGGAGGCACTGATAATCACCTCAATGGTAGCAGAAACCGACAAGTGTACACATGAAGCGGCAGTTTCCGAATAAAATAAGCCCTCTCCCGCATATATAGCCGGAAATATCGTATATTTGCTCTGTACTAAAGAAATAGAACCACTATGAAGAAAGAAGAATTAATGCGGAAAGCCATTGAGCTTTCTATAGAGAACGTGGCAAACGGCGGCGGACCCTTTGGAGCCGTAATTGCCAAAGATGGTGAAATCATTGCGACCGGAGCCAATCGTGTCACCTCACAATGCGACCCTACCGCCCATGCGGAAGTCAGCGCCATCCGTGCGGCGGCAAGCAAACTGGGAACATTCAACTTGAGCGGATGTGAAATTTATACTTCGTGTGAACCGTGTCCCATGTGTCTGGGAGCCATTTACTGGGCACGGCTGGATAAAATGTATTATGCAAACAACAAGACGGATGCCAAGAATATAGGGTTTGACGACTCTTTTATCTATGATGAGTTAAGCCTGAAGCCTTCGGCACGCAAGCTGCCTTCCGAAGTTCTTTTGGCGGAAGAGGCGATAAAGGCATTCCAACAATGGACAGAGAAAAGTGACAAAGTGGAGTATTAATAGAAAGGCGCGGACGAAATCCCTATCATCCGCGCCCGAAATCTTTATAAGATCTTAAAGACTATTCTTTTACCGGCGTATTTTCCAACGTAGCTACCACGAAATCATAGAACTTGCCTACAGAAGGAATAAAGCAGCGTTCATCCGGTGAGTGAGGAGAACGCAAGGTAGGACCGAAAGAAATCATATCCAATCCCGGAACCACCGCACCGATGATACCGCATTCCAAACCGGCATGAATCACTTTCACAGCAGGTTCCGTACCGAATTGTGCCTTATAAGACTCCTTCATGGCTTTCAGAATAGGAGAATCCACATTGGGTTCCCAGCCTGAATAACCACCTGAACGGGTTACTTCCATACCTGCCATAGAGAAACAGCTTTCCAATGCAGTATTCAGATAATCCTTCATTGAATCGCGTGAACTGCGGGCCAGGATTTTTATCTCCGCCTTGCCACCACCTATAGAAACAATAGCCAGATTGGAAGAGGTTTCCACGGTATCGGGGATAGTAGGAATCATACGCATCACTCCATTCTGACAAGCATAAATGGCATCCACCAGATTATCTTTAATTTCATCGGGAACCATCATCGCAGGCAATTCCACCCGTTCTGCCTTGAAGCTGATCGGTGTTTCGTGTACATGATATTCTTCATTCCACAATGCTTCGCACTCCTGCACAAATTCCAGTACGTCCGCTTCTTCTTCAGCCGGAACCGTAATGACCACTTCACATTCACGAGGAATGGCATTACGCATATTGCCACCTTGCCAGGACACCAGGCAAGCCTCATCGTAAGTTATCACCTGGTTCATGAAACGAGCCATCAGCTTGTTGGCATTGGCACGTCCTTCATTTATTTCCAATCCTGAATGACCACCGCGCAGCCCTTTCAAGGTAACTTTCAAAGCAATGTCAGCCGGATCTGTTTCCACTTCTTTATATTCCAACACTGCTGTCAGGTCTTCACCGCCTGCACAACCGATATACAATTCTCCTTCTTCTTCCGAATCCAGATTCAACAGAATATCACCGTCTACCGTTCCCGGCTTCAAACCGAACGCACCGAACATACCGGTTTCTTCGTCGGCAGTAATCAGTGCTTCCAACGGACCATGTTTCAGCGTCTTGTCTTCCATGATAGCCATGATAGCGGCAACACCCATACCATCATCGGCTCCCAAAGTCGTGCCTTTAGCTTTCACCCAATCTCCGTCAATGTAAGTCTCGATAGGATCATTTTCAAAATCATGCACTGTATCGTTATTCTTCTGAGGAACCATGTCCATGTGAGCCTGAAGAATCACCTTCTTACGGTTTTCCATCCCCGGAGTGGCAGGCTTGCGGTAAATGATATTACCGGCTTCGTCCTGGAATGACTCTACGCCTACACTTTTTCCAAAGTTCAGCAAGAACTCTTGCACTTTCTTCAAGTAACCCGAAGGGCGGGGAACCTGAGTCAATGAATAGAAATGCTTCCACACATTCTGCGGAGCGAGAGAGAGAATTGTACTCATAACTTCTTAGTTTTATTTGTGAACGGCAAAGCCGCTAATCCATATATACCCAACAAAATTAATAAAAAAGTTTGTATTCCATGCACTAATAAGGCAAAAATTCCCGCATCTTCTTTTCCCACTCCATAGAGCATCATCATCGTTATGACAGCAAAATGCCACGGACCCGCCCCATTAGGAGTCGGAACTACTACCGCAATGCTACCTACAGCAAACATGACCAGTCCCGCCATCACTCCCAAATTATCGGAAAAATCGAAACAAAAGAAAGAAACATAGAATTGCAGGAAATAGCAAGTCCAGATACCGACGGTATAAAGAATGAACAGAGGCATCCGCTTTACATGACGCAAAGACAGTACACCGACCCATACATTATGGAGAATGCCTTTCACCTTAGCAAAGACCGTCACATTCCTGATCAGAAAAAAAGCCAGCACCAATACGGCCAGCACACAGACGATAGTGATATAGAAATGCCCCGAAGTAAATACCTGTGCCAAAACCGTGGTATCCGTGCCGGTTTCTTTAAAAAAAGTATCGAATACCCTTGCCTGCATTATAAGAGTTACCCCTGTAATCAACGACACACACAGCGTATCAATCAGCCGTTCCGTAACCACCGTACCCAGCGATTTGGAAAAAGATGTACCATCATATTTAGCCAACACCCCGCAACGGGAAATCTCACCTACACGGGGAACAACCAAGTTGGCGGCATAAGACACAAAGATGGCATATACACAATCGGATGTTTTGGGATGCTCGCCCAACGGAGCCAGCGTAAGCTTCCACCGCCAGCCACGAAAAATATGACTAAACACACCAAACACTAATGACACTAACATCCACCCATAGTTCATTCCTCCATCCAAGACCTCCCACACCCGGGAAAAATTGAATCCGTGATACATCCATATCAGTATCGCAGCCCCCAAAAATAACGGAAATGCAATCTGCAAACCTTTATTTATAATCTTTTTTAATCGAGTTCGTTCCAAAATCTGTGTATATTAATTTAGAATGTTTACCTTTGCACGATGCAAAGATACTATCTTAGCGAAATAAACCTATTTATTAACGATAGAAAAATAACGGAATGGGATTAGTAAAGCCAAAAAAATTTCTAGGACAACACTTCTTGAAAGATCTCAGTATTGCAAAAGATATAGCCGATACGGTAGACGTGTGCCCTGACTTGCCAATTCTGGAAGTAGGACCGGGGATGGGGGTACTAACCCAGTTTATTATGCAGAAAAACCGTCCGGTAAAAGTGGTGGAACTGGACTATGAATCTGTAGCCTATCTCCGTGAGAACTTCCCTGCCCTGGAAGATAATATCATTGAAGACGACTTCTTGAAACTGAACCTCGAAAAATTATTTGACGGAAAACCTTTTGTCCTGACCGGCAACTATCCTTATAATATATCCAGCCAGATATTCTTTAAAATGCTGGATTACAAAGACCTGATACCCTGTTGTACCGGAATGATCCAAAAAGAAGTGGCCGAACGCATTGCCGCCGGTCCCGGAAGCAAGACATACGGCATTCTCAGTATCCTGATACAAGCCTGGTACAAAGTAGAATACCTGTTCACCGTACACGAACATGTATTCAATCCGCCTCCCAAGGTGAAAAGTGCGGTCATCCGTATGACACGCAATGAAACGACGGAACTGGGATGCAATGAAAAATTGTTCAAGCTCATTGTAAAAACAACATTCAACCAACGGCGTAAAACTTTGAGAAACTCTATTTCTTCCATTTTAGACAAAGAGAACCCATTGAGCACAGACCCCATTTTCAACAAACGCCCGGAACAGTTGTCTGTACAAGAGTTTATCGAACTGACCAACCAGGTGGAAGCGGCGCTGAAAAACAAGACGGATATTGTCTATAGCAATGATATCGCCCGGAAAGGAACAAACAAGAAAGAATAACACCTATTTATTATATTAACGGAAGAATAGGATGAATAAAGAGGAATTAGAAAAAGTAGAGCAGCTGATCGAGCAAAAAGACTCAGAGCAACTGAAGGACTTGCTTGCCGGACTGCATCCTGCCGACATAGCAGAGCTGTGCAATGAACTGGATGCGGAAGAAGCACGGTTCATATACCTGTTACTGGACAATGAGACTGCCGCCGATGTCCTTATCGAAATGGACGAAGACGCCCGTAAAGAATTCCTGGAAATCCTTCCCTCTGAAACAATCGCCAAACGGTTCGTTGACTACATGGATTCGGATGATGCCGTGGACATTATCCGTGAAATGGACGAGGACAAACAAGAAGAAGTCCTCTCACACATTGAAGACATAGAACAAGCCGGAGACATTGTCGATTTGTTGAAATATGACGAAGACACTGCCGGTGGATTGATGGGTACCGAAATGGTAATCGTAAACGAAAACTGGAGTATGCCCGAATGTCTGAAGGAAATGCGCATCCAGGCGGAAGATATGGACGAAATCTATTATGTATATGTAGTAGACGATGACCAGCGGCTGCGCGGTGTGTTCCCGTTGAAGAAAATGATCACCAGCCCTTCCGTATCCAAAGTGAAGCACGTGATGAGGAAAGAACCGATATCCGTCCATGTAGATACCCCTATAGACGAAGTGGTACAAACCATTGAAAAATATGACCTGGTCGCCGTTCCGGTAGTGGACAGTATCGGACGCCTGGTAGGACGGATTACGGTAGACGATGTGATGGACGAAGTACGTGAACAGGCTGAGCGCGACTACCAGCTGGCATCAGGTTTGTCACAAGACGTGGAAACAGACGATAATGTATTCCGCCAGACTACAGCCCGTCTGCCCTGGCTGCTCATCGGCATGATAGGCGGAATAGGAAACTCCATGATTCTGGGCAACTTTGACAGCACTTTTGCCGCACATCCCGAAATGGCCCTCTACATCCCCCTTATCGGCGGAACAGGGGGGAATGTGGGAACACAGTCCTCGGCACTTATCGTACAAGGACTGGCAAACAGCTCGCTGGATGCCCAAAACACCTGGAAACAAATAGTAAAGGAATCTGTAGTGGCCGTAATCAATGCTACTATTATTTCTATGCTGGTATATATCTATAATTTCATCCGTTTCGGGGCAAGTGCCACCGTGACTTATTCGGTTTCATTCAGCCTGTTTGCAGTAGTCATGTTCGCTTCCATCTTTGGGACCCTGGTTCCTATGACACTGGAAAAACTAAAAATAGATCCGGCCATCGCTACAGGTCCGTTCATATCCATCACCAATGACATTATAGGTATGATGCTTTATATGGGCATCACCGTATTACTATCCTGACACATTTCACTACAGATTACATAGATTGAAATTCAGAGAAAAACAGATTCACACAGAAACCGGCAAAGAATCACAATAAAAGAGAATCTGTATGAATCTATGTAATCTGCAGTGCATTTATCCCCCTTGATTCTCCTATTTTCTCCACTTTTAAGGATTTTCCTAAAAAAATCGGGAAAAACAGTATGAAGTTCTAATTTATTTCTTTTAATTTGTAAATTGTTGTTATAACAAAAACGCTTACTTTAAAAATCTATACGATGGACTCGAATGAAACTATCCGCCCTTTAACCGAAGTTCCAGTGGAACAGACATCTGAAACTTTGGTATCATCTTCCGCTACTGCAGAAGAAAATAACGCTACGTATGTACCTAAACAAACGAAAGAAGAGGTCATCGAACGTTTAAAAGAAATCAACGAAGACGCCTGCAATGCAGACAAACAAGAGTTGGATTTATTGAAACAGAACTTCTACAAGCTGCACAAGGCTGAGCAAGAAGCCGCCCGTAAGGCATTTATTGATGGCGGAGGTGCTCCTGAGGCATTTATTCCCCAACCGGACGATGCTGAAAGCCGTTTCAAAGATATCATGAGCTCTATCAAAGAGAAAAGAAGCGCCATACAAGCAGAACAAGATAAAGAAAAAGAAGATAACCTGGTGAAAAAGCTCGCCATTATCGACCGCTTGAAAGAACTTGCCGAATCTCCCGAAGATGCCAACAAAGCATACAATGAATTCAAGAAACTGCAACAGGAATGGAACGATATAAAACAGGTGCCGGCTGCCAAGGTAAATGAACTATGGAAAAATTATCAGCACTATGCAGAAAAGTTCTATGACTTGATAAAGCTGAACAATGAATTCCGTGAGTATGATTTTAAAAAGAATCTTGAAATAAAAACTCATCTCTGTGAAGCCGCAGAGAAATTGGCTGATGAAGAAGATGTGATTTCCGCTTTCCACCAATTACAAAAGTTACATCAGGAATTCCGGAATACGGGTCCTGTTGCAAAAGAATTGCGCGAAGATATATGGACCCGGTTCAAAACTGCCTCTACAGCCGTAAACCGTCGTCACCAGCAACATTTCGAAGCCTTAAAAGAAAAAGAGCAACGTAATTTGGATGAAAAGACCGTAATCTGTGAAATTGTGGAAGCGATGGAATACGATACGTTCACTACTTTCCAAGACTGGGAAAACAAAACTCAGGAAATCATTGCTTTGCAAGCTAAATGGAAAACAATTGGTTACGCACCTCAAAAAATGAACGTGAAGATATTCGAACGTTTCCGTGCCGCTTGTGATGAGTTTTTCAAACGCAAAGCCGAGTTCTTCAAATCCATCAAGGAAAGTATGGCAGGCAATCTGGAAAAGAAGAAAGCATTATGTGAAAAAGCAGAAGCACTAAAAGAAAGCACAGACTGGAAAGCAACTGCTGATATTCTAAGCAAATTACAAAAGGAATGGAAAACAATCGGTCCTGTACCTAAAAAGTATTCGGATGCCGTATGGAAACGATTCATTGCCGCATGTGATTATTTCTTCGAGCAAAAGAACAAGGCGACTTCTTCACAACGCTCGGTTGAACAGGAAAACATGGTTCAGAAAAAGGCGATCATTGAAAAATTAAATGCAATTGACGCACAGGAAACACCGGAAGAGGATGCGGGAAACGCCATTCGAGAATTAATGAAAGAATGGAACGGCATCGGTCATGTACCGTTTAAAGAAAAAGATAAACTGTACAAGCAATATCATGGTGTCATCGACAAGTTGTTTGACAAGCTGAATCTTTCCGCATCACAGAAAAAATTAAGCAATTTTAAATCAACCATCAGCAAGGAAGGCAACCTTTATCGTGAACGCGAAAAACTGGTTCGTGCTTACGAAAACATGAAGAATGAAATTCAAACATACGAGAACAACTTGGGCTTCAGTGGAAAAACTCAAAGCAGACCTAGAATTGATCTTGAAAAAAATTGAGGTGATCGACCAATCAATGAAAAACGAATAAAAACAGTTATATGAAAAAAGAGTCTAACGCAAATGCGTTAGACTCTTTTTTCATATAACACTACTAATTCTTAAGATAACCAACACAAAATAAAAAAAGATCTTCTAAAATTATAATTTTAGAAGATCTTTGTCTTTGACAAGTGATTTGTCTGTTGGGATACCAGGATTCGAACCTGGAAAAACAGGACCAGAATCTGTTGTGTTACCATTACACCATATCCCAATTTTCCTATCAAAACACCCGTTTTGATTTTGACGCTGCAAAGATACGGCTTTTTATTTAATCCACAAATTTTTGAAGCTTTTTTTTCTAATCAAGATTCTTTTTTTCTCCATTTGCCTTCTTTTCCGGCCTTCCTTATCCTTCTTGACCGTGTATCATCATTCTAGACTTAACATAACAATAAAAAGATTCTCTAACTAAAAAAAACAAAAACCGAATATATTTAATGCACATTTTTTCGCTAGAATGAGAAAACCAAGTATCTTTGTGCATTGTTGTAAATACATATATTAGAATAATCAGTTGTTAATAACATTATAATGAACGAAGCAGAGACTTTAGTAAAAAAAATAACAGAAGGCATTCAAGAAAAGAAAGGTAAAAACATTGTAATAGCGGACCTCACCGCCATTAATGATACCATTTGCAGCTATTTCGTAATCTGTCAAGGTAATTCCCCAAGTCAAGTTACAGCTATCGTTGACTCAGTCAAGGAATATGTACATAAAGAAATAAATGACAAACCTACGGGAATAGACGGACTGAGAAACGCAGAATGGGTTGCAATGGACTACAGTGATGTACTGGTACATGTCTTTTTGCCGGAAACAAGAAATTTTTATAATCTGGAACATTTATGGGCAGATGCCAAACTAACCCAAATTCCTGATCTAGACTAATCCAATACAGAATCAAAATGAGTGAAAATACCAATAATAAACCAAAGATAAACATGCCACGCTTCAATTTGAGTTGGCTGTATGTTATCATTGCCATGAGTTTTGCCATCCTCTACTTTTCCAATCAAGAAGGAGGAATTGACAAACAAATAACATATACCGAGTTTAAAGATATGATAAACAAGGGATATGCCAATAAAATAATTGCATACGATGACAATACGGTAGAAATGTACATTAAACCGGAATTTGTTAAAGATGTATTTAAAAATGACTATAAAAAAGTAGGTCGTAATCCAGCCTTGAACGTAGAAATAGGTTCCATGGAGTCATTGGATAAATTCATGGAAAAGGCACAGGAAGAAGGTCATTTTACCGGATCTATCAGTTATGAAAAGAAACGCGACTACTTCGGTGCATTATTTTGGAATATCGCTCCGTTTTTACTGTTGATCGGTATCTGGATGTTTGCCATGCGCCGCATGAGCGGCGGAGCAGGGGCCGGAGGCGCCAATCCGTTCAACGTAGGTAAAAGCAAAGCTCAGGTATACGAAAAAGGAGACAAAACTAACCGGATTACTTTTAAAGATGTAGCCGGACAAGCGGAAGCTAAACAAGAAGTGGAGGAAATTGTAGAGTTTCTGAAACAACCTCAGAAATACACGGAGCTGGGAGGTAAGATACCTAAAGGCGCTTTACTGGTAGGCCCTCCGGGAACCGGTAAGACTTTGCTGGCAAAAGCTGTTGCCGGTGAGGCGGATGTACCTTTCTTTTCGCTTTCAGGTTCCGACTTTGTGGAAATGTTTGTCGGAGTAGGTGCATCCCGTGTACGTGACTTGTTCCGCCAGGCGAAAGAGAAAGCTCCTTGCATTATTTTCATTGATGAAATTGACGCAGTAGGACGTGCCCGTGGCAAAAATCCAAGCATGGGTGGAAATGATGAACGCGAAAATACATTAAACCAATTATTGACAGAAATGGACGGTTTTGGTTCAAATAGCGGTGTGATCATTTTGGCCGCTACCAACCGCGCGGATATATTGGATAAGGCATTATTGCGTGCCGGTCGTTTTGACCGCCAGATTCATGTTGACTTACCCGACTTAAACGAACGTAAAGAAGTATTCGGAGTACATTTGAAGCCTTTAAAACTGGACGAAAGTGTTGATCTGGATTTGCTCGCCCGTCAAACTCCGGGATTCAGTGGGGCAGATATTGCCAATGTATGTAATGAAGCAGCACTGATCGCCGCCCGCCATGGTAAGAATGCGGTTGGGAAACAAGATTTTCTAGATGCTGTAGACCGTATTATCGGTGGTTTGGAAAAGAAAACCAAAATCATGACTGCCGAAGAAAAGCGTACTATTGCCTTACACGAAGCCGGTCACGCTACGCTGTCTTGGTTTTTGGAACATGCCAATCCTTTGATTAAGGTAACCATTGTTCCCCGTGGACGTGCATTGGGAGCCGCATGGTATTTGCCCGAAGAACGGCAGATCACAACCAAAGAGCAGATGCTGGATGAAATGTGTGCCACTTTAGGGGGACGTGCAGCCGAAGAACTGTTCACCGGACATATTTCAACCGGTGCCATGAACGATTTGGAACGTGTGACAAAACAATCATATGGAATGATTGCTTATGCCGGAATGAGTGAAAAGTTACCCAACTTATGTTATTACAGCAACGATGAATACTCTTTCAGCAAGCCTTACAGTGAACGTACAGCCGAACTGATTGACGAAGAAGTGAAAAGAATGATCAACGAACAATATGATCGGGCAAAAGCAATATTATCCGAACATAAAGATGGTCACAACGAGCTGGCCCGTCTGTTGGTTGAAAAAGAAGTAATTTTCGCCGAAGATGTGGAACGCATTTTCGGCAAACGCCCCTGGACTTCACGTTCAGAAGAAATTATGGCTTTAGAAGCTACAGCAAAACCAGTAGAAGTAACCGAAGATTTTGAAGAGAAGAATTCTTCAGATTCTGAGGAAAAGGAAAAAGAAAAAAAAGAAGCATAACATTGTAGAAAGATCTGTCAACTATATAAGCATTGTCATTCTGAATGATACAAAGAGTCCGTAATAATCCAGATATATCCGGATTCTTCATGGTCACTCAGAATGATAAAAAAACAGATCTTCTACTTTGATTTTTGAATCACTTAAGACTAACGACCGTGAAAAGCAATTTCTTACAACGTGCCATAACCGGAATTATTTTTGTTGCAGTACTGATAGGCTGCATCGTGGGAGGGGCTGTCTCATTCGGCATCCTATTTGCCATTATCAGCGCATTGGCAATCAATGAATTCTGTAATTTGGTCAATCATGTAGAAGGAATACAAGTAAATAAACGTATATGTATTCTCAGCGGAATTTTTCTTTTCCTGTGCTTTTTCTATTTTGGAATAGATCCTTCACAAACAGGTATATTTATTCCTTATTTAGCTTTATTTATTTATCTGATGGTCAGCGAACTTTATTTGAAAAAAGAAAACCCGCTGAATAATTGGGCTTATGCCATGTTAAGCCAGATGTATATTGCCTTGCCATTCGCTTTGCTGAATGTATTGGCTTTCCATTCGGACGAAACAGCCAGCCTTTCACAATACAACGCTATTCTCCCACTATCTATTTTTATATTCAACTGGGTGAATGATACAGGTGCTTACTGTACAGGCATGCTGTTTGGCAAACATAAACTATTTGAACGCATCTCTCCTAAGAAGTCATGGGAAGGCTCTATTGGCGGCGGCATTTTCTGTATCATAGCTTCTTTCCTGCTATCTCACTTCTTCCCTTTCATGTCTACCGGAGTATGGATCGGACTAGCATTGACAGTGGTAGTATTCGGAACCTGGGGGGATTTAACGGAATCTTTATTAAAACGCCGTCTAGGCATCAAAGATTCGGGCAATATTTTACCGGGACACGGTGGAATGCTCGACCGTTTTGACAGCGCGATTCTCGCAATCCCGGCAGCAGTAGTCTATCTGTATGTAGTTTCT
>OJPT01000967.1_pt1 | contig 12153 bp, 10 predicted proteins | sample 1598641 | NCBI WGS metagenome assembly OJPT01 (sample SAMN03922495, study PRJEB24848) | human gut metagenome | isolation source: stool sample | host: Homo sapiens | place: Germany | collected 2011-11 | reverse complement strand
GAAAATCCAGATTTTCTACCGCTTTATCGGCCCATTGGATGCCATCGAGTAACAAAGTCAGAAAAGTCACCTCCGAGAACTATCCTACAGATTCCGGACGTGAGGGAGAACTGATCTTCCGCTTAGTGTATCAGCAAGCCGGGTGCAAAAAGCCTGTTTCCCGCCTGTGGCTGTCCAGCATGGAGGAAAATGCCATCCGGGAAGGATTCGCCCATCTCAAACCGTCAACTGAATACGATGCGCTGTACAACGCAGCACTCTGCCGGGAACGTGCCGACTGGATGGTCGGCATCAATGCGTCCCGGCTTTTTTCATGCCTGTACAACCAGCCTTTGGCGGTGGGGCGTGTTATGACCCCAGTGCTTGCCATGACGGTGGTGCGGGAAGCTGCCATTGCCGCCTTTGTGCCGGAGAAATTCTACACGGTTGCCCTGACCCTTGCGGACGGCGGCACCGCATCCAGCAAGCGGTTTGCCCAGAAAGCGGATGCCGAACTGCTGCTTTCCAAATGCCGAAAGGAGGGGCGTGTCACGGTGCAGAAGATGGAACGCAAGGAGAAATCCGAAAGCCCGCCGCAGCTCTATGACCTTACTGCATTGCAGCGGGATGCCAACCGTCTGCTGGGATTTACGGCACAGCAGACCTTGGATTATGCCCAAAGCCTTTACGAAAAGCGGCTTATCACCTACCCCCGCACGGACAGCCGGTTTTTGACGGAGGATATGGCGGCTTCCCTTCCGGGACTGGTGACGGACACGGGCAGGGCGTTTGCCGTGGAGGAGCCGATTCCCATCCATGTGCAGCAGGTCATCAATGGCGGCAAAGTCACCGACCACCATGCGCTGCTGCCTACGAAAAGCATGGCAAACGCAGATCTTGCCGCCCTCCCTGCCGGGGAGCGGAATGTCCTGCGGCTGATTGCCGCACGGCTGCTCTGCGCTGTGGGCGAACCGCACTGCTATGCAGAAACTACGCTCACCACCATCTGCGCCGGAGAGGAATTCTCCGCAAAAGGCAAGTTGGTGCTGTCCGATGGATGGAGAGCCATGGAGCGGAAAATGCTGGGCGAACTGTTGGGCAAGCAGAAAGAACCGGCTGTTCTGCCCGATGTGCAGGAGCAGAGCCAGTGCAGCGTTGCCGGTGTCGAACTGAAAGAGGGTCAAACGTCTCCGCCAAAGCATTTCACCGAGGACCTTCTACTTCATGCGATGGAAACCGCCAGTGCAGACAGTATGCCGGAGGGCGTAGAACGTCAGGGCATCGGCACCCCGGCAACGAGAGCCGCCACCATCGAAAAGCTGGTGCAGAAGGGCTTTCTGGAACGCAAGGGCACCAAGAAAACCAAGGTGCTGCTGCCCACGGATAAGGGAAAAGCCCTCATTACCGTAATGCCCGAAGAGATTCAGTCTGCGGATATGACGGCTGACTGGGAAGCGAAATTGCTACAAATCGAACGTAGCGAAATGGAGCCGAGTGAATTTATGACTGAGATCAATACGATGATTACCGAACTGGTAAAGAATACGGAAATGAAAAAAGGAGTAAATGCGCTTATGAAAAACAAAATCATTGGTGTCTGTCCGAACTGCGGTGCAAATGTTGTGGAGCGTGAAAAGGGCTGGTTCTGCGAGAACCGCGAGTGCCGCTTTGCGCTCTGGAAAGACAACGCCTACTTCAAGCGGCTGGGTAAGCATCTGGATGGTCGTGTGGTGGACAAGCTGCTGCGGGATGGCCGTGTGCGCCTGAAGGACTGCAAGAGTGCCAAGGGCAAGACCTACAATGCAACGGTTCTGCTGTCTGCCGAATCCGATGGCCGCAGCAAGTTTTCTCTGGAATTTGAAGGGGGCTGCTGATGGAGCAGATAAAAGAAGCGGTCTACCTTATCAACGATGAACGCTATCTGCATCTCCGGGAAAACGGTGCAGGGGTCGGCTTTGCCACTTATAACAAGGTAACTGGTGAGCCGCTGGAAAGCGGGCAGATCTCGGAAAAGAACCTGCCACCCGATGGCAGGAACGCCATTTCTGCCGCCCGGAACTGGTATCTGTTTGAACTTTCGGACGATGACCGCAAGGTCATCCAACAGGAAAGCGTAAAGATCCTCGAAAACATCCCGCAGGCGGGCATCGGCAGACGGCGCATCTGGGAGCCGGAAACGCTGCCGAAAGACATTCGGCTCATCAACAGCCACTATGATGACCTCTATCGCATTCCAGATGGCGGCGTGATTCAGGTGGATTACCCGGATGGGCGCAGTTTTACGGCACGGGTGGAGCATCTGGATGATTACCACTTTGACGTGGGCGGTTTGGGCAATGTGTTCCACATCTGCCAGTTTGCCGAGGTCATGGAGCGGAACCATGCCGACTTCTACCCGGAGATTCAGACACAGGACGAGCAGGCGGCGTGGGAACTGGGCGGCAAAGGCTACCTTGCAATCCAGTCCTGTGAGGATGGATGGGATTACACCCTCTACCACAGCGATTATTCTGTGATGGACGGTGGGCAGCTGGATGCCCCGGAACTGACCATTCAGGAAGCCCGTGAGCAGATTCTGGAAGCACACCACATGGAAAAGGGCCGGCGGCTACTGCAGGACTACGATGCAGTCATGGATAAAGTTGCGGAAGCCGAGGAACTGAGTGCAGACCATCGCCCTTCCACACTGGAAAAGCTGGCAGAACTGGCAAGTGATACGTCTGCGCCAAAATCCTCTGCACGTTCTGCACCGGAACTGTGAGGTGGACGATGCAGCAAAAATGGAACCAGAATTTTGACGGTGAACCCATGGCGGACATCCCGCAGAAGTTTCTGAACGCAGGGTGCGATGTTTATATGGTGATGCAGTTGCGGCATGACGAAAAAATCCTCGATGAAAGATTTGCTTCCATGCGGGAACTGCATCGTCGTGGCAAAACGCCAGACCCGGAGCATTATGAGGTCACCTACTATGCTGATTTGCCCGCCATGTGGCAGGATGTGCCGAACAACGAGATTTTGGAAGAACTATTTCAGATGTTCAACCTCTCCCGTCCGCAGGATTTTGAGGGGCACAGCCTGTCGGTCAGCGATGTGATCGCACTCAAACGCAATGGCGAGGTGTCTGTGCATTATGTGGACAGCATCGGCTTCAAAGATTTACAGGGGTTTCTGGACAAGCAGCCGGAACGCCATTCGGTACTGATGAATCTCAAGGAAAAGTGCGATGCCCCGGAGTGCAATCCCACCGTCTGCCGGAAAGCGAGGAATGGCCATGAACTTTAACCATGAAGAACTCATGCTGATGATGCTCTACAACACCGGCACCCGGATGGGACTTATCCACGAACTGCGGCTGATGCAGTGCTACCTGATGCCCGACGAAATCGCCCTGCGGGAACTGTCTGAAAGTGTGATTGCAAAATTGAAACTCATGACCGACGAGCAGTTTGCCGAGGTCGAATTTCCTCTGGACTGATTTTTGCCGCCTGCGGGCGGCGTACATAAAGTATTTTGTTCTTCCAAAAGATATGCTATAATCAAATTAGACAAAATTCCTCTCTTCAAGCGATTTCTCCGCAATTTTCCTGTGGCTCTGCTCGTATCAAAAATAAGGGACTGAATTTTAATTGTCAGAACGGAGGAACCATTATGGCAATCTTTGAAAAGACCATCTGAAACAAAAACTTTGACAAGTTGCTTCGGAAGCTGGAACAAGAAATCCCGGACAGCAGTTGGTCGGCAGATTTAGAGGCAGGCAGTGATTTCAAAGAGGGCGATGCCCGGTGCAGTGTCCGTGTATTTGAACGGTACAGCATGATGGGCGGCAACCGCCTGAGTCTGACACTGACCCTGTTCCAGAATGGAGACAGTCCGATCCGGCTGTCTGCCATCACCGCAGGAGGCAGTCAAGCGGTGTTCTTCAAGGTGAACACCCTCGGTGAAGAATCTTTTCTGGACGATGTAAAGGACCTGATGGAAGAAATTTTGGATGAGTAAAATGTTTTTTGGATGGTTTGACGCTATATTCAGCTTCATTTTCCCAATCCTGTTCCTGCTTTTTATTGGAATGTTTTTCTTTGCTCTAATTTCAAATCTCCGCACATGGAACAAAAACAACCACTCGCCGCGGCTTACCGTTCCGGCAACAGTGGTAGCAAAGCGCACCGATGTTTCGCATTCCAGCAGTGCCAATGCCGGCGATATGTCCGGTGCGCACGGATACGACACTAGCACATTTACATCGTACTATGTGACTTTTTAGGTGGAGAGCGGCGACCGCATGGAATTTGAAGTGGACGGAAGCGATTATGGTCTGCTCATGCAGGGCGACATCGGAAAGCTGAGTTTTCAGGGCACCCGCTATCTTGGGTTTGAGCGGAGCTAAGTGTTTCTTACATTATATAGTATGGAGTGCTGTATGAACGATTTGTTTATCCAAGGGCTGACCATCGACTGGAACAGAGTTCGCCCATACAATTATGTTCGTCAGATTCCTGCCATCAGTGGAATCGACACTTTTACATTCCATAAGCCCATTACGTTCTTTGTTGGCGAAAATGGAAGTGGAAAATCTACGCTTCTGGAAGCAATCGCTGTTGCTTACGGCTTCAACGCAGAGGGTGGAACGAAGAACTATTCATTTTCCACATACAACTCCCATTCGGAACTATGTGAGGCTATGACGATTTCCAAGGGGTATCGCAGACCAAAGTTCGGGTATTTTCTCCGAGCAGAGAGTTTCTATAATGTAGCCACCAAGGAAATCGACTATTCCGATGACGATCATCCCTCCAAAGGCTATCACCAAAAATCACACGGTGAAAGTTTCCTCGCCATTGCGCAGGACTACATGGGTGCAGATGGAGTCTATATTTTTGACGAGCCGGAAGCCGCTTTATCCCCGCAGCGGCAGCTCACGTTACTGATCAACATTTATCGGTGTGCCCAAGAAGGGGCGCAATTCATTATCGTATCACATTCACCCATTCTCCTCGGAATGCCTGATGCTGAGATTTTTAGCTTCGACAATGGCACGATTCATCCTTGTCAGTATGAAGATACGGACAGCTACGTTATCACCAAAACATTTGTAAATAATCGGCAGCATTTTTTGAACCAGCTTCTGAACGAAGAAACGTAATGCCGGGAAAGGACATTCCATATGAGTGATTCTACGTTGAAAGAGCTTTGGCAGCAGGTCGCTGAAAAGAAAAGCTGCGAAGCAAAACAGAAAGAACTGACCGCCCAGAGAGATACGCTTGCTGATCGCCTGAAAAAGCTGGAAAAATCCAAGCTGGCAGAGCAGGCTGATGTGGACCGTCTGGAGGGACACAGCCTTGCCGCATTTTTCTATCAAGTGATTGGAAAAATGGATGAAAAGCTGGACAAAGAACGGCAGGAAGCCTATGCAGCCCGTGTCAAGTACGATGCGGCTCTCCATGATCTTTCTTCCGTTGATGCCGACTTGGAGCAGATTCAAAATAGACTGGAACGGCTGTCCGATTGCGAAAGGCAGTATCAAGCTGCTCTTTCCGAAAAAATCAAAAGCATCAAAGTTTCTGCCCACCCTGCCGCACAGCAGGTTGCGGAAAGTGAAAGTCGCATTGCCGCGCTGAAAGTCCAAAAGCGGGAGCTGCTAGAGGCCATCAACGCCGGAAAGACTGCCCTGCATACGGTCAACGAAGTTCTGGAAACCCTCGACAATGCCGAGGGCTGGAGTACATGGGACGTGATGGGTGGTGGTCTGGGGGTGGATCTCGCCAAGTATGCGGAACTGGACGATGCGCAGGAACAAATCGAACAGCTTCAAGTGGAACTGCGGCGGTTCAAAACTGAGCTTGCCGATGTTGAGATCACCGCAGACCTTCAGGTCACGGTAGACAGCTTTCTGAAATTTGCAGATTTCTTCTTTGACGGCCTCTTTGCAGACTGGGCAGTTCTGGATCACATCAATCAGGCACAGAGCAGAGTGGAGAATACCAAGGATCAAATCAAGAGAGTCCTTGCACTTCTGAAAAAGATGCGCGAAGATGTTGATGTCCAAATCGCTGATGAAAAAGAGAAGCAGGAGCAGCTTGCAGTGGAAACTGAGCTGTAAGTTTGAAGCATCCACTTATGTGATATGACTCGATAAAACCGAATTTACAGGAGGTGTTTCGATGAAAACAAGAAAGTTTGCTTTATGTCTGGCAGCGGTTTTTCTGGTGGCGATTTATATCAATATTCAGAGAAGCCATACTTTCACCCTTTCAAACGATGAAGGCACCATAAAGACAGAACAAATACAGCCACTTTGGGGAACTGTAAAAGTGAGCGGTGATTGTGATACTGAGGTGGTCTTTACCGATGTAGAGACTGGAGAAAAATACAGAATCGGATATATTACACAGGGCGTAACGGAAAGAATCAAACTCGAAAGAGGCAAATGGTATAAGGTGGCGGGCGGAGGCAACCTTACACTGAATCCGGTAAACATTCGAGTCGAATAAATGTAAGTTCCTTGCGGGCAGCTATGAAAGCTGAAGCTGAGAAGAGAGTTTTGAATATTCACATATGAAGGAGTACAGTTCTATGAATTACGGATGGGCAACTGTTTTCACTTTAGCGGCATGGTTTGCAGGGCTTGTGATTGATGTAAATGTGCGGGTCGGCGACCTCGGTTTACGAACCGTGCTTCCCGTCATCGTGATGGGCTGCTGCATCATGAAATTCATAAAGGACAACAATATTCAATAATCGATTTTTATTACATCCCTTGCGGGCGACCCTCAAAACGGTTGCCCGCTATTTTTATACCCTAAAATCTGAAGAAGGAGGCCAAAATGCCAAGCAAAACCGAAGAATATCTCGCCCTTGCCCAGCGCACGGCGAACGGCTTGACTCGGTACTGGGAAAGCTGGACGGACTATCTGACCACCGCATCCCGGCTGTACAAGTACCCCTTTGCAGACCAGCTGATGATCTACGCCCAGCGGCCCGATGCCACCGCCTGCGCCGACTATGACATCTGGAACAACCGGATGAACCGTTATGTCCGGCGCGGTTCTAAGGGCATCGCCCTGCTGGATGAATCCAGCGGATTCCCGCGCCTGCACTACGTTTTCGATGTGTCGGACACCGGGGTGCGCCGTAATTCCCGTGACCCCGACCTGTGGCAGTACAACGATGACCTGAAACAGCCGGTTTCAGAAATGCTCGCCGCCACCTACGGCATCAGCGGAGAGCGTGTCAGCCAGCAGCTTGCGGATGTTGCCGGGAAACTGGTGGCGGATTACTGGGACAACAACAGCGAGGACATCAGCGCCATCGTTGACGGTTCGCTGCTGATGGATTATGATAGTGCCGGGTTGGAAATGCAGTTCAAGTCTGCCGCCGCAATCAGCATCACTTACACGCTGCTGGAACGGTGCGGATTTGAACCGGATGGCTATTTTGACAAAGACAGTTTTCAGGCTATCTACAATTTTTCCACCCCGGACACTGTCTACACACTCGGTGCCGCAGTCAGCGACATCAGCCGCGAAGTCCTGCGCACCGTAGAGCGGGCAGTCAAAACGACCATCCGCCGCCGAAACAATGAAAGGAGCCAGCATGAATATGAGCAGCAATCTGAGTTACACGCAGACCGGGGATTATCTTCTCCCGAACCTGACCCTGCATCAGCCAAAGACCCCGCTGGGCAAGTACGGCAGGATGCGCCTGAACTTTCTGAAACAGCAGCACCCGGTGCTGTACCACACGATGCTCCTGAACGGGAGCCTGTACCCGACTCTGACCGAACTGGAGCAGACCGCAGCAGCAATGAAGGAGCAGATGATAGTCGATCTGCTGGCGAAGAACCCGGCACCGGACAAAGAGAAGAACCAGATAGCGTGGGTGCAGCACATGAACAGCCTGCGGGAGCAGGTCGAGGAAGTGATTCGGACGGAACTGATCTACAGCTAAGTCTTCTGGATGCCGTCATCCCCATCGAAGCCCAACAAATCGAACATATTGACCGAGCGGAGAGCGAAAAATCGCCCTCCGCTTTTGTTTTGTCACAGGCTGAAATTGAAAACGAACTGCGCAAGCATGGTTCCGGTTTTCAGGATGGCAAGCAACGGATCATCGAACTGTACCAGACGCAGCCTAACCGCAAACTCCGCGCCAAAGCACTGGCACATGAGTACGGCATCGGTGGACATTCTCACAACTTTCTGGACGGCAGCAGCGGTTTTGTAAATCATGATGGGAAAGGACTTGAATTTGACCATTACCCGGATCATCAGAAATTCACGTTAAGCTGGACACAGGTCGAGAAATACATCGACCTGATGATTCAGTCTGACCGCTACCTGACCGATAAAGAAAAAGAGCATCGTGCCGTCGTGCAGGAAGCGGAACGCCAGCTCCCGCTGCTGGATGGTGATGTCGCTGCCGAATACAACGCCCTGAAAGAACAGTATCCCAATACCCTGATTGGCTTTGAACTGGGCGGATATTTTCTGTTCTATGACAAAGATGCAGTCACTGTAAAGGAAGTTTTGCGCTCTAATTTGCTGTCGCAGGAAAATGCGCTGGGAAAAGTCAAGGTGACTGGCTTTTTGCGTGGAGAGTGGGTAGCAAAATCGCAGAAGCTGTGGGCTGAGGGCAACAGCCTCTATCTGGCCGGACAGGGCGAAGATGGCACCCACCACCAGACAAAATATCTGCGGGAGGAAGATTATCTGCCGATTGGCAGCATTATCAGACTGGATGACCGGAACTTCCGTGTAGACCATGTCAACTTCATGTTCAAATCCGTCAGCTTGCAGGATATGGACTTAACTAACAGCGGACAGCCCATCTTCCGAAGCGAGAGTTTGCCCCATATCCGAGAACTGTATGAACAGCAGCAGAACGAACTTGTTGAGGTTGCCCCTGAAAAAAATGCCGATTACAAGGTCGGTGACGAAGTTGTTGTTGACCTGCCCACCCGAACCATTGAGGGCAAAATCGGCTATGTGGGTGAAACCGATGTGCGCATCGACACCAGTGCGCATGGGCAGTCATGGGATAACGAGGTAATCAACAAGCAGCAGTTTGAGGACGGTCTGCGGCAGGATGAGCCTACGCCCGATGAAGAATTGGATAAACTGCCTATCTCCACAGAAGTCAATGGTGAATGGCAGACTTTTCCGAATGCTGCTGCCGCAAATGAAGCCCTGAACGCTGAACCTGTGCCGGAAGCTGCGGGAAATTTTCACATTACAGATGATAATTTGGGTGTCGGAGGCCCCAAGCAGAAATTCGCCCGAAACATCGAAGCCATCCAGACCTTGCGTACTTTGGAGCAGGAGCATCGTGGTGCCACCGCCGAGGAACAGCAGGTGCTTTCGCAGTATGTAGGCTGGGGCGGTCTTGCGGATGTCTTTGACCCCAACAAGGAAAATTGGTCTGCCGAGTATACCCAACTGAAAGGGCTGCTCTCCGAGGATGAGTATGCTGCTGCCCGTTCCAGCACCCTGAACGCCCACTACACCAGCCCCACCGTTATCCGTGGCATCTACGATGCCGTGGAGCGCATGGGTTTCCGGTCTGGCAACATCTTGGAGCCGTCCATGGGTGTGGGCAACTTCTTCGGAATGCTGCCGGACAGCATGGCAGACAGTCGGCTGTACGGTGTAGAACTGGACAGCATTACCGGACGCATCGCGAAAAAACTGTACCCGCAGGCTGACATTACCGTAGCCGGTTTTGAGACCACCGACCGCCGTGATTTCTACGATTTGGCGGTGGGTAATGTGCCTTTTGGTCAGTATAAAGTCAACGATAAGGCGTATAACAAGCTGGGATTTTCTATCCACAACTACTTTTTCGCCAAGGCCATCGACCAAGTGCGTCCGGGCGGCATCATTGCCTTTGCCACATCTCGCTACACCATGGACAGCAAGGACAGCACCGCCCGCAAACACATGGCAGAGCGTGCCGATTTACTGGGTGCCATCCGTCTGCCGAATAATGCGTTTAAGGCGAACGCAGGCACCGATGTCGTTTCGGACATCATCTTCCTGCAAAAGCGTGACCGCCCCGCGGATATCGAACCCGCATGGGTGCAGTTGGGGCAGACTGAGGATGGATTTACTCTCAACAGCTATTTTATAGACCATCCAGAGATGGTGCTGGGGCAGCTCACGATGGAAAGCACCCAATATGGTCACGACCTGACCGTTGCACCCATCGAGGGCACCAGCCTTTCCGACCAGCTTGCCGAGGCGGTACAGCACATCGGGGGCAATTACACTGCGGTGGAGATTGCTGCCCCGGACGTCGCAGATGCGGAAGCACAGCGCAAAACGCTGCCCGCAGACCCGACTGTGAAGAATTTTAGCTATACGGTTGTTGATGGCGAGATCTACTACCGAGAGAACTCTATCATGACGCAGATTGAACTGTCCGACAACGCCAAAGGCCGTGTAGCTGGTATGGTGGAGTTGCGGCAGATCGTCAACGAACTGATTCAGCAGCAGTTGAACGACTTCCCGGACGAGGACATTAAGGCATCGCAAGCAAAATTGAACGCCACCTACGATGCCTTTACCGCAAAATACGGCCTGATTAACGACAAGAAAAACGCCCGCCTGTTCGATGATGACAGTTCCTACTATCTGCTCTGCTCACTGGAGAATCTGGACGAGAATAAAAATCTCAAGTCCAAGGCAGATATGTTCACCAAGCGGACGATTCGGCCAGAGCGTGTTGTCACCAGCGTGGATACCCCCAGTGAAGCACTGGCAGTGTCCATCGGGGAACACGGTAAAGTAGACCTGCCTTATATGGCAGAATTGCTGGGCACTCCCGGTAACTATGAGCGCATCACAACCGAATTGTCCGGCGTGATTTTCAAAGACCCTGCTGCGGATGCTGACGACCCGGAAGCCGGCTGGCAAACAGCGGACGAATACCTTTCGGGTAATGTGCGTGATAAACTGCGTATGGCACAACTTGCTGCGGAAAACCACCTGGAGTTCAAGGTCAATGAGGAAGCACTGACCAAGGCACAGCCCAAAGATCTGGAGGCATCTGAAATTGATGTGCGTTTGGGTGCCACTTGGCTTGCCCCCTCCATCGTGCAGCAGTTCATGATGGAAACTTTTCAGCCGCCCTATCGTATCCGCTACAACAATGCCATCACCGTTCGCTACTCCCCTTACACTTCCGAATGGCGAATCAGCAATAAATCTGCTACTGGCTTCGGTGACATTATGGCCACCGAAACCTACGGTACCCGCCGAGCCAACGCTTACAAGATTTTGGAGGATACCTTGAATTTGCGTGACAGCCGCGTTTATGATACCATCGAGGAGGATGGGAAAGAAAAGCGTGTGCTGAATCAAAACGAAACCACCCTCGCCCAGCAGAAACAGCAGGCCATCAAGGATGCTTTCGCTGGCTGGGTCTGGAAAGACCCTCAGCGGCGTGCCTTATTGGTGAAGAAGTACAACGAGCTTTTTAACAGCACCCGACCCCGTGAGTATGACGGAAGTCATATTCATTTTGTGGGCATGAACCCGGAGATCAATTTGCGAGAGCACCAGCGCAACGCGGTTGCCCATGTGCTGTATGGGTACAACACCCTTTTGGCGCACGAAGTCGGTGCCGGCAAGAGTTTTGAGATGGCGGCTTCCGCTATGGAACTGAAACGTCTGGGCTTGTGTCAGAAAAGTCTTTTTGTCGTGCCAAACCATTTGACGGAACAATGGGCCAGCGAGTTTTTACGCCTGTACCCCAATGCGAAGCTGCTGGTTACCAGCAAGAAAGATTTTGAACCCGGTAATCGAAAAAAATTCTGTGCGAGAATTGCGACCGGTGACTACGATGCAGTTATCATCGGACACAGCCAGTTTGAAAAGATACCCTTGTCCGCAGAACGACAGGAGCGTCTGATTCAGGAACAGATGGATGAAATCGAGGAGGCCATCGAAGAAGCGAAAGCACAGGTTGGCGAGCATTTCACAGTAAAGCAGCTGGAAAACTTGCGCAAGTCTCTGAAACAGAAACTGGAAAAGCTGCAAGGCGCAGACCGTAAAGATGATGTGGTTACGTTTGAACAATTGGGCGTAGACAGGTTGTTTGTGGATGAGAGCCAAGCGTTTAAGAACCGTGCGAAACGTTGTGCATAAGCCCTTGTTGACAGCAAGGACGAAAAGCACC
>OJPT01000959.1_pt1 | contig 12242 bp, 10 predicted proteins | sample 1598641 | NCBI WGS metagenome assembly OJPT01 (sample SAMN03922495, study PRJEB24848) | human gut metagenome | isolation source: stool sample | host: Homo sapiens | place: Germany | collected 2011-11 | reverse complement strand
TACGGTCTCGTGGGCTCGGAGATGTGTATAAGAGACAGTTGATATAGACCTTTCCGATTCGGTTTTTATCAACAGCCTCTATGATGGCACAAGGGATCATGTGAGGATAAGTGTTCCAATTAATAGAAAGGTAGCAGGCGTATAGAATGAAAAATGTAGTACTTGGAATAATAGGCTGTCTTATTGTATTATATACAGCGATGCTTGGGCTTAGTGTATACAATATGACAGTCAGGGAGAACCAGATGGAAAAGAGTCTGTCATTAGCACTTTCGGGTGCTATGAACAGATATTACGAGCCAAATATGTATATCGTGGATAAAAAGCCCGTCAGCAGCTATGATGTGGAAAAAGCTGTCGTAGAGGACATTAATGAGAGACTTACAGCAGGCGGTACTGTAATTGCCACAGTCTATGTATGTGATATGGAAAAGGGCATTATTTCAGCAGGAATAGAGGAGGAGTTCAAGCTTCCTACAGGTGTGACAAAGAAAATAAGCTGCAAAAAGACTATTGTAGCAGATCAGCCAATGGAGGATAACTAACGTATGAAGAATGGTATTTGTATTACAGCAAAAATAAAGCAGGAGGTCTCATGGAGAACTCCCGCTGGTTAAACGATCCTGAATTTAATTCTCTTCTTCGGCAGGCTTTGGCAATTTGATATAGACCTTTCCGATTCGGTTTTTATCAACAGCCTCTATGCGGAGAAGGATATTGTCATCAGTGATGATTATTTCATTTTTTTCAGGCAGGTGGTCAAGCTTTTCAAGGCAGTAGCCACCGATTGTGTCATAGTCGTCTGATTCGAGGTGCAGACCAAGCTCATCGCTTACATCCTCGAGATTTGCAGAGCCAAGAACTATGTATTCGTAGTCATTTATTCTTGTGATATCATCCTGCTCGTCAGAGTCGTATTCATCACGAATCTCACCGACTATCTCCTCTAAGAGATCCTCAAGTGTGATGAGTCCGGCTGTGACACCGTATTCATCTAAGACAATGGCAAGCGATATAGATGATTCGCGCATCTCGAGAAAAAGATTCGCTGTATTCTTGTGCTCATATGTAAAGTAAGGCTCACGCATGATATTTCTGATGGAAAAATGCTCTTTATCCTCATCCTTAAGGAGCAGCAGATCCTTCACATTTACGATACCGATTACGTTGTCAGTGCTTTCGTCATACACAGGGAGTCTGGTGAATTTATCCTCTCTGAATATGGAAATCAAATCATCATAAGTAGAATCAACATGGACAAACGTCATATCAATACGCGGAACCATGACCTCCTTGGCCTCGGCATCTCCAAAATCGAATACATTGTGAATCATATCACGCTCTTCATCCTCGATGACACCGTCCTCCTGTCCCACATCAACGATTGTACGAAGCTCCTCCTCGGTCATGACGCGCTTGGCATCGCTTTGTCTTATTCCAAAGAGGAAAATGACTCCGAGTGAAAGCTTGTTGATGATAAATATTACAGGTGTCAGCACTACCATGAGAACTGATATAAAGCCTGCGATTGAGAGTGAAATCTTGTCGGCCTTTATGGTCGCAAGTGTCTTCGGAGAGACCTCTCCGAAGATCAGTATGAGGAATGTAAGTATTCCGGTTGCGACACCTGCTCCGACGTTGCCAAACAGCTTGATGGCAAGCGAGGTGGTGAGCGATGATGCTGAAAGATTTACGATGTTGTTGCCGATAAGGATGGCTGAGAGCATCTTTGGAGAGTTCTCAGTCACCTTGAGCACCTTTTTGGCTTTTGTGTTGCCAGCCTCAGCCAGGGTTCTCATACGTATTTTGTTTACGGTAGTAAGAGCGGTCTCCGAAGATGAAAAAAATGCGGAGAGTGCTAATAGTATTAATAAGAATATAATCTGCGATATGTCGTCAGCGTCCAAATATTTTACCTCGTAATATGAATTAATGAATGTGTTTATTTATCGTCTGTGCTGTAGTTAGGAGCCTCTTTTGTGATATGGATATCATGAGGGTGGCTCTCCTTGAGAGAAGCAGCAGTAATCTTGACAAACTGTCCGTTCTCTTTAAGATCTTCGATTGTCTTGCAACCGCAGTAGCCCATTCCTGAGCGGATACCACCAACAAGCTGGAATACTGTATCCTCAAGAGTTCCCTTGTAAGCTACACGACCCTCAACTCCTTCAGGAACGAGCTTCTTAGCGCCCTCCTGGAAGTAACGGTCTTTGCTTCCGTTTTCCATGGCAGCGATAGAACCCATGCCACGATATACCTTGTATTTTCTTCCCTGATAAAGCTCGAAGGTTCCCGGAGCCTCATCACAGCCTGCGAACATTGAGCCCATCATACATACGTTGGCACCGGCTGCGAGAGCCTTTGTCATATCACCTGAGTACTTGATACCACCATCTGCGATAACAGGAACTCCATACTCCTTAGCAACCTTGTAACAGTCCATGATAGCTGTAATCTGTGGTACACCGATACCGGCAACGACACGTGTTGTACAGATAGAACCAGGTCCGATACCAACCTTTACTGCATCTGCACCGGCCTCGATAAGAGCCTTGGCAGCAGCACCTGTTGCGATATTTCCGGCGATTATCTGAAGATCCGGATAAGCAGCCTTAATCTTCTTGACAGCCTCAAGTATGTTCTTTGAATGTCCGTGAGCTGAGTCAACAACGATGACATCAACATGAGACTTAACAAGAGCATCAACACGCTCCATCATGTTGCCTGTGATACCTACTCCGGCACCGCAGAGGAGACGGCCCTGATCATCCTTTGCTGAAAGAGGATACTTAATCTGCTTCTCGATATCCTTTATAGTGATAAGTCCCTTGAGGTTGTAGTCCTTGTCTACGATAGGGAGCTTTTCCTTTCTTGCCTTTGCAAGAATCTTCTTTGCTTCATCGAGAGTGATGCCCTCAGGAGCTGTAATGAGATTCTCAGAAGTCATAGACTCTGAAATCTTCTTTGTGAAGTCTGTCTCAAACTTCAGATCACGGTTTGTGATGATGCCGACAAGCTTGCCGTCCTTTGTGATTGGCACACCTGATATCTTGAACTTGGCCATAAGGTTGTCTGCATCCTGTAATGTATGGTCTGGAGAAAGATAGAACGGATCGGTAATAACGCCGTTTTCTGAACGCTTTACCTTATCGACTTCGTCTGCCTGTGCCTCAATAGACATATTTTTGTGGATGATTCCGATACCACCCTGTCTAGCCATTGCGATAGCCATTTTTGATTCTGTGACTGTATCCATTGCAGCACTCATCATAGGAATGTTAAGGACAATCTTCTTAGTAAGATGTGTCTGAAGCTCAATCATATTTGGTGTTACCTCAGAATATTGTGGAACTAAGAGAACGTCATCAAATGTAATTCCTTCGCCGATAATAGTACCCATTTTTAAATTCCTCTCTTTCTTATGTTATTATACTGGTATACTTTATATACTAATGTAATTTGTATGATGATAGCAAATTAAAGAGTGGGTGTCAAGCAGTTATAAGCCCGATATGAAATTATTATATTATTTATTAGTAAAACTAATGTAAGTCTTTTGCAAATAAAGTAAAAATTATGTTATATTTTATATTAGGTGGCTTTAAGGCAATGTTTGCATGTTACGCTAAGGCGTGGACAGTAACGATTTTTGTGCCACAATAAACTAAACCGGGGAGAAAAATATGGAATTTCGACCATGCATCGACATTCACAATGGAAAAGTAAAGCAGATTGTCGGTGGTTCATTAAAAGACAGGGGCGATTTTGCCAGTGAGAACTTCGTCTCAGAGCAGGACAGCCGGTTTTATGCAGATATGTATAGGAAATCGGGCATAAAGGGCGGTCATATCATTCTGCTCAATTCTGTGGACAGCGAGTATTATGAGGATACAAAGGAGCAGGCTGTTATGGCGCTTGAAGCGTATCCGCAGGGCTTACAGGTAGGTGGCGGCATCACCGCAGACAATGCGATGGAGTTTATAGATGCCGGTGCAGCAGCAGTTATTGTGACATCCTACGTATTTAAAGACGGCAGGATAAACTATGCAAATCTAAACAGGCTTAAAGATACTGTGGGCAGTGACAGGCTGGTGCTTGATCTGTCATGTCGCAAAAAGGATGGACAGTATTATATAGTGACTGACCGCTGGCAAAACTTCACGGATGAGGCAGTGACCACAGAGCTTTTGGATAAGCTATCCTCATATTGCTGCGAGTTTCTGGTACATGCAGTGGATGTTGAGGGCAGGGTGAACGGCATTGAAAAGGAGCTTGTCGCCATGCTTGGCAGCTGGGGAAGGATACCGGTCACATATGCAGGCGGTGTGTCATCCTTTGACGATTTAAAATGCATCAGGCAGCTTGGACAGAACCATCTGAATGTGACAATAGGCAGTGCTCTTGATTTGTTTGGCGGTGAGATGGAGTACGATAAGGTTATAGCTTTTTGCAATAATAAGGAGATTTAAAATGGCAAAATACAGTAAGAATGATATTATCCGCATAGTGGATGAGGAGGATATTGAGTTTATCCGTTTACAGTTTACGGATATCTTTGGAACATTAAAAAATGTGGCAATTACAGCCAGCCAGCTTGAGAAGGCACTCGACAACAAGTGTATGTTCGACGGCTCGTCAATAGAGGGCTTTGTGAGGATAGAGGAGTCAGATATGTATCTGCACCCGGATCTTGACACTTTTATGATTTTTCCATGGAGACCACAGCAGGGCAAGGTCGCACGAATCATCTGTGATGTCTATATGGCGGATGGTACACCGTTTGAGGGAGACCCGCGCTATATATTAAAGAAACAGATTGAAAAGGCAAAGCAGATGGGCTATATATTTAATGTAGGTCCGGAGTGTGAGTTTTTCCTTTTCCACCTGGACGAGAATGGACAGCCTACCACCATCTCGCATGAGAGAGCAGGGTACTTTGACTTGGGACCAAATGATTTGGGAGAAAACGCAAGAAGAGACATGGTTCTAACTCTTGAGGATATGGATTTTGAGATAGAGGCATCACATCATGAGGTGGCACCTGCACAGCATGAGATTGATTTCAAGTATGAGGAGGCACTTCATACCGCCGACAATATCATGACCTTTAAGCTTGCTATAAAGACAATCGCAAAGCGGCACGGACTTTTTGCCAGCTTCATGCCAAAGCCAAAGCATGGTGTGAGCGGCTCGGGAATGCATATCAACATGTCACTTTCAAAGGATGGTGTCAATATATTTGACAATGAGGAGGATAAGCTTGGACTCAGCCAGGAGGCATATTACTTCATAGGCGGTATCATGAAGCATATGAAGGGCATGACGGTAATCACCAATCCGATTGTCAATTCATATAAGCGCTTTGTGCCGGGCTATGAGGCACCGATTTATATCACCTGGTCAGCTACAAACAGAAGTCCGCTTATCAGAATCCCTGCAGCAAGAGGTGAGGGAAGGAGAGTGGAGCTTAGAAACCCTGATCCTTCAGCCAATCCGTATCTGGTTCTGGCACTGTGCCTGGCAGCAGGAATTGACGGCATAAAGAACAAGATACAGCCGGATACAGAGCTTCGTGAGAATGTATTTGAGCTCACAGAACAGGATAAAAAGAGACTCGGAATTGAATCACTTCCTGCTGATTTACATGAGGCGGTTGAGTGCCTTAAGTCAGATGATTTTATCCGCGAGATACTCGGAGAGCATATCTACAACAAGTATATAGAGGCAAAAGAGGCAGAGTGGAACGATTACAGAGCTGCGGTTACCCAATGGGAAATAGATGAATATCTGTACAAATTTTAAAGGATGTAACAAACCGTGAATAATATTGTTATAGCATTTCCTAAAAAGGAAGTAGCCAATTCAATCAAAAAAATATTAGCGCAGAGCGGTTATACAGTCACGGCGGTTGCAAATACAGGAGCTTCAGCACTTTCGAGCATGAACGGACTGAATATGGGAATCATCATATGCGGATACAGATTTTCAGACATGATGTACAGTGAGATATACGAGTATATGCCTAGGGAGTTTCAGATGCTTCTCATAGCGTCGGCAGCGGGTATCATGGAAAAAAATGTGGATAATCTGATGTCATTATCCATGCCACTAAAAGTGCATGAGCTTTTGCAGACTGTTGAGATGATGGATTACACGATAACGCGCCGCAGGAAAAAGCTCAGGCAAAGGCCTAAGGTACGTTCAAAGGAGGATCAGGAGATGCTAAGCAGTGCAAAGGCTGTACTGATGGAACGAAATGGATTCTCAGAGGAGGAAGCACACCGGTATATCCAGAAGCGAAGCATGGATAACGGCACCGGTCTTGTGGAAACAGCACAGATGATACTAAGCCTTATGACTGAGGTGTAGTGTGCGTTTTATGAAGCCAGACAGAAGAACGTATGATAGTAGCTGCAAAGGCTTGAACAGTTACTATAAAAAATAATGATAAAAAAATATATTTACACTTGCATGGTAAAGTGATAAATTAGACTTATTGTAAAGTAACAAAGGAGAGATAAACATGTTTCAGATTAATGATAACTTTCAGAAATTACCGGGAAGCTACCTTTTCAGCACAATAGCTAAAAAGGTTGCAGCTTATCAGGAGGCAAATCCGGATAAAGAGATAATAAGGCTTGGAATCGGCGATGTAACACAGCCGCTTGCACCTGCTATCATCGATGCACTGCACAAGGCTGTTGATGAGATGGGAAATGCAGCTACATTCCACGGATACGCACCTGACCTCGGATATGAGTTCCTCAGAAAAGCAATTTCAGACAACGACTACAAAGCAAGAGGATGCGATATCTCAGCAGATGAGATTTTTGTTTCAGACGGAGCAAAGAGTGATTCAGCCAACATCCAGGAGCTTTTCTCAGCAAACAGCCGCATCGCTGTTACAGATCCTGTTTACCCTGTATATGTTGATTCCAATGTCATGGCAGGAAGAACAGGCACATATGATGCTCAGACAGAGACCTGGAGCAATGTAATCTATATGCCGTCAACAGCAGATAACGGCTTTGTTCCGGAGCTTCCAAAGGAAGTACCGGATATGATTTATCTGTGTCTGCCAAACAACCCAACAGGAACAACTCTCAAAAAGGAGCAGTTACAGGTATGGGTTGATTATGCAAACAAGAATGGCTCAGTAATTATCTTTGATGCAGCCTATGAGGCATATATCAGCGAAGCAGATGTGCCACACTCAATCTATGAGTGTAACGGTGCAAAGACATGTGCCATCGAGCTTAGAAGCTTCTCAAAGAACGCCGGCTTTACAGGCGTGCGTCTTGGCTTCACAGTAGTACCTAAGGAGCTCAAGTGTGGTGATGTATCACTTCATGCTATGTGGGCACGCCGTCACGGAACCAAGTTCAACGGTGCACCATACATCGTGCAGAGAGCAGGCGAGGCAGTTTACTCAGAAGCCGGAAAAGCACAGCTTAAGAATCAGGTAGCATACTACATGAACAATGCAAAGACAATAAAGACAGGTCTTGCAGAGGCAGGCTTTACAGTATACGGCGGAGTAAATGCACCATACATCTGGCTCAAGACACCGGATCAGATGACATCATGGGAGTTCTTCGATTACCTGCTTGAGAATGCCAACGTGGTAGGTACACCTGGCTCAGGCTTTGGACCAAGCGGAGAGGGCTACTTCAGATTGACTGCTTTCGGAAACTATGAGAACACAGTAAAGGCACTTGAGAGAATCAAGGCACTGTAAAAATAAATCAGGTCAAATAAAAATACCGTCAGGGAGATGTTCCCTGACGGTATTTTTTGTCTTTGAAATTTACATAAAGTGTATTTACTGTATACTTTTCAGCAAGAAAAACTTTATGCGAAAAGCATGATTTAATTTTTCTTGAAACCGGCTCTCTTACGAAGAGTAGGGTCAAGAATCTTCTTTCTGATTCGAAGGCTCTCAGGTGTTACCTCAAGAAGCTCATCTGTATCAATAAAGTCGATAGCCTGCTCAAGGCTTAATACTTTAGGTGGTACAAGTGTGAGTGCCTCATCTGCTGATGAAGAACGTGTATTTGTAAGATGCTTCTTCTTACATACGTTGAGCTCGATGTCCTCGGCCTTTGAACACTGTCCGATAACCATTCCTGAGTAAACCTTGGCGCCCGGTCCGATAAAGAGTGTTCCTCTCTCCTGTGCAGAGAAGAGTCCGTATGTTACAGCCTCACCTGACTCAAAGGCAATGAGTGAACCTGTTGCACGGTATGCAATCTCACCCTTGTATGGCTCGTAGCCGTCAAACATGGTGTTTAAGATTCCGTTACCCTTTGTATCGGTCATGAACTCACCACGGTATCCGATAAGTCCACGTGCAGGGATATGGAATTCAAGTCTGGTGTAGCCACCTGCGATAGAGCCCATATTTCTAAGCTCGCCCTTGCGCTGCTGAAGCTTTGAGATGACAGCTCCTGTAAACTCGTCAGGCACATCGATGTAAGCAAGCTCCATTGGCTCAAGCTTCTTGCCGTTTTCGTCATACTTGTAGAGCACCTCTGCCTTACTTACAGCGAACTCATAACCCTCACGGCGCATGTTCTCGATAAGTACTGAAAGGTGAAGCTCTCCACGTCCGGAAACCTTGAAGGAATCAGGTGAGTCAGTATCCTCGACACGCAGTGAAACATCAGTGTTGAGCTCGCGAAGGAGTCTGTCACGGATGTGACGGCTTGTGACAAATTTACCTTCCTGTCCTGCAAGAGGGCTGTTGTTTACGATGAAGTTCATAGAGATTGTAGGCTCTGAAATCTTCTGGAAAGGAATAGCCTCCGGTGCTTCCGGTGAGCAGATTGTATCTCCGATGTGGATATCTGCGATACCTGAGATTGCTACAATCGAACCGATGTTAGCCTCGGCTACATCTACCTTGTCGAGTCCGTCAAACTCGTAAAGTTTGCTGATACGGACCTTCTCAAGCTTGTCAGGGTCGTGGTGGTTTACAACGACAGCCTCCTGATTTACCTTGATTTTACCGTTATCCACTTTACCGATTCCGATACGTCCTACATACTCGTTGTAGTCGATTGTACTGATAAGAATCTGTGTGTTGGCATCAGGATCACCTGTTGGAGCAGGGATGTAGTTTACGATTGTTTCGAAGAGAGGAGTCATATCCTTTCTCTCGTCGTTCAAGTCCTTCATGGCATAGCCGTCTCTGGCTGACGCGAAAACGAATGGGCAGTCAAGCTGCTCCTCAGAAGCATCGAGATCCATGAAGAGCTCTAATACCTCATCGATGACCTCATTAGGACGTGCCTCCGGACGGTCAATCTTGTTGACGCAGACAATGATAGGCAGCTTGAGTGCAAGAGCCTTCATAACTACGAACTTGGTCTGTGGCATAACACCCTCGAAGGCATCAACCACGAGGATAACTCCGTTTACCATCTTAAGAACACGCTCTACCTCACCGCCGAAGTCAGCATGACCCGGAGTGTCGATGATGTTGATTTTGATGTCCTTATACTGAATAGCTGTGTTTTTGGAGAGGATTGTGATACCTCTTTCACGCTCGATGTCGTTTGAATCCATTACTCGATCCTGAACTTCCTGATTGTCACGGAACACACCGCTTTGCTTAAGAAGCTCATCTACAAGTGTTGTTTTACCATGGTCAACGTGGGCAATAATTGCTATATTACGAATATCGTCTCTTGTTGTTTTCATATTTTCCTTCTTTCTTTAATAAATAAAGCTAAGTTTGCAACTAACTTATTCTATCATAATTTTTCCAATGTGCAAGTTTTCATTGAAAGTTTTTATAAAATTAAGTGAAATGTTATTGGATTTGTCGACATTATTTGAGAAAATATACTTTGTGGAAATGTTAAAAATAGCTGGAAAAACATTTTACAAAAGGAAGACTAACTATTAAAAGTCAAGCCTTAAAATGATATTTTTTGAATAAAGTACAGAAATGTATTTTAGATATATTTGGAACTCAGTTAGAGTTCCTTGAACCTTGAAAACTGTATGACAAAAAGAGCATCGTGATAGGTGCTCAAAAAAGGAGTATTGAATTAGAAAGATTTAAGCTGCTTTTATGTATTGCTGCTTTGTTTTTTCAAGATGATAAATCACTCGAACCAATTTCTTTACAGCGTGTGATATGGCAACATTGTAATGTTTACCTTCCGCTCGTTTTTTAGCAAGATAGGCTGCAAATGTTGGATCCCAGTGGCAGACATATTTGGTGGCATTATACAAAGCGTATCGCAGGTATCTGGAGCCACGTTTTTCCATATGTGCGTAGGCACCATCCAGTTGTCCGGATTGATATGTTGATGGCGAAAAGCCGGCATAAGCTAAGATCTTATCAGGAGAATCAAAACGATTGAAATCACCGATCTCGGCAATAATCATAGCTCCCATGCGATAGTTGATTCCAGGAATGCTAAGAATTGGAGAGTTGATTTCATCCATGATGATTTTAATCTCATTTTCGATTTCATCAATCTCTGAATCAAGTTCCTGAATAAGTTTGATGGTGTGCTTCAATTCAAGAGATTTGGCTGGCATATTTGAGCCGATAGAAGCTCTTGCAGAATCTCTGAAAGTAATAGCAGTATCTTTACCATATCGACCTTTGGAAGATTTGGAAAGAAGATTTGTAAGTCTGGTAAGGTGTGCAGTAGCTACATGTTTAGCACTGGGAAATTCAGAAAGCAATGCATAAACAGATGCCATATGAAGTGTTGGTACAAGTTTTTCTAATTCAGGGAATAAGATACAGACCAGTCTTGAAACGGAAGTTTTTAGCTTGGCACGTTCTTTTACTTTATCAAAACGATAACGAGTTAATGACTTTAACTCTTCGTTGTGGTAAGATGTGTCTGAGTAGGACTTTAAGTTCACATCAGACATGAGCATGGAAGCAATCGTGCGGGCATCTACTTTATCCGTTTTCGTCTGTCTAAGGCTTAGACTTTTTCTGTACAGATTTGTATGTAACGGATTGATAACATAGGTGGGCAGACCTTTATCAATGAGATATCCAAGGAGATTGTAACTATAGTGTCCAGTGGCTTCCAGTCCTACTTTTACTTTTGTCACATCATCCATAACGGATTCAATCTTTTGATAAAGATCATTAAAACCATCTAAGTTGTTGAAGATGGTAAATGCTTTAAACAACACTTCGCTATCAGAGTTGGTGATAAAGCAATCATGCTTATCCTTTGCAACATCAATTCCTATGTAAATCATAATAAATCTCCTTTGAAATGTATTAATGCTGTTTTAGAACCACAGGGTGCTCCTTGCGATTGTAACCTCGTTCTAAATAAACCGTCATGCGGTATCTAACTGATTAACAAATGAACAAAGAGACTGTGGTTGGAGCCTTCCTAAAACCATCAAGTGGTAGGAGAAATAAAACCAATCCACAGCATCTTATATATCATAGTCGAACCTACAGAAGAGGTAAAGAATGGACTATGACCTAATAGTTGTAAAGACCTTGGAGAGGGTCTATAAAAACTACTACTATATAATACGAGGAGAAAATAAGATGTTGTTTACTCTGGTAACAAAGGGCAAGCTCGATATTGATACTGCAGCAGAGGAAGCCGGTGTCAGTGTCAGTGAGTTTGAAAAATTAATGAGTGAAGCAGGCTATAAGGTGCCTGAGACTGTGTAGCATCAGGCATGAATAATTTATCAAAATGTAAATAGCAAAAATCCGCTAACCATTGTATTTGGTATAGCGGATTTTTTGTGCCAAAAAAGTATCACATTCGACTGTTATTGTACTGCGCTATTGCATCGGCACCGCCTAACAGCTGTATTATAAGTATAGCCCCAATCCATGGAAACAATATCGTAAAAATTCCAAACCATGCGCCAAGTGAATCGCTGCTATAATCCCAGAAAGGCTTGTTCGGGTCATCAAGCCAGTATACATTTATGATAGTCCTAAGCTCAGAACGGGTGCTATGTCTGTTATCGCATGAAAAACGCTTGCGGTACTCCTTTCCGTCTACAGTATATGTGTATCTGGCAGCCCAGTAGCTGTAAGCGGATTGTGAATTATTCACAACGAGCCTCTTTGCATCCTCCTTCACAATCATGCCTCTCGCCACATGTCCGCGCTCCTTTGCAAGTGCTATCTTGCGCTGTAAACCAATATTTAGTTTGCAGAAAAACTTAAAATCTATGATGTACAGTGGTATTAGTGAAAGCACACCAACATTTACCTGCCACGGGTA
>OJPT01000942.1_pt1 | contig 12381 bp, 7 predicted proteins | sample 1598641 | NCBI WGS metagenome assembly OJPT01 (sample SAMN03922495, study PRJEB24848) | human gut metagenome | isolation source: stool sample | host: Homo sapiens | place: Germany | collected 2011-11 | reverse complement strand
CAACTTCGAGGGTCGTCAGGGGCGAGGCGCCCGCACGCACCTCGTGAGCCCGCAGATGGCTGCGGCCGCGGCCGTGACGGGCAGGTTCACCGACTGGCGCCGTCTTTGAGAAGGAGCATCAACATGGAAAAGCTGACCTCGCTCACGGCCGTCGCCGCACCGCTTCCGATCGACAACTGCGACACCGACCAGATCATGCCCAAGCAGTTCCTGCGCGGCATCGACAAGTCGGGGCTCGCCCGCGGCGTCTTTTTCAACATGCGCTGCAATCCCGACGGCTCGCCCAGAGCCGACTGCGTCTTCAACATGCCCGGGTTCGAAAAGACCGCGATCATCTGCGCGGGTCCGAACTTCGGCTGCGGCTCGAGCCGCGAGCACGCCGTCTGGGGCCTGATGCAGATGGGCATCCGAGCCATCATCGCATCGGGCTTCGGCGAGATCTTCTACTCGAACTGCTTCAACAACGGTCTCCTCGCCTGCCGCGTCAGCCCCGAGGACGCCGCGGCGATCATGGCCGCGCTCTCCGACACGACGCCCGTCGAGCTCACGGTCGACCTGGTCGCGCAGGAAATCCGCGCGGGCGACGGCGTCTGGTCCTTCGAGGTCGCGCCGAGACACCGCACCATGCTCATGGAAGGCCTTGACATGATCGCCGCCACGCTGCGCGACATGGATGAGATCGAGCGCTTCCGAGCCGTGCACGAGGCCGAGTTCCCTTGGATGACGGGACTCGCGGGCAAGGCGAAGCGAAGGCTTGAGGGCCGCTGACCAGCGAGAGCTGCATGTACAGGACCGGGATGTCTCCCGGTCCTTTTTTCAAAAAAACGTCCGCATCGCAAGGATGCGGACGTTTCATGAGCGGATTCAGGCTCAGGGCTGCCTGACGGTCACGGTCCTGTGCGACCTGCGGCCGAGGTCATCGACCGCGCTCACGCGGTGCGTCCCCGGCTCGGGCTGCCAGACGACGGAGTCGCCCGCGTCCGAAGCACCGATGAAGCGGTCGTCGGCGAACCAGTAGACGATCTTGGCGTCAGGGGCGAGGCTGGCCCTGAGGTGAGGACGATGCCCGCCTGCTTCGGGCCCGCCGTGCCCGTGTAGTAGCGCGTGCCAGCGCGCGGGCTCAGGATGGCGGGCGGGGTGCCCGAGACGGCGCCCTCGGGCCTGCATTCGGGCTTCCAGTCGGGAATGGGCGTCTTGACGATGCCCGCCTCGAGGAAGCGCTGCTGGTATTCGGAGGGCCAGGATTCGACGAAGACTCGCCTGACGCCGTCGCCTTCCTCGCAGGCTCTCAGTCCCGTGGCCTCGTCGACGAGGATTTCCTTAAGAAAGCCCGTGTCGCGGATGGGACTCACGCTGGGAATGAACCAGGCGCCGACCGTGTCGGTGCAGCGCACGCGGCCCTGCGCGTCGGTCGCAAGGTCGCCCGTCGAGCGGCAAACGGGCTCGGACCTGACGCCTGCGGGCTGTTCGTCGAAGCGCTTCACGTCCTGAGCGGACATGGCGAACTCGCGGTCCGTGAGAAGGCGCACGGCGGCGCTCCTGAAGACGGGCTGCGCGACGAGCGCACCCTGCAGCCAAGGATCGGGCCTGCCGTTGAAGTTGCCGAGCCACACGACGATGATGTAGCGGCCCGCATAGCCTGCGGTCCAGGCGTCGCGGAAGCCGTTCGAGGTGCCCGTCTTCCAGAGGAGAGGAACGGACACGCCCTCGACCTTGAGGGCCTCTCCGCCCTCGGCGAGCATGCGGCGCACGATCCAGGCGGATTCAGGCGAGAGCATCTGTCTGGCGGCTGCTGGCTCCTCGTCGGGAAGGCGCACGAGCGGACGCAGAAGGCCGCCGTTGCCGAGCGTGCCGTATAGCCTTGCAAGGTCCTCGGCGCTCGCTTCGGCGCCGCCCAGCACGATCGAGAGGCCGTAGTGCTCGCGCGGATGTTTCATCGGAACGCCGGCCTCGCGCAGGAAGTCGTAGAGGTCGGGCCTTATCTCGGAGGCGAGCGTCACGGCGGGCACGTTGCGCGAGTCGTTGAGGGCCTCGACGGCGGGAAGCGGTCCGCGGAAGCTTCGCTGCGAGTCGAGAAGGACGGTGCGCGAGTGGATGAGGCCCTGGTCGAGCGCGAGGCCGTAGACGAAGGGCTTGAGCGTGGAGCCGGGGCTTCTCGCCGCGCGGGTGCCGTCGACTTCGCCCGCAATGGCGCTGTTGAAGAAATCGATGCTGCCCACCTGGGCGAGGACGGACATGTCGCGCGAGTCGACGACGAGCATCGCGCCGTTTTCAATGCCGTAGGGGCGAAGCCGAGCGACGTTTTCGGAGAGGATCTTCTCCATCGACTCTTGAAGCGGCAGGCTCAGCGTGGTCTTGAGGACGGGATCGGGACGCGTGCCCTCGACGAGGCGCGTGAAGTGCGGGGCCTCGAAGGGAAGCGCTCGCGTGCCCCTCACCTTGAGGGGACCCTCGACGACGGGACGCAGGCGCTCGCTCACAAACCCGTCGTTGATCGCCTTCCTGCCCACGGCAAGGCGTGCACGGTCGAAGTTCGGACCCGTGACGGGATGGCGCTTGACGGGGTTCTGGGGCACGACGGAGAGCGCGATCGACTCGGCGACGGTGAGCTGCGAGGCGTGCTTGCCGAAGTAGACGAGCGAGGCGGCCTCGATGCCCTCGACGTTGCCGCCATAGGGCGTCAGGGTCAGATAGGCCGTGAGGATCTCGTCCTTGGTGTAGTGCATGTCGTAGCGCAGCGCCCAGAGCATCTGCTCGAGCTTGCCGCGCCAGCTGCGGGTGTCGAGTCCCTGAAGCCTGCGGGCGAGCTGCATGGTGATGGTCGAGCCGCCGATGCGGCGGGTGCCCGTGAGGGTGGACCAGGCGGCTCGGCCGATCGAGAGGGGATTGATGCCGGGATGCGAGTGGAAGAAGCGGTCCTCGTAGCGCACGACCGCGTCAAGCGCCTCGCGCGACACCGCTCCCTGGAGGACGGGGAGCCTGTAGGCGCCGTCCTCGGAGAGCGTGAGGTGAAGGAGGCGGCCGTCGCGGTCGGTGACGGCCTGGGACCAGTGGGTGTCTTCGGGCACGAGCCCGGGCTTTGGCTGGGTTTTCGCCCAGATCATGAGTCCGCCGCCAGCCGCTGCCGCCAGAACGGCTGCGGCCAGAAGCAGACGGGCAAACCTTCTCATGAGGTGCTCCGTTTGGTGTTGTCCGTGAGGCTCATGGCGTCACGGTGAGGGTCAGGGACTTGTCATGCGCCTTGATCGTCGGATCGGCGCCGTCGGCCGCCTGAACGGCCGGCACCGTATATTTTCCATGCGTTTGCGCTCGAAGTCGATAGGTGAATGTCGATTCCTGATGCTCGAGCATGCAGACGCCGACCATGCGGTCCTCCGAAACCGCAGTCTGGCGGACGTCCACCCCCTGCAGGCTCTCGTCCGTGGAGGCGGGTGCAAAGCCGCCGGGAAAGAGGTCTGTGATGACGACGGGGGATTCGGCGTTGCCCGAGGTGCGGCGCGCGCGGATCTCGACCGTGACTACGTCGCCCGCCTTCACCGACGTGACGGGCTCGCCCGCCTCGTTGAGGATGCGCTTGACGACTTCAAGTCCTTCGTAGGACGCGGTCTTGTGGGGCTCGGCGGGCCAGCCCGCAGCGGTCGTGCTGTGGTAGAGCCCCTTGAGGGAGGCGGCGGACGAGAGGCGGAAGGCGGTGCAGCCCGGCGCCGAAAGCGTCACGAAGCCGTCGCCCTTCGCAAGCGACTCGGCGGGGCGCTTCTCCGCTGCCGGCGCCGTGCAGGCGAGCGTCACCGCATCAAGCTTTCCTGCGTGTGCGCCGTTCGAGGGCGCCGAGAGGAGCGCGCTCGCAAGGAAGGCGCGTTCGCGATCCGTGAGCGACGCAAGCGGCCTCGATTCGAGCGTCTGAAGGAGATGTGCGGTGCCTTCTGGCGTCGGCGCGAGGCGCACGGCCGATGCAAGGGCGGGGATGCCGCCGAGTGTCAGCGTATCGTTCCCCTCGGACTTCGAGACGTCGATCGAAATGGCGGCCTTCTGCAGTTCGTCCGCTTCATCGGTGAGGCGCATCAGGCGGTAGGCGTACGCAATGTAGAGCGCCGCAGGGTCGTTTCGCCAGTCAAGTTCGCGGGCGTCCATGCGGTTTCGGAGCGCCTCGATGCGCTCCGCTTCGAGCGTGCCCTCGCGCGTGAGCTGGGCCAGAGCCCAGGCGGCCGTTCGGGCCTGGCCGAGCGTGTCGGGCGTCAGGCCATCGAGGGCGTTGCTGATGGCGTCGGCAAGCCTGCGGACGAGTTCGGGACGCACGTCACGACCGTTTTCACGCAGCGTGAGCAAGAAGTCGAGGGCCCATGTCGTGGCCATGAGGCTCGGGGAGCCCCAGGGCCATGCCGAGAGGCCGTTCCAGCCGAGCTGGCCCTCGATCGTGTCGAGCGCCTTCTGGATGCGGGCGGTCGCATCCCTGCGAAGCGCATCGGCGTCGCCCGCGGGAAGCTTCGCGGCGGGGGCGCCGACGAGCTGCGCCCAGGGCATGGCGGCCGAGAGGGCCGCGTCCGAACTCAGCCAGAAGGCTTCGGGAAGACTGCGAACGAGGCCGTGCGCAAGGGGTAGCGGCGTCGTCGAGACCGTGAGGGAGGTTTCGTTTTCCAAGGGAAGCAGGCGGGCTTTGACGGTCACGTCGGCCGTCTTCACGTCGGCGAGCGGTCCCCAGAGGACGTCATGGGTCCTGAGGGCTGCGGGTCTGATCGAGAAGGACGTCGTGCGCGTGACGGCGGATCCCTTTTCGGGCGTGGCCGTCACGGTGACGGATGCGGCGCCCGGCACTGCGCCTGCGGCAATGTCAAAGCGTGCGGTGGCTTCGCCCGGCGCCTCAAGGACGAGAGGCGCGGAGAGCACGCCTGCGCTCAGTCCTTCGGGCAGGCCTAGCGCCACGGATCCCTTCCAGGGCGCCTCGCCGTTGAGGGAGACGACGCCCGTGAAGACGTCGCCAGGTGCGGCGAACCCCGGCAGGATCGGCGTCAGGATGAAGGGCGCGCGCACGGCCGTGTCGATCGAGGCGCCGCCCACGCGACCCTCGGAGGCGCCCACGGCCATGAGACGCACGCCGCCGTTGAATTCGGATGGGAGCGACACCGTGACGGTGCGGCCCTTTTCATCCGTCTCAAGGCTTCCCGCCCACCAGACGGCCGCGCGATCCATCGTGCGCCTGAAGGGATTGGCCATCGCGTCGGCCGAAATGGCCCTCGAGCCGAAGCCGCCGCCGAAGGGCGCCTCGCCCGGAAGCTTCATGCCTTCGGGCATCAGGCCTTCGAGCGTCTGGCGCGTGTCGACCTGAAGTCCTCGGTCTTCGAGAAGCGCATGAACGGGAGACGGCGTCCTATAGCCCGTGAGCGACAGAATGCCCGTGTCGACCGCCCAGAGGAAGACGCGCCCCGGCGCATCTGACTTCACCGTGACCTTCAGCTCGCGCGTGTCGGGCACCACGGCGGGCGCCTCAAGCTTCACGCCGAGCGTGCGGGGCTTCATGTTGAGCGTCACGGGCGCGGTCGCCCTGGCATAGGCCTTGAGGAAGCGCGCGGCATCCTTCGAGGAGCGCACGAGCGAGGCGCTCAGGAAGGCGCGCCCGCTGTAGCCTTCGGGCACCTCCATCTGCACGGCGTTCGTGCCTGCGCTGACCTTCACCCACTTGGAGACGAGCACTCGATCCGCTTCAAGCGTCACGAGCGCCAGACCCTCGAAGGGCGACACGATGTCGAGACGGGCGAATTCGCCCGCTTCATAAGTCGACTTGTCTGAAACGAGCTTTGCCGTGGCGGCGGGCAGGTCGCCCGAAAGGGCGGGGCGCAGGTCTTCGCCTGCGACGTGATAGGGCAGGCGCGCGAGCACGCGGCCCTGTTCGTCCTTGACGACGAGGGAGAAGTCGCCTGGCGCCGAGGTGTTGAGCGAGGCCGTCGTGCGGCCGTTGGCGTCGGTCGTGACGGCGGATTCCCTCACGGGGCGCTCGACGCTGCGCTCGTCGTAGCGCAGGCGTCCCGTGCTGTCGGAGGCGAGCTCCGTGACGGACTGGCGTGCCATGACGGCGAGGGTGAGCGGCCTGTCGGCGCAGGGCTTGAGGAAGCGGTCGACGAGCAGGAATTCGAACGTGCGCTCCTCGTCCCTCGTGATCCAGCTGAAGGCCTCGGGTGCGGGCATGTCGACGCCGCCCTTTCTGATGGTGGATTCCGCGTGCCTGCGCCAGCCGAGCATGGTGTCGGCGGGAGAGATCAAAAAGCCGACGTTTTCCGTGGCGGCCCTGATGCCGCCGTTTTCGAAGCCCTCGAGCAGCAGACGGCCCTTGAGCGTGCCCGCAGTGGAGGAGAGCGGCAGCGTGAGGGATGCGCGGCCTTCGGCGTCCGTCTCGACGGACTTCACCTTCACCTCGTCGAGCGTGCCCTCGAAGGGCGCGGGGTCGACGAAGGTCCAGCCGGGGAGCTCGGGGAACGAGATGTCGCGGGCGGGCGAGAGAACGAGGCGTGCGCGCATGGCCTTCTTCGCAGCGGGGGCGCCGTAGGACATGGCGAGCGTGGCGTCGATGCCGAGGTCTCCGGGCTTCATCCAGCCGGGCGCCCCTTGGACCATGCGGGCCGTAAGGCGCATCGCCTCGGGCGTGAAGTCGCCGATCGCCGCATGGTGGGTGGAGAGCACGACGTCGCCCGCGAGCAGGTCGATGCGGATTTCGCCCGGCACGGCGTCCGTCGGAATGGTCCAGTCGGCCGATGCGGTGCCTTCGGGCGTAAGTGCGGGGGCGGTCTCGAGCATCGTGCGGCCCGCGGCGTCGGTGATGCGCAGCGTCACGGGCATGCCTGCGGGGAGCCTGTGCCAGTCCGCGGTCTTCACGATCATGCCTGCGTGCACGGTTTCGCCGGGACGGTAGATGCCGCGCTCCGAGAAGACGAGGCCCGTGAGGCCGTCCTCGGAGACGAGGCGCCCTGCGGTGCTGAAGTCGTGGTCATGGTCGACGTTGGAGGCGTCGGAGAGCGAGAGCCAAGCGAGGTCGCCCGTTGCTTCGTTCGTGACGACGACGGCGGCGGGCGCCTTTTCGCGTTCGAGTCCGCGCGTCGTTGCAAAGCGTGCGGCGCCGGTTTCGTCCGTCGTGACGGTTTCGAGAGGGACGCCGTTGGCACCGAGCAGCACGGCGCGAAGGCCGGCGGCGGGAACGCCCCTGACGAGGTCGGCCGCATGGACGACGTGGCTGCCGTCGCGGGAGGTCTTGGCGATGAGGGCCGTGTCGGTGACGAGCACGCGTTTGGCGGCGATGGCCGCAACGCCCCAACCGTCCTTCGTCTTCTTCTCGCCCGTGAGCGTGATCTGGAAGAGCCCTGCGCGTCCGCCGGGAAGCTTCGCCTCGTCGAGCGGGAGCGACGCAAAGCGCCTTCCCGCCGCAACGGGAATGACGCCGTCGGCAGCCTCGGAGAGGGCCTCGGCATTCGTGACGGTCTCGTGTGCGCGCCAGTTCTGGGCCGTGAGCGCAAGGTAGGGATCCCTGATGCGCTCGATGCGCCAGCGGATGCGGTCGACGCCGTCGGCCATGAGCGTGAGGGTTCTCGAGCCCGAGAGCGTCATCATGCTGCCGGGCTGCAGGAATCCGACTGCGGCGCCGGGGTCGGCCGCCGCAAGGACGGTCGTCCAGCCGTCGGAGAGCACGGCGCCCTTTTCGGGACCGAAGCCCGCGGGAAGCGCCAGATGGAGGAAGTCGCCGGGCCGGGCCTTGAGAAGAAGGCGGATGCTGTCGGACGGGGTGTCGGGGTCCTGCGCGATCGAGACGGGGACGGGCGTGCCGCGCGCGAGTACGTCGGGCGTGACGGCGGGTGCTCTGCGCCAGTCGGTGGGCGAGACGGCCTCCTCGTTCATGCGTGCGGGCAGAGCCGTGACGCGCATCGCCGCGACGATGTCCGAGGGCTTCGTGAGGAGCGAGGGCCTGAGCACGAGCTCGTAGACCTGCTCGAGCGTTTCGGTGCGCGTCGGACTGAGCGAGGCCTCGCCCATCTTGTAGAGGCTGTCGGCGGCAGGAATCGTGTAGCTCACGAACGCCTGCCGGAATCCCGGCTGCACGACGGGATGGCGGCCGTCAGCTGCCGTCCACTTGCCCGCGGCCTTCGGGAAGGTGATGCGGACGTTGGTCGCGTTGCCGAGCGTGCGCACGGGGAGCTTCATGTAGAAGCCCGTGCGGAAATGGTTCCAGATGAAGACGGGCTTGCCGAACGTGAGTCCGCTTCTTGAGGGGACGTCGACCTTGACCGAGGCCTCGAAGGCCTTCGTGTCGGCGATGGTCGTCGAGAACAGGGCGTCGACCGTAAGGGCGCGCTCGCCCGAGACGGCGGGGTCCATCCAGAAGGTCGCGAACCCCGACGTCATCGTGAGGGGCGGCGTCGTGAAGTCGATCACGGGCGTGTTGAGCGTCGTTGCGGAGGGCAGGCGCAGGCCCGAGAGGTCGACCTTGAAGGTTGTGCGCTCGGGCCAGGGCTCCTCGGGCGTGAAGGCGAGTGCGCCCCGGGCCTCCCAGCGCCAGACGCCTTCGACGGCGGGCGAGAGCGAGACGCCCGTGACGCGCGAGGAGACGAGGCCGAAGAGCCTGCTGCACTTCGAGGCGGCCTCATTGCCGTATTTGGTCCTGCAGGGCGTCATGTCGGGGGAGAGCTTCACGACGAGCGGCGAGCGACTGTGCTCGGGCAACGAAACCTCGGCCTTGAGCCAGGCGGGCGGCACCGTGGCCGAAAGGGCGGCCGCAGCTTCAAGGGACGCCAGAGTGAGAATGGAAAAGGTGAACGTCGGGACGGTTCGCATGTGGTCTCCTCCGAAAATGGTCCGGCATGTCATCCTCCCACTATAGTCCTCGCTTTCGCAGGGAACCATGAGCGTAACTACCTGACACAGAGGAGCTTGCGGATTCGGCGTGATTTGGGATCACGCATCCGTTGTGAGGAGGCCGGCCTCAGCGGAGCATGCGCGCGTGTGCGGCCTCGCCTCTCAGGTCGCCTTCGGAGCGTACGGGCCTGCCCGAGAGCATCTGGGCGGGCACGACGCAGAGCTCCGCGTAGTCGGAGGCGCTGATGCCGCTGCGTTCGGCATAGGGCTTCACGAAGGAGACGGCGGCGCCGATGCGTTCGGCGAGCAGCGTCGCGAGCGTTTTCCCGGGCCTCAGGAAGTAGACGGCGTTGTTCGTGCGCAGGACGGGCGCGCAGGCGACGCCTTCGGAGGCGGAGAGCACCATGGCGCCGATGACGGTCTGCAGAAGATCCTTGGGGCGCAGGCTGCCGGGGATGTCGTGAGGGTCGTCCATGCGGCCGCCTCGGGACTTGTACTCGACGGCGAGCACGCCGCCAGCCCTGAGGGCGATGACGGCGTCGGGCTGTGCGTAGAGGCCTCCCGCCTGAAAGGTGCGGCGGTCGGATTCGCGGCAGAGGAGCTCGCCCTCGTCTGCGGGCAGGAAGGGCACGAGGCGCAGGACGGGGTCGTCGAGCCTGTTGACCGCTTCGGCGGGGAAGAACACCGCCTCGACGCCGATGCCGAGCATGTCGGCGTGTCCCGTGGAAAGGCCCTGCCTCACTATGAAGGGAAGCGTCTTGAGAAACTCCCACTCGGGCATGGGCGGCACGACGGGCACGGCGGGGACGGGCGTGGGTTCGGGTTCGCGCCTGAAGGCGGGCTCGGGCCTCGGTGCGGGATCGGGTTCGGGCTTCGGTTCAGGGGCGAGCACCGCAACGTCGGGCTCGCGTCTGGGTTCGGGAGCGGCCTCCCTGCGGGCGGCCGCGTTCGGGACGTTCACGCGCTCGGTGTAGGACGTGTGCCTGATCTCCTCGATGTCCTCGGCGTCGTTCTCGTCTGACTCGAGCATTTCGAGTGCGAGGCGGTCAGCCTCGAGCGGGTCGGGGCGCGAGAGCTTCGGAGCGGCCCTCGTCACGGGGCCGTCGCCTTCGGGAAGGCCGGCGGCGATCTTCGAGAGGCCGATGTTGCGCCTTGCCTGCCTGCGTCTGGCGGCGAGCCACATCGCAAGGGCGACGAGAAGCACGAGCAGGAACCCCGCGGCCGTCATGATGCGGTCGGGGGAGAACTGCTGAAGACCTGCGAGGATCGCGTTCACGTTCATCGTCCTCGTCCCTTTTTCTGAGCTGGTCTGAAGTTCCTGCCTGCGGCGGGGCGGCCTGCGTCCCTGCCGCCCTTGCGGCGGGCGTCGGACGGCGCATAGCGCGGTGCCGTGCCGCGGGGCGCGGCGAGGAGCGCGAAGACGGTGGGAAGCTTGGGCAGCGCACGTTCCTCGGGCATGAGCGCGGCCCAGGCGCGGACCGTCATCGTGCGGATGGATTCATGCTCGCCCGTCACGTCTGTCGCGACGGTGACGCGGGTGTCGGGGGCGAGCGTGGAGACGAGGCTCTCGAGCATCGCGCCGTTTCGGTACGGCGTCTCGATGAAGAGCTGGGTCTCGGAGCGGCGGCTCTGGGTCTCGAGGTCCTTGAGGGCCGCAGCGCGCTCGTCCGCATGCACGGGCAGGTAGCCGAGGAAGCGGAAGCGCTGGCCGTCGAGTCCGCTCGCCATGAGCGTCATGAGAATCGACGAGGGGCCGACCCACGGCACGACGCGCAGGCCAAGCTCCTGGGCCCTTGCAACGATCTGTGCGCCCGGATCCGCAATGCCGGGACAGCCCGACTCGCTGACGATCGCGGCATCCTCGCCCGCGAGGACGGGCTCGAGCCAGCGGTCGATCAGGGCGGGGTCGGGATCATGTCCGATCTCCTCGATCCTGAGCTCCGAGATGGGGCCGGGATGGCCGAGCAGCTTCAGGTAGGCGCGCGCATTCTTGGCCGCCTCGACGAAAAAGAGGCGGATGTCTGCGGCGCGGGTGCGCACGGCGGGCGGAATGGCGGCTTCCAGCGTGCCGTCGGCGATGAGGTTGGGAAGGCAGTAGATCGTGCCGGCCATGGGAGGTGCTCCTCAATCAGGCGTCGAGGCCGGGGAGGACTTCAACGCCCGCGCGGGTGAGAAGCGTGGTGAGCGCCATGAGCGGCAGGCCGATCAGGGAGGTCGGGTCGTCCGACTTCACGCTTTCCATGAGCGCGATGCCGAGGCGCTCGATCTTGGCGGCGCCGGCGCAGTCGAAGGGCTTCTCGCGCTCGACGTAGGCCTCGATGGCCTCGTCGGAGAGCGTGCGCATGCGGATCGTCGTCTGGGACTTGACGCGCTCGGCGCGGCCTTCGGCGTCAATGACGCACAGGGCCGTCGTGAACACGACGTCGTGGCCCTGCATGCTCTTGAGCTGGCGGACGGCGTTCTCGTGCGTGTGCGGCTTGCCGAGCTTGACGCCGTTGAGGTCGGCCACCTGATCGGAGCCGATGACGACGGCGCCGGGGTGCTTGTCCCAGATTGCGCGGGCCTTCATTTCGGAAAGGCGCATCGCGGTGTCCTGCGGCGTTTCGCCGGGCAGGGAGGATTCGTCAATGTCGGGGCTTTCGCACGTGTAGGCGATGCCGAGACGGTCGAGGAGCTCGCGGCGGTAGCGGGAGCTCGAGGCGAGGATGAGTGCTTTTGTCATAATGCAGGAATTGTAGCGGGAAGTCCCAAGGCGGGCGAGCGAAATTCCCGCCGCCTGCGCGTGAACAATGTATCCTTTCAGGGCGCCCGTTCCGGGCCTGAAAGTTTTACTGAGGATGACCATGTCTCTTACGCTCGATGTTTTCGAAATCGCCCGCACCCGCCAGACCGTGGAGGGCACGCTTGAGCTTGACGAAATGCCTGAGCTCGCGCACTTCATTCAGGCGCTCGAGGGCTCCCTGAAGTTCAGCGTGACGGGACTCGGCATCGTTGAGCGACTTCCCGCCGCAAGTCTCTCGTTCGAGGGCACGGTCGTCATGCAGTGCGCGCGCTGCAACGAGCCCGTGAGCGTTCCCGTCAGCCGCGAACTCGTCTTCCGCTTCACGAAGACCGAGGCAGAGGCCAATGCGCTCCCGCTCGATGAAGAGGGTGATGATGAGGAGGTTATCGTCGGTAGCCGCAGTCTCTCCGTCGCCGACTGGGTTCAGGAGGAGGCGATCCTGTCGCTTCCCGCCATGCCGCTTCACGACGACTGCGAGATGGACTATGAAAACACGAGCGACGAGGTGGTCGAGGCTGAAAAGCCCAATCCCTTCGCCGCTCTCGCCGCGCTCAAGCACTGAGCCCGAACACCACGCCTTGTGAAGACGCCCGCCCGGCATTTGATTCGGAGCGGGTTTTTCCTTGTCTTTTCGGGCTTAGGCTGAGCGGCGTCGGACGCGGTCGCAAGCGAGGCCATGAGCATGGAATGCACAGACCGGCCGAAATCTCCAGCAGGCCCCGTCGTCGGTTCTGGTCCTGAATAAAAATCGCCCGGCTCACACAAGC
>OJPT01000930.1_pt1 | contig 12450 bp, 13 predicted proteins | sample 1598641 | NCBI WGS metagenome assembly OJPT01 (sample SAMN03922495, study PRJEB24848) | human gut metagenome | isolation source: stool sample | host: Homo sapiens | place: Germany | collected 2011-11 | reverse complement strand
CGAGTGCCACCACTAAATCCAAAGTATGAGTGTAATCCGGTATCGAAGAACAATCCATTACTCTGAACCAGTGGCAAAGTTAGCGCAAAAATCCGATTAAGCGAAACAAATGAAAATCATATTTACATTTGTGAGCGTGAGGATTTTATTCAAATCGAAAACAATACGAAATAAACCCGTTTATTTCTATTGTTGAGATGCAACCTGACTTATAAAAAGTTAGCACTATTTCTTCCGTCCTGAAAATTTCTTTGTTGTTTTCTTTTCAGGGAACACAAAAGTCGTGTTGAACTCCCCGTCAAAGGCAACGATGGCATCGAAACTCTTGCCTTGCTTGCTCTTGAAGCCTTTGAGCAATTTCGTGTGCCCTTCGGTAAGCAGGTCTTTGATTTCCTCATCGGAGAGGGTACGGTTTGCCTTCAGACGGAACACGGGCAGTCCGCACTCCGCATTGTCACAGCGTACCACCTTGCCGTAGAACTGCATCGTTCCCGTTCCGCACTTGGGGCACTTGCAGCCGGAATCCTTATGGGCGAAGAGTTTGTCGCATGAAAGCAGTTCCGAGGTAATCTCCCTCGTGTACGCCTCTATCTCCTTGCGGAAGGTGTCGGCGGGCAGTTCCCCGCGCTCGATGCGTGCCAGTTCCTTTTCCCATTCACCTGTCAGGGCGACATCGGCAATGCGCATTGTTTTCACTACCGAGTAGAGGGCAAGCCCTTTCTCGGTGGGCACAAGTGACTTCTTGCAGCGTTCCATGTAGCCTCGCTTGAAGAGTGTTTCGATAATCGCCGCACGGGTGGCGGGCGTGCCGATGCCGCAATCCTTCAATGCCTGACGGAGCGCATCGTCCTCAACCTCCTTTCCGGCGGTTTCCATAGCCGAGAGCAGGGTTGCTTCGGTATGCAACGGCTTGGGCTTGGTCTTTCCCTCCGTGATGGAGCAGCCTTTCAGTGTCAGCGTGTCGCCTTCCTGCCAGTTGGGGATGGAGATTTCCTCCTTGTCCTCCTCGCCATAGACCGCACGCCATCCGGCCTGCCTGATGACACTGCCTTTTACCGTGAACTCTGCTCCGGCACACTCCGCTGTGACAGCGGTGGTGTCCTTGACACATTTCTCTGAAAACGCCTCTATCATGCGTCCGGCAATCATCTGATAGACGGTGTTGTCCTCTTTGGAGAGGAATAGCGGCTTCTCGCCCGTGACAAGCAGGGCATGGTGGTCGGTCACCTTGCTGCCGTCCACGCTGCAGCGTGCCGGCTGCGCTTTCGCCTGCACCTTGCCTTTCCAGTCAGGCATCGCACTGATGAAGGCAAGCAGTTTGGGTATTTCGGAGAACACATCTTCGGGGATGTAACGGCTTCCCGTTCTCGGGTAGGTGATGAGTTTCTTCTCGTAGAGCTTCTGTGCGATTTCAAGCGTCTGTTCCGCCGTGAAACCATGCTTGGCATTGGCCTCTTTCTGGAGCGTGGTCAGGTCGAACAGGAGTGGAGTTTCTTCCGTCTTTTCCTTGCGCTCTACTTTTGTGACGGTGGCTGTGCCTGCTTCCTTTACCTTATTATATAGTGTCGTTGCCGGTTCTTTCTCTTTCCATTTCTCGGACGAGGAGAATTTCACTGTCCCGTCACTACTGCCGTCCACGGCAAAATGGAGCTGCCAGAAGGCTTCGGGCGTGAAACGGCGGTTTTCCCAATAACGTTCACACACCATTCCTAATGTAGGGGTCTGCACACGTCCGACGGAATATGTGCCGTGTCCGGCGGCGATGGTAAGTGCCTGCGTGCCGTTGATGCCCACGAGCCAGTCAGATTCGCTCCGTGCTTTGGCTGCAAGAAAGAGGTTGTCATACTTGCTTCCGTTTTCGAGGTTACGCAGTCCTTCACGAATGGCCTTGTCGGTAAGCGAACTTATCCAGAGGCGGACGAACGGGGTGGAACATCCGATATAGTGGTAGAGGTATCGGAAGATAAGCTCTCCTTCGCGCCCGGCATCGGTCGCCACGACTATCTGCTCGCTTTCGTTGAAAAGGCGGGCGATGACCTTGATTTGCGCCGTCACGCCGCTGTCGGGCTTGTAGCCCTTCTCCGTCTTGGTCTGACGGGGGATGAGCGTGAAGGTTTCGGGGATGACGGGCAGGTTGTCACGGACGAATCCGCGCACACCGTAGCCGTCAGGCATGGCAAGCTGGACGAGGTGTCCGAACGCCCATGTCACGGCATAGCCGCCTCCCTCGAAATAACCTTCCTCTCTCTTTGTCGCGCCCACGATGCGGGCGATTTCACGTGCCACACTGGGCTTTTCTGCAATGATTGTCTTCATTTTTCTTGTTGTTTGATTGTTTTTTTCTTACTTCGGATTTTTTGGATTTAGTGGCGGGCTTGGGGGTATTACATCTTCATGCCCTTGCCCGTCCTTTTTTGTTGATTTTCCTGCTGCCGTTGCTGGTTATTGTCTTTCGGGGCGGTCTGTCCTTTCTGCAACGGCTCATTCAGGTTCTTGGTCGCCTCGTTGGTCTTGCCCTCGTTGTTCACGGCCACCTGCGTGCGGCTCTCGTTGCTTGGGGCGACCTGCTGCGCGTTGTCGGGATTGGTGTCGTAGCGGTACGGGCGTCCCTTTTCCGGGTTGAACTTGATGTACATCGTAGCATGGAAGCCCTGCTTGTCGGTCACGTTCTCCAGCTTCACGGCTTTGCCCGCCACGTAGTCGGCTTTCTGCTGGTCGGTAAAACTGACATTGCTCCATTTGCTGATGGGGCGGATGCTGCCGTCCTCGTTGGTCCATGTGTTACGGCGTTGCTCCTTGTTCGTGCCGGCGGCATTTTCCGTACCTTGCGCCTGCGCTTGTGCTTGGGTGGGATTCTCCTTGGCTTCCTGCGTCTGTGCGGTACGTGGCGACCTGCCGGTGCCCGGCACGAACTCCACACCGCGCTGTTCCACGTTCACTTGCAGGGTGGTGACGAACTTCCTGCCGTCCTTGCGCTCGATGAGCTTGTCGCACACGGGCAGCCCGGCACGGAGCATGTCCTGCTCTTGCTTGGTAATTTCCGTGTTGCCGATGCGCTCCGGTATGCGCACCTTGCTTGCCGGCACATCCGTAATCTCGTTCGTCTTGCGGTCGATGCTGACAAATGAGGGGATAATCTCGCCCGTTTCCCTGTCCACGAGGTCCACGACCCTGCCGAGGTTGCCCGTCTCGCGGAGGTTCTTGCGGTCTTCATCGGAAAACTTGTGTTCCTTGTATTCTTCCAGTTTCTGCTCCTTGCGGATGAAGTGCGGCACAAGGCTGACATTGCCCTCGCCGTCCTTCTTGAAGGAGAGTCGCGCGTCCAATTCAAATGCCTCGCCGCCGAAATTGGGCGTGACCTTCACCAAGTCTGATTTGCCGTAGTTGAGCATCTTCTGAAGGTCGCCGGACTTTTCAAGCTCGTCGCGTTTCACGCCCCAACGCTCTTCCAGCTCCTGCCAGTTGATTCTGTTCTCGTCGATGGGCTGGTAGCCCTGTCTGCCCTGCGTCTGCTGCGGGGCTTCCTGATTCTGTTCTTGTTTCTGTTCCATTTCTTCTTGATTTTTAGGTTCTTCCTGATTTTCTTTATTTCCCTGATCGGGTTGTTGTTCTTCTTGTTTTTGCTGTTGCTGTTCCTCCTGCACTTTCTGCACTTCCTGCTCGTAGCCGGAAGTGTCCACCTTGTGGGGTGCAAGCAGTTCACTGTAGGCTTCGGGGTTCTTCAGCAGCTCCTTCATCACTTCCAGCAGATTGTCGGCCTGCTCTGCCGCAACCCGGTAGAAACCGAAGCGGCTGGGTTCCTTGCACTGGCGGAAGAAGTTCCTGAAGAAGTTGTCCAGCACGTCTCCGTGCCGGTCGAATTGCAGGAAACTCTGCGCGTTCTCCGCCTTGGCGGGGGTGCGCTTGGGCGTGCCGTCCGCATTCAGTCCGGCTACCACGCTGATCTCGCCCGTCTTCTCGTCACGGACAATCAGCACGTCCTTTTCGTCTTTTTTCTTTGCCATCTGATTAAATTTTAATTGGTTATTTATTGAACATATTGCGGATGCGTGCCTTGTAGAACTCGATGTCGTTCTGCCGGAAGTCCTTCACATGTTTGGAAAGGAAGTCCAACACGTCCGTTTCGCTGTAATAGGTTTTCTTGCCCAAGGTCTTGTAGGAGAGTGCGCCCTCACTGCGGTAGCGTTGCAGGGTACGCTTGCTGATCTGGAGGAGCATGCACAGGTCCTGATTGTCGAAAAGGCGGATGCCTTCGGACAGGGACGGCGGTTGTTGCCCCTGCGCCTTCATAGCCAGCAGCAGCTCGTCCTGACGGTCGAGGCGTTCGAGGATTTTCTGCATCCATCCCTCGAAATTGTTTCGGGTAAGCAGTTCCATACTTATTTCCTCCTTCCTTTGTCGGTTTTCTTGCCGCCCGTCCGCAACGAATAGTTGTGCAGCAGGGCTTCCACTGTTTCTTCCTTGTTCCTGATGGTATTTGTTTCCAACAGTCTTTGCACTTCGGAGAGGCGGTAGCGGCAAGTGCCGCGTACTATCACATATTCTATGCGATGGTCGTCCCTCATCCGTTGCAGGGTACGGGTACTCACGTTCAGCAGTTCGGCGGCTTGTGCCGTATTGAGCAGGCGGTCTTTCGTTTCCGCCTCCTTCCGCCGTCGCTCTTCTTTCGCTTCGCGGACATATCCTGCTATCTCCGCTATCTGTTCCAGCATAGTCCGGTATGCGGAACTTTCAATCGTTATCACTTTCATATATGCGCTTGTTTTATTGTTTCTGCGGCAAAGTTCGGCAATGGAAAAGGGCGGCTTTAACAACTCACTACGTGACTCACGTAAGATTTTTATGAAAAAGGCTCCGCAACCCGGACAATCGGCGCAACAAGCTGCCATTCAGACAAAACCGATGGGCGTTTCAGCCCGTGCCGTTACCTTTGCAGCAAATTCAAAAATCGTTTTGTATATGGAAATAGTATCTATCGAGAAAAAGACCTTCGAGGAAATGGTGGCACAAACGGATGCCTTCGTGGAGAAGGTCGCCGCCTTGCAGCGCAAGGGGGATGCCAAAAGGCTCGGCAAGTGGCTCACGGGTGAAGAGGTTTGTGGGCAGTTGAGAATCAGCCAACGCACGTTGCAGAAACTGCGTGACAGGGGCTTTATCGGTTATTCGCAAATCGGCTTCCGTTTTTACTACAAGCCGGAAGATGTGAAAAGGCTCATCCCGCTTATCGGTACGATTTGCCCCACTGACAGATAGCCTTGTCTGACTTAAAACGGATATGATTATGAACGAAGACAACAATGTCATCACGATGGATTGTGAATCTGTAGCCGTATTGCTGCAAAAGATGCGGAAGGAATCCAAATGGCTCTCCGTTTTTTTGGAAAGTTACCGTCCGCCATTGGATGGGGAGCGATACCTGACGGACAAGGAAGTGGCGGAACTGTTGCGCGTCAGCCGCCGGACTTTGCAGGAATACCGCAACAACAGGATATTGCCTTTTATCCTGCTGGCAGGAAAGGTGCTTTATCCGGAATCGGGACTGCGCGAAGTGTTGGAAGCAAATTATAGAAAACCGCTGAAAGGGTGAGATAAGGCGGCTGTATGCACAAAGAGGAAACGGACAACCCCGGTCGTGGAGCTGTCCGTTTCCTCTTTCTGTTGTCGGCATTGTCAATGTCCGTGCGTGTTCAGCAATACCCGTTGGCCTTGTGGATGAGCATCATGTATGCCTGCTGCTTTTCTTTGGCAAGAACCTTCTCCACCAGCCACCTGCGGAACACGTGCGTGCAGTAGGTGTTCAGCCGGAAGGCGATGGGGATGATGATTTCAAGGGCATACACATCGGCATACAAACCGTTTTCAAGCCGCATGTAGCGGCATACCTCGTAGTCGTTCAGCACGTCCGACTTGCGGACGGCTTTGATGGCGGCGTTCACTGCCGGAACGCCTGCGTGGAACAGCCCGGCGATTTCGGTGGCGGTCATCCATACCTCGTTACCGGTTACGCTGACCTTCTTGTCCTCTATGATAATGATTCCTCGTTTCATGGCTGTTCTGCTTTAGATGTTACATCCGGTAAATTCCTCAATGGTGTTCAACTTGGCGGCAAGGGTCTCCATGTCTTGGTTGAGCTTCTCCTTGGTTATCTTCGCATAAATCTGGGTGGTCTTTATACTTTTGTGTCCTAACATGGAACTCACCGTTTCAATGGGCACGCCGTTGGAGAGGAACACCGTCGTGGCTGCCGTATGGCGGCTCTGATGCCACGTGATATGCTTCGTGATGCCGCAACGTTTGGCAACGGCACGTATCCCGTACAGACAGGTCATGTAGTGGGGAACGGGAAATATCCTGCCGTCTTCGCACAATCCCCGGTATTTGTCGATAATCCGCTTGGCGATGTCAAGCAAGCGGATATTGGAAACCACGCCCGTTTTCTGACGGTTGATGTTGATCCACTCATGGTCGTCGAAGTAGGTTCGGATATTTTCCTCTGTGAGATTGCGCATATCGGCGAAGGACAGGCCCGTGAATGCGCAAAACAGGTATAGGTCGCGGTAAAGTTCCTGCTTGGCGTTCTTCAGTTTCCCTTCCATCAACTGCCGTATTTCGTCTTTCGTCAGGAAGCTGCGGGTCGTTTCCTCCTTCTTGATTTCGTACTCCCGGAACGGGTCGCGCGTGAGCCACTCGTTGTTGATGGCGATGAACACCATCGTCCGCAGTGGGCACACGTACAGCCATACGGTATTGGTACAGCAATGCTTGTCCGTGCGGAGGAACATCTCGAAGTCGGAGATGAATGCAGGGGTAAGCTCCTTCAAGGCGATGTCCTTCACATGGTAGCGGATGTTGAGGAACTCTTGCAGGTGCTTGTACACTGTCTTGTACTTGGAAAGCGTGGCTTTGGCTTTCATGCCCGCCTCCACCTGCTTCTCGTAGTCCTCGTTGTGTCTGCTGAACACCTGCATCAAGGTATGGTAGCGGTGTTCAAGTCCGAGAAAGGCGTTCTTGACCTTTTCCGCCGTGACGTAGTTGTCACGCTCCATGATTTCCTGATAGTGTTTGTTGATGCGCACGCGCATCTTGTCGAGCAGGCGGTTCGTTTCGAGTGCCGCCGTGCTTCTGCCCGTGACACGCCCGCCTTTGGTATCCCACAACTTCGGATCGACAGACAACTTGCAACTGAATTGTGTCTGGCTTCCGTCCACCGTGATACGTCCCATGACGGGAACTGTCCCGTCTTTCTTCACTACCTGCCGTTTGAGGTAGAAGATAACTGAAAATGTACTCTTCATCTTTCTGAACTTTTTTGGTTTCAAAATTACTTGGTGAAGAGTCCTTCGTCGATACGCAAATAGCAGAGGAACGGTGCAATTATTATCCGTTACCGGAATTGTTGCGTGAGTTGTCAGTAACTCACTATATAATAGTGTATTTCGCTGTTTTTCCTAAGCTTCGATACCACCAATTATGCAGGGTAACGAATCGGTAACGTAGCGAAGTCCTAACTTGGTTCAGACTTGACTTTTCCCGTCATCCGGTTACAGAAGCTATTTTCTCAAAAAGCCTATTTCTCAATAACTTTGCTCTACTTTTCCATATCTCACCGATTATTGCTACCTTTGCAAAAGAGATATACCATTTTTCCATTAAATACATCTCTTTTTTATTAAGACAATAGTAATATTGAATTTTCCCGCTTTTAAATATTTCTTAATGTTTCACTTGGCGCTATGCCGAAGTGTTTCTTGTATTTATTGCGGAAGTTCTTTACATCTTTTAGTCCGACCATTTCAGGTATCTCCTGTATGCGATATTTTCCGCTTTCCAATAGTTCGCGTGCTTTTTCCATACGAATCCTGGTCATGAATTCTATGGGAGCTTCCCCTGTCAGGAATTTCCATTTAATGAAAAACTTAGTCCGGCTCATGCCCGTTTCACTGGCAATATGGCTTATCTTTAGTGATTCGTTATCCAAGTTGTCCAATATGAATTTCTTTACCTTGTTGATGAGTTGGTAGTTATCCTCTTCCGGCATTTCTTCGATATCTGTTTCCAGAAACTTTTCTCCGAATATTTTCTGTAAGAATGACTTTCTAAGAAAGCGGTAGTTTTTGATAAGAACAGATATCTCGATTTTTAAGTTTTCGATATTGAATGGCATATACAAGAATGTATCGGCTAAAGAAGCATTTCTTTTATAGTCTTGGTTCATATCAATAGGAGAGCCATATAGGATAATCGGGATAATAGAAGTGTCACAGGAGGTTTTTAATCTTGATTAATGTTTTAAATTTTATGATAAGGAAGGCTTTCCCTCCAAGTAACGATGATTAATTTGATTTATTCTTTTTGTTTTCAGGCATGATGAATCAGTCTAATATGTGAATATTTGAAGAGGGGGCGGTCTGGGTTTAAATAGAGTGCTATCGGAACATATCTCAATAGCTGTTTGCTTGTGTTTTATCATATACAAATAATCAACTAATATAAATGTCTTTCCTTCTTATGGATAGGAAATTGTATTTATGAAGTAAAGGTACTAAAAAGTAATAATAAATCAATTGATTTATTTGTGTAAATGTTAGGCTTACTGCTAATATACATGTTTTCTATGACTAATCACAAATAAAAGTTGTATAAAATATTTTATTGTTATATATTCTGCTGTATATGGGTGCTGATGATTTAGAGTGTGTGATTTGTGGATGAATTCTAATTGTTAAAATGGAGTGTGAAATATTGGTAATATATTGATGGTATCTTTTTTCTTTGGTAGTTACTTCCAGTCTGTTACTATTGGCTATATATTAAATTACAAACAAGAGTCGTATGATTTTTTCACACGACTCTTGTTTGTAATTTAATATATAGCCTTTGATTGTTTATAACTTTTCAATCTCCTCCGGTGATAGCCCGGTAGCTTTATGGATGGCTGTTATGTCTACTCCTAATGACTTTAAATTATTAGCAATTTCTAATCTTTCTTCCATTTTTCCTTCCATGCGTCCTTCCATGCGTCCCTCCATACGCCCTTCTAGTTTTGCTCCATCTAATACATCATTTTGTATCATGATGGCACTAAGGTGCTCGTCGTAGGCATGTCTTTCTTCCTTGGACATATTGTAATAGATAAGTTTCTGGCGTGCTTCTTCCAGACCAGGGGCTGTTGTATCGGGGCGAATGCAACCGGTTTTCAAGTATTCAATCCACTCTTCCAATGGAGTGACGGCCACTTTATCGAATTCATTCACACGAATCAAGAAATACTCCGGAAAGATTTCTGCCGGAATCTTATGGACGATGGCGTCTTTTTCTTTAGTAGTTACTTCCAGTCTGTCTCCTGTATGTACTCCGATAAAGTGGTTTTGTCCATGATACAAATAATCTTCTCCCTTGCCGATATCGAAGTATAGAATACTGATAGAGTATATTTTTTTCACCGCATAGTAGCGTTCTCCTAAAGAAATATGTTCAGTGATTGCTTTTGCCACTCCGTATAAGATACGTTCCAGATAATAGAGCTCCCGTGTATTTTGGATCTCTACAATAATGATTTCGTCTTTACTGTTTCTGGCTTTAATATCTACCCGGTTGAATTTATCATCGATTGTTTGTTGGTTGCTTTCACTTTCCAATATCTCTATGATTTTCACGTTTTCACCGAGAAGGACAGTCAAGAAACCTTCTAATACGCCGAAATTTGCTTTTTGGCGGAGAAGTCTTTTCACAGCCCAGTCAAAGCGTACATATTTGTCTTGTTGTTCCATATCAATTTAATTTTTAGGTTATTGCAAAGCTACGACTTTTTTTTAGATAATGGCTACTCTTTGAGTTTATATTTTTTGTGAATGAATCTGTGCATATTTGGCAAATTCATCAGAAGGCAATTTAAATTATTCCATAGTAGAGAGTTAATTATTAACGCTGTCATATTTTAGTATTCCCTTTTATGTAACTTAAAGTAGGAGTAAAAATGTGGCAGCGTTTTAGGTTGAAAATTTTAGGTAGTTATTATTCTTTGTTTTTTTGTGTCACTTCAATGTCTTCCGGCCAAATAGCTTTAGTATATGCTTTTGCATCATTGCCGTTTTCTGTATAGTCTTTCGCTATATCCCCTTTGCCTTCATTAAACTTCCAATAGGCTTTTAAACCTGTAGTTTGAGGATCGACATCATACATATTCTTGTAAATTTCTTCTTGTGAACGTATTACGTTCCATATGCGTACTTCGCAGATTTCACCATTTAATTGACGAGTCATATTCTCTGGCTCACCATAGGAGTGTCCTATTTTAAACATAAAGTCTTTTCTTCGGTGTCATAAGTCACGGCTACATGATACCATTCGCTTGGTTGCAACAATTTTCCTTCGTTTGCCTTGGGGAATTATATAAAACTTATAATATTTAGTGTCCAGTATTGCATAATTGGTGCTGAGACGCGCGTTGTAATAACCTAATCAACGAAGGATCTACCTGAAAATTAACATCAATATATTGTTCGGCAGGATATGCCAACACAGCAGAAAGCTATTGCTACCCTGTTTGTTTGAGATTATTAAATGTGAAATTAGCTACATTCTTCACTTTGTCGCATCTATATATGGCATTGTCAAAAGGGAATTTTTTATGAAAAAAAGATGAATGAAATAGTGACGCTATCCACTGCGGATGGCGTCACTATATGGGTGGGATAGTGACGGTATCATGATGGGATAGCGTCACTATTTTTAAGTTTGTTTTTTACCAATTTCTTTTCACTGTACGGTAACCATAACCAATGATTACAAGGAAGCAGATGAAGGGTAGAATGAATGAAACATTGACAGCCGGTAACCAGGCTATTTGTTTCAGGTCAATGATACTTGCCTGTAGCGGTGGAAGAACAGAACCTCCCAGGATAGCCATGATAAGGCCTGCAGCTCCAAACTTAGCATCATCTCCCATGCCTTTCAAGGCAATACCATAGATGGTAGGGAACATCAATGACATGCAAGCCGATACTGCTACAAGGCAATACATTCCGAAGATATTTTGAAGGAAGATTACGCCTAAAGTGAAAATACCTCCGAAGATAGCGAGGATCATCAGCAATTTACCAGCATTGAGATAGCGCAGAATGAATGTACAGATGAAACGGCTGATACAAAATATCACCATTGCTATGATATTATATTGTTGTGATAGCACTTCCGCACTTTTCTCGTCCATACCTTGTGACATGAACAAGCGTGTTCCATACTGAATGATGAAAGTCCAGCACATAATTTGCGCGCCTACATAGAAGAATTGAGCAATTACCCCTTCACGATAACGCGTTTGGGTGAAAATGCGTTTCAGTGTAGGAAAGAAATCTATTCTATGATTCTGATCTCCATTTTTCGGCATCTTGACGAATCGTATCAGAAGTAACATAGCCACAATGATAAGTCCGATAATGAGATAAGGAGCAATCAGAACGCTAAGATCACTTTCTTTAATTGCTTGAAATTCACTGTCGTTAAGCAATGCACGGTCTTCGGTACACATCGGATGTAACTTCGCTTGAATGAACTGCATGGCTACATACATTCCGAGAAGTGACCCCATCGGATTGAAAGACTGTGCAAGGTTCAAACGCCGGGTAGCTGTTTCTTCCGTTCCCATAGAAAGAATATACGGGTTACAGCTTGTCTCGAGGAAGGACAATCCGCAGGTCAGGATGAAATAGGCAATCAAAAACGGATAATATTCTCCCGTCATTTTGGCGGGGAAGAATAAAAATGCTCCGAAAGCATACATTCCCAGTCCTAACAAAACACCGGCTTTGTAGGAATATTTGCGGATGAATATGGCAGCCGGGAAAGCCATTGCAAAGTACCCTCCATAGAAGGCAACCTGTACCAATGCTCCGTCGGTAGCACTCATCCGGAAAATCTTGGAGAATGCCTTTACCATCGGATTGGTAATATCATTGGCAAATCCCCATAATGCAAAACATGAGGTAATGAGAACAAAAGGTATAAGATAACTGATGCCATCTTTCGAGAGGATGGACTGTTTGGGGTGTTTCATGGTTGTTTCTGGTATTTTTTAAGTGTTATACAAATGGAACATTCTCTCCATCGGTTTCCATTTCTCTGTGGAACTCATTCCGGGAGCGGCTTGTTGGAAGATGGCCATATATTCTTCCCACTCCTGTTGGCGGGGAAGCGTGTTCAGGCGTTCCATTGCTGTGTCCCAGTCAAAATCAAGGGGAGTTTCGACAATCATGAACAGTCGTGTTCCCAAGATATAAATTTCCATTTCCAGAATACCGACTTCCCGGATCCCGGCTAGGATTTCGGGCCATGCTTCCGCCTGGCTATGTCTTTTCCGATATTCAGCGATCAGTTCCGGAGAATCGCGTAAATCGAGGGTTTGGCAATATCGTTTGACGGGAACGTCATAAGATTGAACCTGATAACCGG
>OJPT01000928.1_pt1 | contig 12461 bp, 15 predicted proteins | sample 1598641 | NCBI WGS metagenome assembly OJPT01 (sample SAMN03922495, study PRJEB24848) | human gut metagenome | isolation source: stool sample | host: Homo sapiens | place: Germany | collected 2011-11 | reverse complement strand
AGTAGATCGTCGGCAGCGTCAGATGTGTATAAGAGACAGGGCTAAGACCTTTATTAAAGAATACATCTTTTCGCCTAGTGTGTCAATAGGAGATATATATGTATATAAAATAAAAAGACTGAGATCACAGTTTGGTGCTGAACCTCAGTCTTTGGAGGGGTATTTATAATTTTATTTTGTATATTTTGCGTGGGCGTCCTTTTGTTTCAGACATTTCTGAACGGATTTCTTCGGCATAACCATGCTCCGTAAGGCAGGTGAGAATGCGACGGGCGCTGCGGGGAAGAATCTGCAGTATTGTGGCAAGCTCCTGCGCATTAAGCTCATCGCGTCCGTAAATTTTCAACGCATGGCAAATTTTGCTTAAGGTGGCTTGACTGAGAGATGTCTTTTTGCTTACTGCTTCCAGCTGTACGGAGGCATACTGATAATCTATCTGTTGTGCGCTTCCTAAAGGACCGCTGATTGTTTTGTCGTCAAGTACGACATACCAGCTGCCTTTCTGGTCGGCGCAAGCATGCTTTAAAGCAATAACGGCATTATATTCTGCTTCGCGGGCACTGTTGCCTATACCGATACCGCAGGCACGCAGGCTTTTGTTTAAATCGCGCAGAATCGGCAGTTCGGGCAGGCTGGTGAAGCTGTTGGTGAGCTGCTCTAAGCTGCCGCGCGTGGTGAAAATATAAAAATTACCTTCGTTGGCGGGCTTTAATGAGCCGCTGATGTTTTTGGTGTAGCTGATGAGCTTTTGCGAAATAGCGATTTCGCGGCTGTATAAGTCATCTACGGAATAAAAATTATCTTTATCTCCCAGCAGATTAAAGCTGAATACTTGCACGGCAATTTGGCCTTCCCGGAGTTTTTTTATACGGAATTGCGTTAAAATTACGTTTAAAATATTACGTACAGTGACACGCACCGGCATAATACAGAAGGCCGGAATGCCTTCTGACTCCAATAGGCTTTTCACATAGCAGCTTTTGGTGACAGCAGCTTTAGTGATGCCTTTTTTAAAGAGCTCACGATGAAAAGCAGCATATCCGTTGAGCGATAAGGCACCATATTCATCGGATAAATGATTAATAACGTTATAGTTTATCTGCATATCATCCAGAGCGCGGGTAATGTCATAATAGGGGATTGTATCTATACTTAATTCATCTATTTTAAAGCCTTGGTAAATAGCAGTGCAGAGTGTTTTATGAAAGCTGGCACCGCGGTAAGGAATGTAGTAGACGGGCTTTTGTGCTTTGCCCCAGTTTTTTATATGCAGATAATTTATCTGGTCAAAGACGAGCCAGGAGTCAAACTCCTGTTGTTGGTTATCGATAATATTCAGTGTATGTGTTCCGTCGGGATCAATGAATGCAGTAATTTCGTAGTCATTATATTCTTCTATAACTTCCTGCAGGATATTTATGTTATGTTCTTCGCCGATAACGCCTAACCTTATTTTCATATGAACCTCCAAGGAATAAAGAATGGATTGTTTGTTATTCCTTATTATAGGATATATTATACACTGAATATAGTTTTGATAAAAGAATTTATTGCTGTTCTAATTCTTTTATTCTATCGATTGCAGCAAGTCCGCAGCCGATGCCGTGGTCATGCAGTGCCAGCAGCTTGTGCGGCTTGATATCGAATTTATCAATCGTAAGCGGAATCTGCGGGCGGATGATGACAGCCTTGCCTTCGCGTTCCATTTTTTCGACAGCCTCCAGCTGCTCGTTGTAAAGCTTAGGACGTTGCTCCATGATATCCCACAGTTTAGGATATTTTTTGTATACTGATTTGAGCAGGAACTTGGGCACGCCTTTTTTCTTGCGGTAGCCTTCGTTGCGTGTGAGCACGACAATTAGCTTTTCGTAGCCTGCATCGAGAGCTTTTTGGTAGGGAATGGGTGCCAGCAGCGCGCCATCGAGCAGCGCACGGCCTTCATGCTTGACAACAGGTGCGACAAAGGGCATGGAAGAAGAAGCACGCACAGGAATAAAGTCCTGACCCATTGCTTCCTGGTCGTACCAGACGCTTTCGCCGTTGACGATATCGGTGGCTGCTACCTGCAGTACGCCGGGATAGGCGCGGTAGGCTGCATAGTCAAAGGGGAGCAGCTGTTTGGGAAGCTCCTTGAAGATAAAGTCAAAGCCGAAGATGCTGCCGCTTTTAATCCAGTTGCGCACGCTGAAGTAACGCTTATCGGTGACGTAGTGTTCGATAATCTGACGTGTGCGCAGCGGCTGGGCAGACATATATGATAAGATATTGCAGGCTCCGGCAGAAACGGCGGTGATGTAGGGGAAGGTGAGCCGATGCGCCAAAAAGGCTTCAAACACACCGGCGGAAAACATTCCCCGCATGCCGCCGCCCTCCAGAACGAGAGCTGTTTTTTGTAAATGCATAGTAAATTCCTCCTAGTTGCTATTATACACTAGCGGTGGAGAAATACCAATATAAGGTGTAACAGATAACCGTGAAAAACAAGGAGTGTAACCATGTGTCATTAAAGAAATATATCAAAGTGGGATTGAAGAACGTAAGCCGATATTATTAAAGTAATACCATTGAAGTGACTTGAAAAATAAATTTTCCCAAAATTGTTGACAAATATACAAAGGTGATATAAAATAAAAAACATAGAGAGACTGTGAGAAAAAAGCTACTATCATATATACTTATAAAATAGAATATAGGAGACTGAGTGATTATGAGAAATTTCATTCAGTCTCTTTTTGTTTTTTCAGGGTAAAATATGAAATTAGTTTTTTCAGTAATGAGATAGTATTTATGAGAGAATAACTAAAAAACTGATTGAGGTGCCTGTTTTATGCAGGGTAAATTAGGGAAAGCAGTGAAAATCTGCTACGGTCACGCCACTGTGATGCTTCTTGAAGTTAGCTTTAAGTAGTTAAGTCAGATCGCAGCCTTGATTATGTTATATATTTCTGCGAGAGACGGAGTGTATACGAGATATCTGTGCCTAGATGTATTGTATCCTTTCCGCCATAAGCAGAATAGGGTATTTTTATTTGCGGTGATGTCCGGAAATTACCGCGGTAGGAATATCCGCAATTATAAAATTTATTAAATTTTCTTATAGGATGAAAGGAGACTAATTAATTATGAGCGTTGAACTTTATGCGTTGTTTTCTTACGCATTTACCGCAGCAATTGCTCTGGTTATGATTGGTGCTGTAGTACTGCTCAACAAGATTATGGGCAGTAGTAATGATGAAGGAGGTATGGAATAACAATGGACGGAAATATCGTTGCACAATTATTCCCTGGCATTGCATCTTTGATGGTTCAAGATACAACCATTGCTATTGCCAGAATTGCACTTATTGCATTTGGTTTTGTTTTAGCTTACTTGGGCTTTAAACGTATCCTCGAGCCGTTGATTATGGTGCCGATGGGTATTGGCATGATTTGTATTAACTGCGGCGTGCTGTTCTTGGATGGCGGCAAGCTGGGTACCCTGTTCCTGGATCCGTTGGTTTCCGATCCTGCAAAATTGGTTGATATTATGCAGATTAACTTCCTGCAGCCGATTTACAACCTGACCTTCAGCAACAGCCTGGTTGCCTGCGTAGTATTCTTGGGCGTTGGTGCAATGTGCGAAATCGGCTTTATTCTGGCTAACCCCTGGACTTCCATTATCATCGCAATCTTTGCTGAATGCGGTACCTTCGTAACTTTGGTTTTGGGCGTACATCTTGGTCTGACACCTCCGGAAGCTGCAGCAGTTGCTTCTATCGGCGGTGCTGACGGACCGATGGTTCTGTTCACCTCCCTGATGCTTGCTCCGCACCTGTTCGTTCCGATTTCCGTAATCGCTTACCTGTATCTGTCTCTGACTTATGCCGGCTATCCTTGGCTGGTAAAATTAATGGTTCCGAAAGCTTTGCGCGGCAAAGATATTATGTACTATGCTCCGGAAGTTCCGAAATCCAAAAAATTCATCTTCATTCTGGTATGCTGCGGACTGCTCTGCCTGCTGCTGCCGATGGCTGCTCCGCTGATTATGTCCTTCTTCCTGGGTATGGCTATTAAAGAATCCGAAATTGTACCTTACCAGGATTTGGTTGAAAATACCCTGCTGTACACCGGTACTCTGATGCTCGGCCTGCTGCTTGGCACTCTGTGCGAAGCTTCCACCCTGCTGAACCCGAAAGTAGCTCCGTTGATTGTTCTGGGCGTTCTTGCTCTGGCAGTTTCCGGCGCAGTTGGCATCCTTGGCGGTTACGTTGTTTACTGGTTCAAGAAAGGCGACTTCAACCCGGTTGTTGGTATTGCCGGTGTATCCTGCGTACCGACCACTGCTAAAATTGCTCAGCATGCTGCTGAGGATGAAGATCCGTTCTCAGTTGTTATGCCTGTTGCAATGGGTGCCAATATCGGTGGTGTTATTGTATCCGCTATCGCTTGCGGCGTATTCATTGCAACCATCGGTCTGGTTAAATAATTAACCTGATAAAGCATTATGAAAATACAGCTCCGAGAATTTGATGTATTGAAATCAACAAATGAAACTGCTGTAGCTATGGCCCAAGAGGGCGCTCCCGAAGGAACCGTTATTGTTGCTGCCAGGCAGGAAGGCGGACATGGCCGGATGCAACGTGTCTGGAGTTCGCCGCTTGGCGGCCTATGGTTTACCGTTATCCTTCGACCGCAAATCGATCCCCAATATGCTGCTCAAATTACCTTGCTTGCTGGTGTAGCTGTGGCTAAGGCCGTACGTAGACTGTATGATACAGAAAGCGTGCAAATAAAGTGGCCCAATGACCTGCTGTTAGACGGTAAAAAAATCTGCGGCATTCTTTCTGAGCTACAGCTTGATGAAAACGGTGTAATAGATTATGCTATAGTTGGTATTGGTGTAAACGTGGCGCTGTCAGCTGCAGACTTCCCTGCGGAAGTAGCTGCAACTGCTACGTCACTTAATACCAGCCTGCATAAGGACTTCACCTGTGATCAGGTACTGGTTGCCATTATGGAAGATTTTGGTATCTTGTATGACAAGTGGTTACTGCTGGGCGCAGATGTTGTGATGAAAGAATGGCAAAAGCTTAATTGTACAGTCGGCAAACACGTGCTGGTGAAGGATAATGACCAGGTTGTTTTTGCCGGTACTGTAATAGATGTAGATGAGGAAGGTGCAATTATAGTGCGCAACGAGCAAGGGATAGTCCAAAGCTTTAACTTTGGTGAAATAAGTATCCGATAAGAGCTCTGCGGAGGTTTGAAATAGAAGGAGTGATTTGTATGGCAGCTAGTACTGTTCCGGGGTTTCTGGAAAGTAGTATTGTCAGCCCCGGAACCGCAGCAATGATGCTGGCTTTGACTCAGACTATTTATGATGAGGATTTAGCCAAAAAGCTGGTGGCGAAGAAAGGGTTAAAAGCTGCAGTCACTGAGGTAGGAGGCAAAACCAGTTTTGATGATTTCAATGAGAGAATTAACCGGGCTGTTATTGGGGCTTGTTTAAATTCAGGACTTATTGAAAAAAAGAGCAATGATATTCATGCAGTCATTCATGCTACAGAAGAGGCTAAAAGAGGGTTGTTAGTGAGTGTCAGTACAAGTGCAAGTCTGGCGTTGAAAATTGCTGTATCAAGAAACGAGCATTGGATAGCAGTTGCCCTGTTTGGGAAATCTGCACTGCACTATATGACTAATCATGAGCGTGCAGGTTTAGGCGTAATGCATATATAAATGCATATATTATCGGACTGAATCACAATTAAAATTTCATATTGGTGATAGAGAGAGCGAGAGCAGACAGTCAGTTTAAGTGGCTGTTAACCTTAAGCTCTCTTTTTTGTCCGATTTATTATATGAAGCTTTTCTTAATTCAGAAAGGAGAGACCGTAATGGAGTTCAAAAAAGTTACCCGTGAGTGGGACACTCTGAAAAAGGACGCAATGGAGCGCGCAAAAAATGCTGCTCCGCTGGTCAAGGAAGGGAAAATTGTTGATGCAAAAGATACAGTTGCTTTGCTGGAAGCTGTTATCAAACCTTACGACAAGGTTAACATCGAAGGCAACAACCAAAAGCAAGCTGACTTCCTGGCAAAATGCCTGTGCCAAGTTGATCCCGCTAAGATTCATGATCTGCACATGGTTCAATCCGTGTTGACTCTTCCTGAACATCTGGATGTATTCGAAAAAGGTATCGCTAAAAAGCTGGATATGTCTTTCTCCGGTCCGCAGGCTGGCCGTATTGCACAATTCCTGCAGGAAGGCAAACTGGAGCTTGGCGCTATCCACACCTATCTGGAATTATATGGCCGTTATTTTGTAGACTTGACTCCGCGTGTTGCCCTCGTTGCAGCTACTATGGCTGACAGAGAAGGCAATCTGTTCACCGGCTTCAGCACCGAGGATACTCCGGCAATCGTAGAAGCAACTAAATTCCGCCAAGGCATTGTTATCGCTCAGGTAAACAAAATCGTTGACAAGCTGCCTCGTGTTGATATCCCCGGTGATTGGGTTGACTATGTAATCCAATCTCCGAAACCGTTCTACATTGAGCCTCTGTTCACCCGTGACCCGGCACTGATTACCGATGCACAGGTACTCAAAGGCATGATGGCAATCAAAGGCATTTACGGTGAATATGAAGTAGCTTCCCTGAATCATGGTATCGGCTTTGATACCGCTGCTATCGAACTCTTGCTGCCGACCTACGGCGAAGAGCTTGGCCTGAAAGGCAAGATCTGCAAGAACTTCATCTTGAATCCGCATCCGACTCTGATTCCTGCAATCGAAACCGGTTGGGTAGAATCCGTTCACTGCTTCGGCGGCGAGCTGGGCATGGAAGATTATGTAGCTGCCCGCAGCGATATCTTCTTCGTTGGTCCGGATGGTTCCATGCGTTCCAACCGTGCATTCTCTCAAACTGCAGGCCACTATGCAATTGACATGTTCATCGGCGGCACTCTGCAGATTGACCCGTACGGCAACAGCTCCACCGCAACCGCTAACCGTGTTGCAGGCTTCGGCGGCGCACCGAACATGGGCTGCGACCCGAAAGGCCGTCGTCATTCCTCCGGCGCATGGCTCAAATGCGGCGAAGAATATGCACTTAACAAAGAGATGTGGGGACCTGTACATCGCGGTAAACGCCTTGTTGTACAGCTGGCAGAAACCTTCCGTGAAAAACTGGCTCCTGGCTTCGTAGAAGAGCTGGATGCTTTCAAGCTGGCTAAAAACGCTAACCTGTCTATTGAACCTGTTATGATTTACGGCGATGACCTGACTCATATCATTACTGAAGAAGGTATCGCATACCTGCCGAAGTGCCGTAACATGGAAGAGCGTACTGCTGCTATCCGCGGTATTGCAGGCTTCACCGAAGTCGGTATGAAAGCAGACCCGAAAGAAACCAAACGTCTGCGTGAGCTGGGTATTATCAAGACTCCGCAAGATCTGGGTATCGATATGAGCAGAGCTAACCGCTCCATGCTGGCAGCTAAGAACGTACATGACCTGGTTGAATGGTCCGGTGGCTTGTACAATCCGCCTGCTAAATTCAGAAACTGGTAATAGGAGGAGCTTAAAATGGCATTACAAAATCTGGAATTTGAGTTTGAATCTGAAAATACCCAAACCATTAACCCGGAATGGTCCCATATGGGCGTAACCGGCTCTGGTGACCTGGAAGTTATGTTTACCAAAAAAGACCTCGGCGGCAAAGTTCAGGCTAAAGTATGCACTCCGGTAAAAGGATTTGACGCTGTTTGGGAAAAAATGCTGGGTAAATTCGTTAACGACACCGGTGTAGGCAACATCGTTATTGAAATCAACGACGATAATGCTACTCCTATCGTAGTATACATGAGATTGCGCCAGGCTCTGGCAGAAGCAACCGCAAAGGAGGCTGAATAAGATGAAAAACTGGAATGAATTGGAAAAAAGCAGCTTCTTTGATGCTAATGCCCGTGAACGCGCTGTAGGTCTGTGCGACAAAGGCACCTTTACCGAACTGCTCGGACCTCATGATCGCTTTGAAAGTCCGCATCTGCCGGTACTCGGTACTGCAGTAGAGTTTGATGACGGCACCGTAACCGGTGTTGGCCTGATTGGCAAGCACCCTGTATTCGTAGTTTCTATGGAAGGCAAATTCATCGGCGGTGCTATCGGCGAAGTTAACGGTGCGAAAATGGTTAACACCCTGCGCCTGGCTTTGAAAGCAGCTAAAGACATCAAAGCTGCTCATGCTGATGACTATGACGCTCGTCGTCCTCTGGTTGCTATCTCCTTTGAAACCGGCGGTGTCCGTCTGCACGAAGCAAATGCCGGCCTGCTGGCTCATGCTGAGGTTATGGACGCAATCCAGGATTGCCGCCGCATTCTGCCGATTGTTGCAGTTGTAGGCTCCAAGGTTGGCTGCTTCGGCGGTATGGGCTTCGTAGCTGCTGCTACCGACGTTATCGTTATGAACGAAGAAGGCCGTATCGGTCTGACCGGTCCTGAAGTAATTGAGCAGGAAATGGGCAAGGACGAATTCGACGCTTCCAACAAAGCTCTGGTATATCGTACTACCGGTGCTAAGCATAAATACATCATCGGCGACTGCAACTATCTGGTTGAAGACACCGTCGGCGATTTCAAAGCTGCTCTGGCTGAGGTTGCTGACCTCTCCATGGAGGCTATCGAAAAAATGCGCCGCATCGGCTCTCTGAAACTGGTTCAGGAACAGCAAGGTTTGGTTAAGCTGGTAGCTGAAATGCAGCCTAAGGATTCCATGGACCTGTGGAAATACTATGGTAACGAAAACCCTGCTGAACTTCCGGAAATGACTACCGAGGAATTCCTGAAAGTTGTTAAACGCAGACCGCGTGCATAAGAGAAGGAGGTAAAGAAACATGGATGAAATGGAAAACACTATGATTGGCCGTGGCCGTGATGCAATTGAAATGATTGTTGACGCAGGCTCCTTCGAAGAAAACAAAATCGGCACTGCTGAGTTCGATCCTGACTATGGCCCGGGTGCAGTAGTTGGTACCGCTAAGCTGAAAGATGAAACTGTAACTGTTATCGCAAACGATGCATATGCTTTCAATGACCGCTTCCCGGTTGTATTCGGCGGCGTAATCGGTCTGGAAGAAGGCTACAAGATGGCTACCGCAGTATACCGTACTATGGAAGCTGATAAAGATAAACCGGAAGCTGAAAAACGCCCGATCGTTCTGATCGTAGACACCCCGGGCAACGGCCCCGGCAAAATGGAAGAAATTGCCGGCATGAACAAATCTACCGGTGCTTACCAGCTGGCATTGGCTGAAGCACGCAAATCCGGTCATCCTATCGTAGCAATGGTAATCGGCCGTGCAATCTCCGGCGCATTCCTGTGCCATGGCCTGCAGGCTGACGAAATCCTTGCTCTTTCTCCGGAATTCGGCACTATGATTCACGTAATGCCTCTGACCTCTATCTCCCGTATCACTAAGATGGATATTGAGCGTCTGGAAGAGCTGGCAAAGGTTAACCCGGTATTCGCACCTGGCGTTAACTTCTTCTACAACCTGGGTGGCGTAAAAGAAATCGTTCACAAGGTTGAAAATATGCGTGATACCATTGCAAAGCATATCAAGGAAGTACAGGAGCTTAAAGCTGCCGATAAATATGAACAGCTCGGTCCTTGGGGCCGTGGCCTGGACGGCAACGAGCGTGGTGGCCGTGTAAATCGTCTGAAAGCTATGGCTAAAATGAACGAAGAGTTCGCTGCTGTTGCTGACAAATATATCAACGCATAATTATAGGAAGAAAGAAGGGGTAGTATGAAAGGTATTCTGGCTGAAATAGCATCGATGGTTAAGGACTTTGGTTCTGCGCCTACATTTGCAGAGATGCCGCGCAAGACATTAGCTGACAAAGGCATTGCGGGACCGACCGCTGCCCATACGATAGAAGAGGTTCATACTCCCCTTAATCTTGCTTATCTTACTTTTACTACAGGTTCATCTGCTTTTCAAAATATTGTCGGCATTACTTTTGCTGAACTGCCTGCACGCGTGAAGGCTTCCTTTACGGTTCTGGAGCGGGCAGGTCTTAAAGCAGGGGATAAGGTTCTTGTTACTTATCCTCCTCTGGTAAATGTTTTTAGTGGTGAAGCCTTTAAAAAATATGGCCTGCAATGGGAATTTTTGGTGCGGTCCAGCAGAGATGCTTTTTTGGCAGCGCTTTATGAATTCCAGCCGAAGGCTGTTGTAGGTGAATCTTCTTTTATCAGAGCTTCCTTGGAAGATGCTAAGCATATGGGTGTTGCGGATGAGCTGCCAAAACATATTGTTTTGCTTACTGCTGGTACGCCTTTGGATTTGGAACTGCTGCCGATAGCGCAGGAGGTTCTGAATGCGGAGGTTCATGACTTGTATGGCTGCCAGGAATTTGGCTGGCTGTGCATGGACGGAGTGCCAGTGCGTGATGATATAGAGCTTGTAAAGCTGCCTGATAACGGCGGGCAGGATATGTATGAGCTGGTTGTAGGCGGTTTGCCTATGGGTGACAGCTTCCCGGTTTCTGAAAGCGGTCATGTATGTAACCGTAACGGTAAGGTAATTACCTATCGTCGTGAGCGTACTTATCCTGAATATGAAGTGATTGTAAAAGCTACAACACTTACTTCTACTGTTACCTTAGGCCGTGTAGCAAGATCGATATTGCGCATTAAGGGCCGTGTAGTCAAGATTAGTCCGGATGTAGTTACAGGTGCCGAGCACACTGTACTGGAACTGACACCTGATTACATTACAGCCGGCAAGCAGCAAGGCATTGTAATCGAAGGGCCGGAAAAGACCAGATTCTTTGATGATCTGGTACAGGCACAGCTCGATTATCAACAGAAAGCGAAGGCGGACCCGACATGGACGAAACGCAATTAAAAAGACATAATCTGGTATTTATATCGAAGCAGGGAAAAGACAAAATCTGGAGCGATATTTCCCCGCGCTATGATGGCGAAAGTAAGCATCTTGCAGAAGAGGTTTTACAGGGCAATGTGGATATTCCCGGGTTTATCCGTCGTAATGATGCGGAAAATAAAGAGGGAATTGCCATTGGCTTTGTCCATCATAAACGTATAGACGGAAACCGTATCCGTATAGGTGCTTGTACTGCTGCTGATGATGTAGTGACGATTATGACACCTTATGAGGTCCTGACACGCAGGGCGTTTGCCTTTACAACGCGCAACCGTTGCATGCAGATAGTGCGTCAGTTATATGAATTGGCTTATGTGTTTGACCTGCAGATTGGCGTACTTGGTTCTGCTGCCCTGGAGCTGATAACAGGACTGCCGTATACAGATGAAAACTCAGATATCGATTTAATAGTCAAACCGGCCGGTTATAACCGTCTGCTGCAGTTTTACCGCGCAGCACAGGCCTGCTGTAATGAAATTAAGATGGATTTTGAGCTTGATTTGCCCAATGGCTACGGTGTCAAGCTTGCTGAAATATTTATGGAAACTCAGACTGTACTTGGTAAAAGTTTAGAAGATGTCTCCTTGCTTAACCGTAAGGATGTCATGCAATATTTGAAATCTGAAAGTCTTTGCAGCTGTCAGGCTGAGTAAGGCTTAAATAGGATTTGAATAAAGCTGCTAGGGGAATAATCCCCGGATTTTAAAGATTAAAGGAGTAAGAAAATCATGGAAATTAAATCTCGCGTACCCGGTAAAATCGTTCGTTTTGAAAAACAAGTTGGCGACACTGTTGCAGTTCGTGACGTACTGATCGTTATGGAAGCAATGAAAATGAAACAGTTGGTACCTTCTCCGGTAGCAGGCGTAGTAAAAGAGTACAAAGTACAGCCTGGTGACCGTGTAAGTGCTGGTCAAGTTGTTGCTATTGTTGAATAACACTTTTGTAAAAAACTAAATGCAATGACTTTAGTTGTTTCGCTGCCCTATTATGGGCAGCGATAATAAAAAATTGTACTAAGGTGGTGTAATTATGGTTATTTATGGTGTAGCTCTGTTATCTGCATGTTTCTTAGCCGGTAACTTTCTTGGTGATATTCTCGGTGCTTTACTGCACGTTAAGGCAAATGTTGGTGGTGTAGGCTTTGCAATGCTTTTCCTCATTTTGTTGAGCAACAAAGGCATTGATGCCGGATGGTTGGATAAAAAGAGTCAGGAAGGTATTGCTTTCTGGTCTGCAATGTACATCCCTATCGTAGTTGCAATGAGTTCTATTCAAAATGTTGTCGCTGCTATTTCCGGTGGTGCGGTAGCAATTCTTGGTGGCTTACTGTGTACGGTTTTTGGCTTTTTGCTGATTCCTATTATGAGTAAGAATCATGCAGCTAAAGCTGAGTAAAAAACGGTGGGAGGTGTTTATTTATGGACATTATGGCAATGTTAACCAAACTTTTAACCAAAAATGGACTAATTTTTGCTTTCGTTATTATAGGTATTACAAACTTTCTGTCTCTTATACACATCTGACGCTGCCG
>OJPT01000899.1_pt1 | contig 12691 bp, 13 predicted proteins | sample 1598641 | NCBI WGS metagenome assembly OJPT01 (sample SAMN03922495, study PRJEB24848) | human gut metagenome | isolation source: stool sample | host: Homo sapiens | place: Germany | collected 2011-11 | reverse complement strand
GCTCGGAGATGTGTATAAGAGACAGGTCCGTCAGTCCGAGCAGCGACTGTATGGCGTCGAAGCGGTTCATGAACTTGCGCTGGTCGAGCAGAATCTTACAGTCCGAATTGTTGATGATCGCCTCCTTGACCACCGGACTGGAGATGATGTCCTCGACCTCCTGCGTGACGACGATGGCCTCGCCGAAATACTTGCGCACCGTCTTATACATGTATTTCAGGTATTCGGCCATATTCGCGGACGACAGCGCTTTCCACGCCTCCTCGACGATGAGCTGTTTGCGCACGCCTTTCAAACGTCGCATCTTATTGATGAACGCCTCCATGATGATAATGGTCACGACGGGAAACAGCTCCTTGTTCTCCTTGATGGAATCCACCTCGAAGACCACGAAACGCTTGTTCAGCAGGTCGATGTTGGCTTTGGAGTTCAGCAGGAAGTCGTACCGCCCGCCCCGATAATACTGGCGCAGGGTGATGAGCATGTTGTCGATGTTGAAGTCCTCCTTTTCCACCTTGATGTCGCGCTCCTCCAATTCGCGGCGGTAGTCGTCGCGCATGTATTCGTAGAAGGTGTCGAAGCACGGAACGATCGTGCGGTCGCTGCGGATTCGCTCGATATAGGCGTTCACGGCGCTGCCCAGCTCGCCCGATTCGGTCTTGGAAACCTTGTCGTCCTCGGTTTTCCAGAGTGTCAGCAGCAGCGTCTTGATGCTGTCCTTCTTCTCGACGTCGTACACGTAGTCGTCGGTGTAGAACGGATTGAAGCTGATCGGGTGCTCCTCGGTATAGGTGAAGTAGATACCGTCCTCGCCTTTGGTTTTGCGGCGCACCAACTCGCACAGTCCCTGATAGGAGTTGCCCGTATCGACCAGTACGACGTGCGCACCTTGCTCCCAATACTGCCGCACCATATGGTTCATGAAAAACGATTTCCCCGAACCGCTTGGCCCCAGTACAAACTTGTTGCGGTTGGTAATGACGCCCCGCCTCATCGGTTCGTCCGAGATGTCCAGATGCAGCGGCTTCCCGCTGATGCGGTCGCACATCTTGATGCCGAACGGGCTGACGGAGGACTTGTAATTGGTCTCCTCGGTAAAGAAGCACAGCGCCGGTTCGATGAACGTGTAGAACGATTCTTCGGCGGGAAAGTCGCCCGCATTGCCCGGCATACCCGCCCAGTAGAGCGTCGCGGCGTCCACGGTGTTGTGGCGCGGGCGGCATTCCATCAGCGCGAGCTGACTGCCCACGTCGTTGCGGATACGCCGCAGCTCCTCCGCATCGTCCGACCACGCCATGACGTTGAAATGCGCACGGATAGAGAGCAGCCCGAACGAATGCGCTTCGTTGAGATATTGGTCGATCCACTCCTTGTTGATCTGATTCGAGCGCGAATAGCGGGACAGCGACTGCATGTTGCGCGCCCGTTTCTCGAACATTTGCAGGTTCGCGTCGCTGCTCTCCAAAAACAGATACTGGTTGTAGATATGATCGCAGGAGAGCAGCAGCCCCACAGGCGCGGCGAACGACAGCAGGCAGTCCGAGCGGTCGGTGGAGAGGCGTTCGTAACGCATGTCCGTCCCTATGCGCCCCGGCAAATCCTCCGTGTCCGAAAGCGTGTGCAGGCATACTCGCTTGTTGCCTACACGCAGCGTCTCGGCGCCCAGCTCGATGTCTTGCAGTGAGGTCGTGTCGGAAAGCGAAAGGGAAAAATACTTTTCCAGAAGTCCCGGCCGTTCCGACGTACCCGTTACCTCATCGCCCGACATGCGGGTGATGGAGATGAAGCCCGAATCGTTCAGGATACGCTCGAACTGATCCACGGCCTCCATGAATTTCATTGCCGCTTCTTCGTTCACCTCTTTGGGTATGATGTTGCCCCGACAGAGGGTCGTGAAGTTCGACTGCATCCGCATCCGCTCTTTGGTCGTCTTCGTCAGAAACAGGTAGCACGTGTGGTCGAGGTAGGGACGTTCGGCGAAATGCCGCTCGTAGCTGCGCGAGAGGAAGCTCATCTCCGCGTCGCCCGTTTGCGGGCAGTAGCGCTCGCGAATGAACCAGTCCTGCTTGTGGACGATGCAGTATTCGGGCAAGACCTTGACGGCCTTGCACCACGCGGCGTGGATCGCTTCGTACTCGGCGGAGGTTACGGTGAACAGCTCCGGGAGTTCGACCCGATAGGCTACCGTGATGTCCGCGTCCTTGCTGACGATGCAGCCGTGCTCCACCGCCAAAAGCGGGAACTTGCTCTCGAGCGTGGAGGCTTTCAGTATGTTTCTCATGCCTGCGCCTCCTTTCTTTTTGCGGGAAACAGTCGGCGCGAAGCCTTGCGGTTAATCAGGTAGTGCGGATGCTGCCGCTTGGACAGCAGCTTCATCAGTCCGTGTTCGCCGTAGCGGGCGTTCAGGCGGAACGTCAGCCACACCAATGCGGAGGCTGCCGCAACGCCGAAGCCGATGCACACCCATTGATCGACGCCCGCCATGTAGAAGATGACGAACAGCACGAACACGGCGAGCAACCCTCCGGCGAAGATGAACAGGTATTGCGCTTTCAGCCCCTTGAACTCGACGCTCTGACCGATTCCCTTGTTTATTCCGTATTCCATAATTTCTCTAACAGACGGATTACAGGAAGAAGGAGCGCAGAATCGTCGCCGCGACGATCAGAAAAATACAGGCGCCGAACCACGAGGCCGCCGTCTTCGAGGTATCGGGGTCGCCGGAGCTGAACTTGTTGTAGACCTTGATGCCGCCGATCAGGCCCACGACGGCGCCGATGGCGTAGATGAGTTTCGTGCCGGGGTCGAAGTAGCTCGTCACCATGTTGGTGGCGTCGTTGATGCCGGCCAGACCGTTTCCTTGTGCGAAAGCGGAGGAGACAGCGGACAGAAGCGCTGCCGCCGAGGAAAGAATCTTCTTTTTTGTCATAATGCGATGATCTTCTAATTACGGTGCGGGGATGATGGCCCCGCACCGGGTTAAACTTGTCTTGTTCGGATTTTTCAGTGGCTTCGGTGTTATGCCGCTATCCGTAATCCCGTTCTTTCATGTCGTTCTGCTTTTTCGGTTAGACATAATCGCGGACGTCGAATCCCTCGGGAACGACACCTTGCGGAGAGGAGCTTTCCGCCGCCTCTGCGGCCATTCGCCGATGGAATGCCGAGAGGTATGTGTCGATCAGGTTCTTTACCCTGTCGTTCCCGTCGGGACAGCCTGAAACGATCGCCTCGAACATGTCGGTCTCTTTCAAGCCCAGAAGGAGACGTCCCGTCTCTTCCTTCTGATAGTCTGTAATAGGTGGATCGTGCACCACGTGGCGGTAGACTTCGCCCATCTGCTCGAAACTGACCCCTTGCGCGAGCGAGCGCCCCAGAAGGGGCAGCTCTTCGGTTTCGTCCTCGTCGTCCGGCTCCTCCGCTTCCGTATCCGGGAAAGATTCTTCGTAAAGCGGATAGTAGATGTCCAGCGGTTCGTTCTGCTCGCCTGCGGGGACCTCGCCGAATACCTCGTCCAACTCTTCCGACGGTATCTGTCGGGGGTGTTCGGGTGCACTTGCGGAAGCAAATATAGGCTCTTTTTCAATACCTTTTTCGGTTTCCACCGCTATGGCCGCTTGTGGCAGCGAGCGGCGTCGGTCGAGGACAAAACGGCTCTTGCCGATGATCTCCTTGCGGCGCGGTGCAGCGCCCGAAACGGGCGGGCGGCGGTTGCTGCGTCGGCTCTCCCGAAATAGATACCAAACTGCCCACAGAGCATAGCCGACGGCGCAGGCCGTCAGCAGCCGTAAAATGCAGGTCGTCGTCATAATCCTACTTCTTTAAGATGTTGATGCCTTTGTGCTTCTCGTTGTAAAGGCGGGTTATTTCGGCCCCGTAGGTGTCGAAATGATGCGCCAGCACATTGTCGATATAGCCGGACAACGACACGTCGCCGTTGCCGATGACCCGACACACGGATTGGATCGTATCGTGAAACTCTCGGCGGATATAGACCATCTTGCCAGTGCGGGCTACGGTCTGCGGTTCGCGAATAAAGAGCGTCTCGTAGTCATGTTCTTTGCTGCGCCGACGTCGGGTTTCCTCGCGAACAGCCTCCGACGGTTCGGACGAACCGTCACCCTCGCGCTCCCGAATCAAAGCGTCGTGATCCGCAGGCTCATCCTGCATGAAAGAGGCGATAATCGCCTTTTCGTCTATATCTCCCTTTTTTACCGTTTTCGCCATGATACTTATCTGTTTACGATTGCAAGAATTTCATCGACCAACGGTTCCAGATTGCTGCCTTTGAGCAATGATCTGTCGGCCGGGAAGATCGTAGAGCGGAACAGCGCCTTGCGGTCGGTCGGCAGTTCACGGCGGAAGCGCTTGCTGTCCGGCAGAAAGGTTTTGAGTACGTCGAGACCCAGCTGTGCGATGACCTGCTCGTACACGGTATAGAGCTCCGACTTCTCGCGTCCATCGACCATATTCCATATCAGATGCAGCCCTCGGATGCGGGACTTGCCCGAATCGACAATCTTCTCTTTCAGACGGGAGGCGAAACGCAGGGTGCTTTCCAAGACAACTCGGTCGGCACTGATGGGCGAGAATATGTAATCCATCAGCGAAAGCGTGTAGATCACGCCCTCCTTATTGACCGTTCCGGGCAAATCGAAGAAGATGAAATCGTATTTCCCTTTTTCCATCAATGTTCGACCCGTCTCCGCGGCTTTCTCGGGGAGGCTTCTGACCACAGGATACATCTTCTTGTTCAGCCTTGTGAACTGCTCGTAGGCCATCGCTTTGTAACGGTCGTCTTCCGTAGCCATGCGAAGATCGCGATCGCGCATCTCGGCAATGCTGTACTGCGGATAATCGCAATCCACGACCGCCACGTCGTACCCTTTCACGTAGTGCAGATACGAAGCGACCAGCACCGTAAGCGTCGTTTTTCCGGCTCCTCCTTTTTGGGTGGAGAATGCCACGCACAAATTTTTCTTTTTCATCGTTCAATCAATTTATCGGTTATACATAAGGTCGATCGGTTTTACGTCTGTTCGGTCGGTCATGCGAGCAGTCGGCCTATCGGTCGGACGTGCGATTATCCCGTCGGCTGTTTGACCGTTTGATCGTATGACCGTTTTATCGTTTTGTCGGCTGACCGTATGACCATGCAGACAACTGTTCGTTCGGTTGCACCCTCGATCGGACAACCTGCCGATCGGATATTCGGTCGGTCGATCGAACAGACATACCATCGTATGTACGGTTGTTTGCATAATCGGTCGTATCGTCGATTCCGAGAACAAAGAAAGCCCTTATTGAGGCCCGTTATCCACCTCCATTTCGCTATGGCAGCTTGTGGCGTCGAAGTGGCTCCATGTGGCGCAATCGACTATTATGCAACGAATTGAATCGGTCGGTATCTTTGTCGCCGTAACGATTCCGACGTGAATGGAAGCCGCCTTGCCTGTTTTTACGGCGGCCGGTTCAATAGTCCGTCCGACAGGCGGACAGAATGTATTTGCAAAGGGCAAATAGCAAGCTGTGTTTTCCGTTACCCGAAACTATTTCCGTAACGGAAAACAGCTTGCCCGCAAGGGGGATGAAAGCACCTCCGAAGTCGGCGCTTTGCGACAGGCGGCTCCGCCACGAGCGAATCGCAATTTTCAGCAACCGGCGAGGCGAGGGCCTCACCTCAAAAATTTCGATTATGGAGAAAAACATACCGACCCGCAAAGGTCGAGGGGGACGCCCCGCGAAAACAGATACCGCTTCGCATTGTGTCATGGTGCGATTCAACGATACGGAACACGCCCGATTTCTGACGATGTACGAGCAATCGGGACTGCTGTCGAAGGCGGCTTTTATCAAAGCACGGGTCTTCGGAGACGTCTTCCGTGTGATAAAAACCGACCGCGGAACGCTGGAATACGTAGCCAAACTGACTGCTTTTCATGCACAGTTTCGAGCTGTGGGTACGAATTACAACCAAGTCGTGAAGCTGTTGCATACCCATTTCTCGGAGCGGAAAGCACTCGCCATGCTCTACAAATTGGAGAATACGACCCGAGATCTGGCGGCTGTCGGGCAACAAATCGTGGCACTTTCGGAAGAGTTTCAAAAACGATGGTAGCCAAGATCACAACCGGGAAAGACGTATATGGAGCGCTTGCCTATAACCAGCGAAAGGTCGATCGAGGCAAGGGCAAGGTGCTTCTGACGCATATTCTGCGGGAACCGTCCGACGGGCAGTTCGACGTCGCGACGATGGCCGAAGACCTGCTGCGCTGGATGCCCTCGCACTACCGCACCGAGAAACCCGTCGTACACGTATCGCTCAACCCCGACCCTGAAGACCGTCTGACGGCCGAACAGCTTGCCGAAATCGCCGAGAAATATATGGAGCGCATGGGCTGGGGCGAACAACCGTACATCGTGTTCGAGCATACCGACATCGACCGCCGGCATATTCACATCGTATCGGTGCAGGTCGGGCAGGACGGCCGCAAGATCAAAGACGGCAAGCGCAACGAGCGCAGCGTCGCCGCGACCGAAGAGCTGGAGCGCGAGTACGGGTTGCATCCGGCCAAAGAGCGGAAGCGCACGGAGGATTGGCGTCTGACAGCTGTCGATTGCACGAAAGGCAATCTGAAACGTCAAATCGGTGCGGTCGTGAAACCGGCCGCCGCCATGTATCGGTTCCAGACACTCGGCGAGTTCCGAGCCTTGCTCTCTCAATACAACATCGGCGTGGAGGAGGTGCGCGGCGAACGCGACGGCACACCGTACCGAGGCTTGCTTTACACGGCTTTGGACACGAATGGCGACAAGGCTGTCGCCGCTCCGCTCAAATCCTCCGTGTTCGGGAAAGCGGTCGGAGCCGGCGAGCTGGAGCGTTACATGGCGCGTTGTGCGGAACGCTTCAAGAAAGGCGACGAACGGCTACGGCTTCGTCGCAAGGTCGATGACGCATTGAGCGAGGCGGCGTCGGAGCAGATTTTGCGCGAACGCCTGCGAACCCGTCGTATCGACCTCTTTCTGCGGCGCAACGACACGGGCAGAATTGTCGGCGTAACATTCATCGACCACGAAACCCGATACGTCGTGAACGGCTCGCGCTTGGGTAAGGCATACGCCGCCAATGCGTTCGAGCAGCGGTTCGGCAATAGGCAAAGCTCCGATACGGATATGCAATCGAGAAGGCGGGAGCCGTCGAACGAGCGGCCCGATATGCGCAACTCCCGAAACACACGCGGACGAAAACTCTGAAATAAAATTATTCATTACAAAATTTACTGTTATGCAACAAGAAGACGACCTTCGGGGTCTGGCGAAAGTCATGGATTTCATGCGGGCGTTGAGCATCCTGTTCGTGGTAATCAACGTCTATTGGTTCTGTTATGGCCAAATTGTTGAATGGGGAATCAATATCGGTGTGGTCGATCGTATCCTGCTGAATTTCGAACGCACGGCCGGATTGTTCGGTAATATCCTTTGGACGAAGCTGTTTGCCGTCGTATTTCTCGCCCTCTCGTGTCTGGGAACGAAAGGCGTCAAGGAGGAGAAAATTACATGGCAACGGATCATCGCCGCGCTCTCGACGGGCGGCGTGCTGTTTTTCCTGAACTGGTGGCTGCTGGAGCTGCCGCTTCCGACGGTTGCCGATACGGCGTTCTACATACTAACCGTGTCGGTCGGATATATCTGCCTGATGATGGGCGGCGTATGGATGTCCCGCCTGCTGAAAAACAATCTGATGGACGACGTGTTCAACACCGAGAACGAATCGTTTCAGCAGGAGACGCGCCTCTTGACCAACGAATATTCGGTGAACCTGCCCACGCGCTTCTACTACCGCAAGCGGTGGAACGAGGGATGGATCAACGTCGTGAATCCGTTCCGCGCAGCTATCGTCCTCGGAACGCCGGGCAGCGGAAAGAGCTATGCCGTCGTCAATCAGTTCATCAAGCAGCAGATCGAGAAAGGGTTCGCCATGTACCTCTACGACTTCAAATTCCCCGACCTGTCGGAGATAGCCTACAACCATCTCTTGAACAATCAAGGCGGATACGAGAAAGTGCCGACTTTTTACGTCATCAACTTCGACGACCCGCGGCGTTCGCATCGCTGCAACCCGATCAATCCCGACTTCATGACCGACATATCCGATGCTTACGAATCCGCCTACACGATTATGCTGAATCTCAACCGTACGTGGGTACAGAAACAAGGCGACTTCTTCGTCGAATCGCCCATCATTCTCTTTGCGGCGATCATCTGGTACTTGCGGATTTACAAAGGCGGCCGATACTGCACGTTCCCGCACGCCGTGGAGTTCCTGAACAAACGCTACGAGGATATTTTCCCGATTCTGACATCGTATCCCGAACTCGAAAACTACCTCTCGCCCTTTATGGACGCATGGCTCGGCGGGGCGCAAGACCAGTTGCAGGGACAGATCGCCTCGGCCAAGATTCCGCTTTCGCGCATGATTTCCCCGCAACTCTACTGGGTCATGTCGGGCGACGAGTTCACCCTCGACATAAACAACCCTGACGACCCGAAAGTATTGGTCGTGGGCAACAACCCCGACCGTCAGAACATCTACGGCGCGGCACTCGGTCTCTACAACAGCCGAATCGTGAAACTCGTCAACAAGAAAGGACAGCTCAAATCGTCCATCATCATCGACGAGCTGCCGACGATCTATTTCAAAGGGTTGGACAACCTCATCGCCACGGCGCGCTCGAACAAGGTTGCAACGCTGCTCGGATTTCAGGACTTCTCGCAGCTCAAGCGTGACTACGGCGACAAGGAGGCCGCCGTAGTAATGAACACCGTGGGCAACATCTTCTCGGGTCAAGTGGTCGGAGAAACGGCCAAGACGTTATCGGAACGCTTCGGAAAGGTCTTGCAGAAGCGGCAGTCGATGACCATCAACCGCAACGACACCTCCACTTCCATATCGACGCAGATGGACAGCCTCATACCGCAGTCGAAGATCTCGACGCTTACGCAGGGCATGTTCGTCGGAGCCGTGGCGGATAATTTCGACGAACGGATCGACCAGAAGATTTTCCATGCCGAGATTGTCGTAGACAGCGCCAAAGTCAAAGCCGAAACGGCCGAATATCGGAAGATCCCTCTCATCACCGACTTTACGGACGAGGACGGCAACGACCGCATGAAAGAGGTTGTACAGGAGAACTACGAACGTATCAAGGCCGAAGCGAGCCAAATCGTAGCCGAGGAGCTGGAACGAATCAAGAACGATCCCGTGCTGAGTAAGCTGCTTCCGGAACAGTAATAAGTAATAAAAAGGCTGGCTAAAATTATACATAGCCAGCTTTTTGTTATTTTGATAATTTATTTGAGATAAAATGAACTATCGGCTTCGATACAATGGTTTTTGAAATTTCATTAAAGATTCATGAAACTCTTCAAATGAAATAGTTCCATCTAATAAACCATCCATATAATACCTCGACATCAGATCAAACTCATTGCAATTATAAGACGATCCATTTGCGCATATTAAGAAGTTATATTTTGTTAGATATCGTATCCGTAATTGAGTTTGACCATTGAATATTGTGCCCCATCGTTTACACCCCTCCCCATCATCGTATTCATGGCGAGTCATTTTAATGTTAAACAAATGTTTCCAATTTAAGATACCGTATTCCTCTGTGGCACCTAATTGTAAATTATCAGTCGAAACCTGACCAAGCGATGTAGGATTTTGAGCTTCTATTTCAACATACAGGTATTCTTTATAATATACACTACTATCCTGAAAAACTGCAATTTTAGAAATCAGCCATTCTTCATTCTCTACTAAAAATAGGCGTCCGGATATATGTCTGAAATTATTTATTGCAACTGATGATCCCGATCTAAACCACCATATCGGGGTAAACTGACTTCGACCTTCATTTGTAATGAACTTTAACGGAGTATGTAACAAACGTGATAAATGAAATTTAATATCTTTAGTCTTTGTGAACCACTTTACATTTCTTACTCCGGGAAAAGCATAGGCTAAACGTTGACTAAAAAAGATGTCCGAATCTTCAAAAAGATTAGGATAAATCTTTTCTTCTGGGGATTTTACTTGTCGATTTTTATGTATATGGAATTTTATTGAAATCGGAAACATCTCGTGATATAGCCTTTTAATTGCGCGGAAGCATCTCGGCATTTGGATAATCTCAAAAATAGCTCGTCTTAAATCACATTGGCTTGGTTTCTGAAATATTACAATCCTGTGATGATTGATATCGAACGGTAAATCTTTTACCTCCCAGCCATCTTTATTTTGGGCAACCAATATAATTCGTTCTGGTCCAATCGCTTTTAATGCATATCCCAATTCGATTAAGACATTAGGATTAGGAATGAGTTTGGTCCCTATTCTTGTAACTGGTGTAATATCTGCGACAAACACATCACACCTTTCAATTTTATCCTTTATCACATCTTCGATTTTAGGCATGCCCGGAACATTCCATGTTGATTGATCCAACTCGATATTTAGTGATTTGGTATCAAGGAGGTTCGAAATAGCACCTTGTATTGCAGATTCAATTGCGGATCGAGCTGAATTTACATCAGACTGCCAAGATAAAAAAAGTGTATATTTAGATCTTCTCATAGTAACAAAGATACAAAATTCACATTAAAAATAAGTTAAACTACGGCTTTTACTGTGTTGAATAGTATTCAATACATTATTATTCAGGCAAAGTTTTCGCATAGAGGTTTCCAAAATAGGAAACTTTGCATTATATTTGCAAAAACGATGGACATGAATACGAACATAGATAATATCGGCATGCTGATTCATCGCGAGCGCATGCGTCGGGGTCTTACGCAAGAGGAGCTGGGGCAGAGGGTCGGCGTAGGCAAGGCTCAGATCTCCAAAATCGAGAGCGGACGCGGCCTGACCATCAAGACCGTTACGAAAGTTTTGGAGGCACTCAATCTATCGGCTTCGGTAAATCTGCACCCGACAACGCGGGTAGATCGCCGCATTATCGGTTATATCGTAGCGAATATCGGGGAGTTCGCTTCAACGCATGGCATGACCGTGCGGGAAGCCAGCAACTATTTGAATCGTTACAAAGGGCTGGATTTCCTCGCCGAGCATTTCGAGGCGGAACATTTGCTGTCGTTGCAGGACAGCATACAAGATTTGACACAGGTTTGTTTCAATAACGGAGGAGGCATACGATGAAACTGTACCACGGCTCCAATATCGCAATCGAGCATATTGATTTCGCCCGATGCAAACCGTACAAGGATTTCGGACAAGGGTTTTACCTTACCGAGATCGAGGAGCAGGCCGTGCAGATGGCTCGGCGCACAGCGGCGATCTATGGCGGGGAGCCGGTCGTTACCGCTTTCGAGTTCGACGAGGTGGCAGCTTCGGCAGATGGGATATTAGCTGTAAAGCGGTTCTCGGAGCCGAACGAAGAGTGGGCGTTGTTCGTCATGGCGAACCGCAGTCGTGAAGGCAAGTATCCCGTTCACAATTACGATATTGTAATCGGCCCTGTGGCGGACGACACCATCGCCACGCTTTTCCGCAACTTCGACGATGGAATCATCGACTTGCCGATGCTGGTGGCGGGACTGCGTTACAAGAAAATTTCGTCGCAATATTTCTTTCACTCGGCACGTGCCATCCAATATCTGACCGTATTATGACCGATAAAAAAGCGCAATACCTCATTGAAGGCATTACCAAAGACATAGTGGCTTATCTTATGGAAGATAGAGGTCTGGCCTTAACCGAAGCGATCGCTATGTTCCACAATTCGGAGACGTTCACCAAACTCTCCGATCTGCAAACCGGACTTTACATCGAAAGTTCGGCTTACGTGTACGAAATATTGAAGACCGAATTGAAGATGGGAAAAATAGAATAGATAATGATTTTCCTAAATATATATCTTTTTACATAATCGAGATTTGTTCAATAACAAATAGGCAGTGTAATTAATTCAAGATAATGAGAGATATAGATATATACCCAAATGAAAATATAATAAAAGCAGCGTTAATTAATAATTATGCTCATATAAATAGCAAACCATTTGTGGTTTGTAATGAATTAACTATTTCTGAAGAATACAAAATCGTTGATTTAGTTTTTTGTAAGGATCATTTAAGCTATGCGTATGAAATCAAAGCGTGGAACGATGATATGCGCAGATTACCATCTCAATTAGATGTTTATTGTAAACTCTTTGATTATGTCTATGTAGCTACTACCACAAATCATCTTAATCAGCTCCAATCAATACCTGACTTTGTTGGTATTGTCCTTTATTCAACAAAGACAAAAAAAATCTTATATAAACGACAGGCAAAAAGGAACCATTTAATAGATAAACAAGAGCTGTTAATGTCTATCCCGATTCTCTACATTAGGAATAATAGCTTACATCCTAAATATACGAGATCAGATAATAATTTGTTTTCCTTATCACAAGCACATAAACTTTTTATAGAACATATATCGAGTAAATGTCGTTGGACAAACAATGATCTTAAAACAATTTTACATTACGAGGATATCTTAATGAATACAGACTATATATCATTGGATTATAGATAATCTTTTTAATTGCTCAATAATAAAGCTGTCTCTTATACACATCTGACGCCGCCGACGATCTACTCTGTGTAGATCTCGGTGGTCGCC
>OJPT01000873.1_pt1 | contig 12975 bp, 8 predicted proteins | sample 1598641 | NCBI WGS metagenome assembly OJPT01 (sample SAMN03922495, study PRJEB24848) | human gut metagenome | isolation source: stool sample | host: Homo sapiens | place: Germany | collected 2011-11 | reverse complement strand
AAATATACGAAGCTTATTTAATCTTTTTCACGGAAAACAAAAAATTTACCTACATTTGCAATGTCTGGAGAGACTGTATAAGGAATATTTCAGAAGTGCCTTTTTTCTGTTAAAGTCGCCAATTTTTTAACAACACGCAAGGCACAGGTGACCTGCTATATCAAGTGGGTTGCTTGTTCGTGCGTGTACAGGGGTTTGGCGACACCTAACAGGAAAAAGAACAGCAGCCCACTTCTTTTTTAACAATTATGCCTTTTCCGGCTGTTTGAAAGGCCACAATAAATATATGACAATAATGTCCGCCCAACAAAAAGAAGATCGTTTATTCGAAAACATCTACCTTTCCTACTTTCCAAAAATGAAACGCTTTGCACAAGAATATGTGATATCGGAACAAGATGCGGAAAATATCGTGCAAGACATGTTCGCGGAACTTTGGGAAAAACGAGAAATGTTTACTTGTCAAACAATCCGGATCGCTTATCTGTTCACCATCATCAAGAACAAATGCCTCAACCACCTGCGACATAAAACGATTGCCCTGGAAACCATCAACAATATGCAAGAAGAATATAACATGACCCTTCGTATGAATTTAGATTCTTTAGAAGCCTTCGAGCAACATATTTTCTCCGACCAAGATATTGAAGATTTAATTAACCGGGCCTTAGACAGCCTGCCGACCAAATGCAAGGAAATCTTTATCATGAACAAACTGGAAGGGAAAAAGCAAGAACAGATCGCCACCGAACTAAACCTCTCAACCAACACGGTCAGAAATCAAATCAGCATCGCCTATAAAAAGCTTAGGAACGAACTAAAGGACTATCTTCCTTTATGGCTTTTCCTTTTTCATTGCACATAGAATCGCGGAGATGTTTACGAGTGACAGTCTGGGGACGAGACGATGAATCCGAAATCCAACGTAAAAAAAATGATTTTCTTTTGGTACATTTTTCCGGAGTAAGTGTTTACAGCATGTAACATTTCATTCGCATGGAAAGACAAATCGAAAAATATTTTCAAGAAGAACTGAATGCAGACGAAAGACTGGATTTCTTAAAACAGGTTGAATCTGATAACGAATTGAAAAAACAATTCATCAAATTCAAAAATACATACGCACTATTATCATTTTCCGATGCCGCCTGCGGGAAAAAGACTACTCGAGACAGCTACACCCAGTTCTTGTGTAAAATGAGAGCGAAACACATACGACAGATTTCATTCTACCTATTCAAATATGCAGCTATCATCACTTTACTCATTATATTCGCTTATCAGGCCGGCGTGAACCAGCATTCCGAAATTTTACAGGAGAATATCGAAAACAAACTGCACGTACCTGCCGGACAGCGCATCAAACTGACACTTCAGGATGGAACTACTGTATGGCTGAACTCCCACACAACTCTCACCTATCCTGCCATTTTTGACAAAAAAGAACGAAGAGTCGCCATAGACGGAGAAGCATTCTTTATTGTAGCTCAAGACAAACACAAACCGTTCATCGTCTCATCGCAAGGCATAGAAACGAAAGTATTGGGCACACAATTCAACATTTGCAGCTACCGAAAAAACAACGATGTGAGAACCAGCCTGATAGAAGGTTCGCTCCAAATCTATTTTACAGGGAAAGAAAATGAAAGTATCATATTGAGCCCCAACGAGCAAATAAGCATAAAAAACGGAACCATAAAGGTGGACACGATTTCTCATCATGACTATTTTTTATGGAAAGAAGGAATTTACAGTTTTAAAGACGAGTTGCTTGTTGATATACTGAACAAATTGCAACTCTATTATGATGTCCGGATAATCATAAGAAACCCGTCCATCAATCAAGAGAAATATACTGGAAAATTCCGACAACGAGACAGCATCGACGATATTCTCAGAATGTTACAAAAAATACACAAATTCAAGATACAAAAGGATGAAGAAAACAATATCATTACACTTAGTTAATCGAATGTTTAATATCTAAAAAAAATGCCTATGGAAACACATCTGTAAAAACAATGATTGATATCGGAAACATCCGTTATCAACAGACAAGCCTTTATCTACAAAATTCATTTAGTATTCACTTTATTACTTAGAAAAGAAATGAAAATGAACACTTTGTTACCGTCCTTCATGCTTTTCGCCTGTACTTTTCAGACGATAGCGCTTAATTCGGAAACACAAAACACAATCATAAAACTGGAACAGAGCGTGATATCAGTCGGCCAGTTGATCACTCAAATTGAAAATCAAACCGATTATCTGGTCGTTTTCAAAAGTCGTGAAGTAGACATAGAACGTTACATTACTGTCCAAAACACATCCGGGAAAATGATATCCTATCTTGAAGAAGCTTTCAAAGATACTGATATCACCTACGAATTCGACAACCGGTACATCCTCCTGCTGAAAAAGAACGATAAGGGCAGGACATCTCTTATCGGCCAACAAAGCCGGACCATCACAGGTACAGTAACCGACAACAACGGAGAACCCGTCATTGGTGCGAACGTGATCATAAAAGGGACTTCTATCGGAACAGTCACGGATGTCAATGGGAAATACACCTTGGAAGTTCCACCAAAAGCCATCTTGCAAATTTCTTACATCGGCTACCTGACAAAAGAAATCGTTATCGATAACAACAAAACGGCCGACGTCATACTGATCGAAGACACCCAAAAGATCGATGAAGTGGTAGTTGTCGGATACGGTACGCAAAAGAAAGGGGAAGTGGCCAGTTCCATTTCCACAATCAAATCCGATAATTTCGTAAAAACACCGACTACGGATGCCGCACAACTGATCAAAGGGAAAGTTCCTGGCCTAAGTATCATTACGCCGGATGCCAACCCGACTTCCACCTCGCAGATCGCCTTACGTGGAATCACCACCTTGAAAGCCAGCTCCAGCCCTTTGGTGCTCATCGACGGGATACCCGGCGACCTGAACTCCGTCTCACCCGATGACATCGAACAGATCGACGTCCTGAAAGACGGTTCCGCCGCCGCGATCTACGGAACCAGAGGAACAAACGGCGTCATATTGATTACCACCAAGAATGCCAATGGAGAAATGCCTACGGAAGTAGATGTCAATGCTTATCTTTCCACCCAGCAAATCACAAAGACCTTGCCGTTCATGAAAGCAGACGAATATCGCCGACGCGTACAGGAAGGATGGCCGGGAGCCCAAGACGACGGTGCATCAACCGACTGGCTGGACGAAGTGACCCGTACACCGTTCACACAGATTTACAACATCAGCCTGCGCGGTGGCAGCCGTACGACCAATTATGTGGCCAGCTTCGAATACCGTGGTCTGAACGGCCTGATCAAACGTACAAACAACCAGATGTTCTACCCGCGTGTAGAAATCACTCATCGCATGTTCAATAACAAATTGAAACTGAACGCAAGCCTGAGCGGTTACAAACAAACCTATTTTTCCGGTTCCGATGGTGGGGGCTACAACAGCGAAGTATATAGAAACGCTTTGATATACAATCCGACCACTCCTGTGTACGACAAAAACGGCAATTATTCGGAAAGCACTAAAAACGAATACTTCAACCCTGTATCCCTCCTGAACGAAGTGGAAGGAGAAAACCAAGCAACCAACCTGCGCATGTTCGCCAATATCACTTATACACCAATCGAAGGATTAGATATCAAATATCTGTTTTCTTCCAATACCTATAACCAAGTCAGAGGATATTACGAGACCCAGCAACACAAATCCACTTGGAAAGACGGCAAAAACGGATATGCTTCCCGTGGTTCCACGCGCTCAAATGAAGATTTGTCGGAACTGACCGTACAATGGAGGAAAACCATTTTTGAAGACCATTCGTTTACACTCTTAGGAGGATATAGTTGGCAAAAGACGCATTACCAGAATTTTTACATGCAGAATTTCAATTTTCCCTCCAATGACTATACCTATAATAATATGGGCACAGGGCAGGCACTGAAAGACGGACGCGGAACGGAATACTCGACGGCCAATGAAAGCAAACTGATCGGTTACTTCGGCCGTCTGAACTACAGCTATAAAGGGAAATATATGTTTGCAGCCAGTCTCCGTCACGAAGGTTCCACCAAATTCGGAGCCGATCACAAATGGGGCAACTTCCCATCTGTTTCTGCTGCATGGAACATCAAAGGAGAACAGTTCCTGGAAGACACCGATGTCTTGTCCATCTTGAAACTACGTGCCGGATATGGTGTCACGGGAACGGTTCCAAGTGATCCGTATATGTCACTGAACACGCTGAACTTCGGAACTTATGTTTATTATAACAATCAATGGATCAAAACCATCAGACCGGATTCAAATGCGAACCCCGAATTGAGATGGGAAAAGAAAAAAGAGATCAACATCGGTGTCGACTTCGGTTTTTGGGAAGATCGCATCACAGGTAATATCGATTACTACAATCGCAAAACAGAAGATTTGTTATGGGACTATGACGTGCCATCTCCTCCTTACCTGTTCTCCCGTATGGTAGCAAACGCCGGATCGATGCGCAACCAAGGAATAGAAGCCGGTATCACGGTCATCCCTGTCCAAACAAAAGATTTCCAATGGACGACATCCATGAATTACTCGACAAACAAAAACGAACTTTTGTCACTTTCCAACGATCAGTTTGTCTCCAGCGGTTACTCGGATCAAGGTTCTACGGGAGAACCCTTACAAACGACAACCCACCGCATTCAGGAAGGACAACCGATTGGTAATTTCTGGGGATACAAAAGTATCGATATCGATGAGAACGGACACTGGATCATAGAAGGAGCCGACGGCAGTCCGAAACCGATATCCCAACTACAACCGACAGACAAACAGATCATCGGGAACGGCCTGCCTAAACATTACTTGAACTGGAACAACACCCTAAATTGGAAAAACTTCGATTTCAACATGACCATGCGCGGTGCTTTCGGTTTCGACATCCTGAACATGCCACGCCTGCAATATGAATCGCCGGTCATGTTGTCAAGAGGGAACGTGCTGAATGCGGCATTCGATACGAAATACGGGAAAGTTCCTTTAGCGGCCGACCAAGAATTACAATATGTCAGCTATTATATCGAAAAAGGCAATTATTGGAAAATCGACAACGTGACCTTAGGATATACATTCAAATTCAATTCTTGGATAAAACGCTTGAGAATCTATGGCACGATTTCCAACCTCGCCACTATCACAGGCTACTCCGGCATTGATCCGGAAGTAAGCATAAGCGGCTTGGCACCAGGAGTCGACAATAAGAACCGTTATCCTTCTACACGGACTTACACATTAGGAATATCTGTCAAATTTTAATCGTAACGTAATTATCATGAATACTTATACAAAATTTTTTTTAGCGTTATGTTGTTCCGGAACAATCGTTTCCTGTAGCAATGACTTGGATGAAAAAGTATATTCCAAAATAACCGAACAAACCTACAATTACACAGTCGACGATTTCTCACCATCTATTGCCAGCGTATATAGCCAACTCAGAAGTTTCCCCAGTCATGGAGGATATTTCACGACACAAGAGGTCAGTGCCGACGCCATCGTCATGCCCCCTAACGCTTCCGGCTGGGATGATGGCGGAGTCTATCGACGTATGCACTACCAAACATGGAACTCCGAACAAGGACACGTCTCAGAAATATGGTCCAACTTCTATCAAGGCGCCTTATTATGCAACAAAGTGATAGAACAAATAGAAAACGGTATTTTACCGGCATCTTCCGAAGCGGACAAAACAATGGGATTAGCGGAATTACGGGCCATGAGAGCCTATTATTATTGGCAAATCTGCGACAATTTCGGAGACGCTCCGTTAGTCACGACAACCACGATGGAACTACCCTCCAAAAGTAACCGTAAAGAGATCTTCGACTTCATAGTAAAAGAACTGAAAGAAATCATCCCTTCTTTAAGTGAAGAACAAGGCGGAAATTTTTACGGACGGATGAACAAATGGGCGGCAAAGACGCTGTTGGCAAACATATACCTGAATGCCAAGGTATATACAGGCGAAGAACACTGGGACGACTGTATCCAACAGTGTGACGACATCATAAACAGCAACAGGTTCGCATTGTCCGACAACTACAAAGCCCCCTTCCGTTCTACAGGCGTGGAAACATCCAAAGAGGTCATTTTCACCATCCCGTTCGATGCAAATATCGCCGGGGGTAATTCGATCCACATGTTTTCCTGGCACGGGGAACTGAAAAAGAAATACGAAACCGAAGCGACTCCTTGGGGATGCGGTTCAGCTATGGGGGTCACTCAATTCATCGACACGTATGATCCCGAAGATTCCCGTCTGGCCGATAGCTGGCTGATGGGCGAACAACGAGCTGCAGACGGAAGTCCTCTATACGGGACATACGACAAAATGGGAGAACCGCTTGTCTATACGAAAGATCTTCCGGACGGGAATTACACCAGTGAGATGGAAGGTTTTCGCATGAACAAATTCGAAATCGTAAAAGGCGAGCAATCCTCATCCGAAACGGATGTGCCTCTGTTCCGATACGCAGAAGTACTCCTGATGAAAGCGGAATGCTTATTGCGTTCGGGAAAACCAGGAGCCGGCCTCTTGGTCACGGAAGTCCGCAAACGGGCATTCAAAGACAATCCCGAATTAGCGATAGTAACCGATGCACAGTTACAAGAAAACAGTTCATATCAATATGGCTATGTGGAACACTACACCGTTACAGACAAAGGGAACACGGACCTCATCCGATTCGGTAGAATGTATGACGAACTGGGTTGGAAATTCGCATGGGAAATGCACCGCAGACGAGACGCCATCCGATTCGGTGTTTACACGAAAAAAAGCTGGCTCTCGCATAAACCACAAGGTGATTACCGATCCGTCTTCCCGATACCCGAAAAAGTTTTGACCTCCAATCCCAACTTGGAACAAAACCCCCATTATAAATAACAAACGTAATCAACTTACAAACCTCGCAGGGAAGCAAGCTTCTCTGCAAATAAAAAATGTCCTTATGAACAAACTTGTAATCCTTCTCCTATACTTTCTTCTCACAGTCACGGCTTTTCCATATACAACCACAGGGCAGGTCCTTGATCCCGCCATGATAGGCTCGTATATCGACCGGTTCAACATGCAAGACAAGGAATTGTATGTGCAACATATTTCAAACGGACAGGCAAAAGAATTCTTATCCGGCAATATACCGCTATTCGAATGTCCGGACAAAAACATAGAGGAAATCTATTATTTCCGCTGGTGGACTTTCCGGAAACATTTGAAAAAGACACCGGACGGGTTCATCGTAACCGAATTCCTTCCGGATGTCCCGTGGGCCGGAAAGCACAACGGCATCTGTTGCCCTGCCTGGTTCCACTTTCGGGAAGGCAGGTGGCTGAAGTATTCCGGTTTCCTCAAAGACTATGCGTACTATTGGCTGAAGGGAGGAGGTGACACGCATTCCTACAGTTTTCCCGTTGCCCATGCAATCTACCAATATTGTCAGATCACGGGGAATTATCAATTGCTGAAAGAGTTATATCCGGAACTTTTACAAAACTATTCAGAGTGGAAGAAAAAAAAATTCATAGCTGAAAAAGGATTGTTCTGGCAAAAAGACGGAGAAGACGGCATGGAAATTTCGATCGGCGGACACGGTTTTCGGGTAACCATCAACTCATATATGGCAGCCGAAGCCGCCACCTTATCCAAAATTGCACATTGGAAAAACGACAACCAAGCACAAGCACTCGAAACCGAAGCCTGCCGGATCAAAGAAAACATGTTCAAATATTTATGGGACCCCAAAGCGGAATTTCTAAAAGTACTGTCTGTTGAAAAAAACGCTTCTTTAAAAGACGTACGCGAACTACACGGATATACGCCTTGGGCATTCGACCTGGCTTCCGCGGACTATGCCGTCGCCTGGAAATTCCTGATGAACACACGACATTTTTTCGCTCCTTACGGGCCAACAACTGCCGAACAATGCCATCCTCAATTCAAAGTTGCTTACGAAGGACATGAATGCCAGTGGAACGGTCCTTCTTGGCCATACGCGACCTCGATGACATTGGTCGGATTGGCTAATTTGTTAAATAATCAAACGCAATCTTTTGTAGATTCACGAGATTTCATAACTTTATTCTCGATTTATGCACGAAGCCTGTATAAGAAAGACGCGAATGGCATACTAACACCATGGATTGACGAAAACCTGAATCCTTTTACTGGCGATTGGATATCCAGGACAATGTTGTCAACACGTCACCAAAAACCCGAAGAACGCGGAAAAGATTATAATCATTCTTTATTCTGCGACCTCGTCATCAACGGGTTAATCGGAATCCGGCCAAGTGAAGAAGAGGAACTCGATGTCAACCCGTTGATACCGGAAGGATATTGGGATTACTTTTGCCTGGACAATCTGACTTATCGTGGCAAAACAATATGCGTGCTTTATGATAAGACAGGTGATAAATATAAACGAGGAGCCGGACTGTCGATTTTCATCAACGGGACAAAGACAGCCACCTCTCCTACTTTGACAAAAATAAGTTGCAAATTATAACATTAAATTTTAAAACCATGAAACAGTATTTTGTACTACTCTTTGCCTGTATGGCACTATGGGGATGCGGCGGACAAGACCAAATAGAAACCCCGCCTTTGAAAATAATCGACCAGATAGACTTCTCGCACGTGCACATCCGGGACAACTTCTGGTCGCCACGTCTCGCCAAGCACACATCGGCTACACTCCCTGTCTGTATCGACCAAATAGAGAACCAAACCGGAAGAATGCAAAATTTTGAAAATGCAGCCAGAGGGACAGGGAAGCATTCCGGTATCTTCTTCGACGATTCGGACGTATATAAAGCGTTGGAAGGTATCGCCTACAGCCTGATCAACAACCCGGACCCCGAACTGGAAAAGAAAGCGGACGAATGGATCGACAAGATCGCGGCAGCCCAACAACCGGACGGATATATCAATACATTCTACACACTGACCGGACAAGACAAACGTTGGAACAACATGGACAAGCACGAGATGTATTGTGCCGGCCACATGATGGAAGCCGCCGTCGCCTATTACCAGGCAACCGGAAAACGGAAACTGCTCGATGTGAGCATCCGTATGGCAGACCACATGATGGAACTGTTCGGTCCCGGCAAGCGCCATTGGGTGCCGGGACATGAGGAGATCGAATTGGCTTTGGTGAAAATATACCGGACAACCGGTCAGGAAAAATATCTCGACTTCGCCAACTGGCTGCTCGAAGAACGCGGACACGGACACGGGAGCATGGGTGGCGAAGGGAAATGGGACCCAGCCTACTACCAGGATGTTATCCCGGTAAGAGAACTGACCGACATTTCGGGGCATGCCGTCCGTTGCATGTACCTGTACTGCGGGATGGCCGATGTGGCAGCCTTGAAAAAAGACACCGCTTATGTCGAGGCTTTGAACCGCCTCTGGGACGACGTAGTACTACGTAACATGTACGTGACCGGCGGGATCGGCTCTTCACGGCACAACGAAGGCTTTACCGAAGACTATGACCTGCCGAACCTCGATGCCTACTGCGAGACATGCGCTTCCGTCGGGATGGTCTACTGGAACCAACGCATGAACCAGTTCACAGGCGATTCGAAATACATAGACGTACTGGAACGTTCCATGTACAACGGTGCGCTGGCTGGCGTCTCACTGGCTGGAGACCGCTTCTTCTACGTCAATCCGCTGGAATCGAACGGAGACCATCACCGCCAGGCCTGGTACGGGTGCGCCTGCTGTCCGAGCCAGATCTCGCGCTTCCTGCCTTCCATCGGGAACTATATCTATGGGACATCGGACAAGGCCTTGTGGGTAAACCTCTTCATCGGAAACACCACCGAAGTCACGATCGACGGGAAAAAGGTCGTCATGAAACAAGAAACGGACTACCCTTGGGACGGGCTGGTCAAGCTGACCGTCACCTCCGAACAACCGCTCGGCAAGGAGTTGCGCATCCGTATCCCCGGATGGTGCAAGTCATACACCCTGTCGGTCAACGGGAACAAAGTCGACAGTACGACCGACAAGGGATATACCGTCATCAAGGAATGGAAAACCGGCGACTTGATCGTGCTCAACATGGACATGCCGGTCGAAAAAGTATCAGCCGACCCGCGCGTGCGGCAAAACACGGGCAAGCGCGCCCTGCAACGCGGACCGCTGGTCTACTGCCTCGAAGAGACGGACAACACGAAAGACTTTGCCGACCTCGCACTGACGCCCACCTCCTCATTCGAGGTCAAAGACGAACCGGACAACCTGGGTGGCATCCGCTCAATCAAAGCCATATCGAATGGACAAACACTACATTTCATTCCTTACTATGCCTGGGACAACCGCAAAGCAGGCAAGATGAAAGTATGGATCGATTATCAAGAATAACATAACATCATCCTATCACCATGAACAAATTGAAAAAAATTTTCCTGACAGCAGTCGCCACCCTCACGGTGGCGACTGTCTCGGCCGCCGGCGAAGAACCCGCAGCCGAAAGTTACCGGAACAACCGACACCCGCTCTTGCAAAAAGACTACATCCAACTGCCTCTCGGAACCATCCGCGCCGAAGGGTGGATGCACGACCAACTGACCCGTATGCGCGACGGAATGACCGGCCACTTGGATAAGGTCTACACGAAAGTAATGGGTCCCCGAAACGGATGGCTCGGCGGTGACGGTGACGTGTGGGAACGGGGTCCGTACTGGATCGACGGACTTCTGCCGTTGGCTTATCTCCTGAACGACCAAGCCCTGATCGAAAAGGTACAACCTTGGATCGAATGGACCTTGGCATCACAAAAGCCCAACGGCTACTTCGGCCCCGATACCGACCGCGACTACGAACCCGGTCTGCAACGCAACAACGCGCAAGACTGGTGGCCCAAAATGGTCATGCTGAAAGTCATGCAACAATACTACACGGCTACGCAGGACCGGCGCGTGATCGACTTCATGACCCGATATTTCCGATACCAACTGGACGAACTGCCCAAAAACCCGTTAGGCAAATGGACCTTCTGGGGCGAACAGCGCGGAGGGGATAACCTGATGGTCGTCTATTGGCTGTACAACATCACCGGCGACAAATTCCTGTTGGATTTAGGCGAGTTAATCCATAAACAGACGTTCAACTGGACAGATATCTTTTTAAATCAAAATCATCTCAGACGCCAACACAGCCTGCACTGTGTGAACCTCGCACAAGGTTTCAAGGAACCGATCGTTTATTACCAGCAAGGCAAAGACTCCAAGCAAATCCAAGCCACCCGCCAAGCGGTCAACGACATCCGTCACACCATCGGATTGCCTACCGGCCTTTGGGGAGGAGACGAACTGCTGCGCTTCGGCAAACCGACGACAGGCTCAGAGCTCTGTACCGCCGTAGAGATGATGTACTCACTGGAAACGATACTGGAGGTCACAGGGGACATGCAATGGGCCGACTACCTGGAGCGCGTGGCATACAACGCCTTGCCCACTCAAGTGACCGACGACTACTCCGCCCGCCAGTATTACCAGCAGACCAACCAGATCGCCGTCACCCGCGAGTGGAGGGAGTTCTCCACCCCGCACGACGACACCGACCTGCTTTTCGGCGAGCTGACCGGCTATCCCTGTTGCACGTCCAATCTTCACCAAGGCTGGCCCAAATTCGTTCAGAACCTCTGGTACGCGACTGCCGACAACGGACTCGCCTCCCTGCTCTTCGCCCCCTCGCAAGTAACGGCACGAGTGGCAGGAGGAATCGAGGTGAATCTGAAAGAGGAAACGGCCTATCCTTTCGAGGAGACAGTACGCTACCATGTTTCGTTTACGGACAAGAAAGTGAAAAAGGTCTTCTTCCCCTTCCACCTGCGCATACCGGGCTGGTGCAAGCAACCGGTGGTCAAGCTCAACGGCAAACCGCTGACGGTCGATGCCTATCCCGGAACCGTCACACGTATCAACCGGGAATGGAAAGAGGGCGATATCCTATCCCTCGAACTGCCGATGGAGGTGACCATCAGCCGCTGGTATGAAAACAGCGCTGTTGTCGAACGGGGACCGCTGGTCTATGCCCTGAAGATGAACGAGATATGGGAAAAGAAAGCGTTTGAAAGCGATAAGTCCGACGTGTACGGCAAATGGTATTACGAGGTGACGTCTGACAGTCCCTGGAACTACGCCCTGCCGGCCCGTTCCTTCTCGCCCGACCGGATCAAGGATGCTTTCACGGTAGAAAAATCAGACATTACCACCCCCTATCCATGGAATGTCGAGAACGCCCCCATACGCATCAAAACGAAGGCAATGCGACTGAACGGCTGGACGCAAGTCAGAGGCTCGGCAGGTCCGGTACCCTACTACACGCAGCAAGGCAAAGACTTTGGCGACGAGGAGACGATCGAACTGATCCCTTACGGATGCACGACCCTCCGGATTACGGAATTTCCGGTAAGATGATCCGGCTCTCCATCCCGCCCCACGTCCGTCCGGACAGGGCGGGACGGATCGTACCGAAAGTCCCCTACGTTTGCCGCATTGAACTATTTACGACGCCAAGTTACTACCACCCATAAACCGAATTTGTACCTCGATATTGAGTGTTTTGCAAAATTCCTTTACATTTGTACTTTACAAAAAAAACACTCGCAGGGCATGAGAACATTCCTTATCATTCTACTGGGCACGCTTTCGCTCCTCCTCCCCCGGTCCGGCTGGTCGCACGACCTTTATTTCCGCCACTATACCAACAAACAGGGATTGTCGCACAACACGGTTTATTGTGCCCTACAGGATAAAAAAGGATTCATGTGGTTCGGGACGGACGACGGATTGAACCGTTTCGACGGACATCAGTTCCGGATATACCTGTCTCTTATACACATCTCCGAGCCCACGAGACCGTACTAGATCTCG
>OJPT01000862.1_pt1 | contig 13092 bp, 8 predicted proteins | sample 1598641 | NCBI WGS metagenome assembly OJPT01 (sample SAMN03922495, study PRJEB24848) | human gut metagenome | isolation source: stool sample | host: Homo sapiens | place: Germany | collected 2011-11 | reverse complement strand
CCCGCCGCCGTAAAGGCGGAAGCCGCTCCCGAAACCGTTCCCCAGGCCCCGCGAGGCCGTCGGCCGCGCATCACCAATACGAAGACCGAAAACACCGCACCAGCACAGCGTCCGCCCATCACGGTCGCCGGCCCCCCTGCCGAGCCGGAGCTCCCGATGGAAAGCGCCCCGGCACCTGCACCAGCGGCAGCGGCAGAAACCGTACAGGCACCCCGCGAGGAGAAGGCCGAGCCCAAGCGCCGCGGCCGCAAGCCCAAGGCACAAGCACAAGCACAAGCACAAGCACAGGAAGAGGCAGCAGAACCCGCCGCCGCAACACCCCCGGCTGCCCAAGCTGCCCAGGCTACCCAGGCTACCCAGGCAGCAGCCGATGCGCAATCCTTCGACGGCGAGGTGATCACCAAGGACGATTTCGCCGGGGAGATCGAGGGCGAAGGCGTGCTGGAGATCATGCCCGACGGATACGGGTTCCTGCGTTCGGCCGACTACAACTACCTGAACTCGCCCGACGACATTTACGTTTCGCCGTCGCAGATCAAACTCTTCGGGCTGAAGCCCGGCGACACGGTGAACGGCGCCATACGCCCGCCGAAGGAGGGGGAGAAATATTTTCCGCTGGTACGCGTGAACGAGATCAACGGCCTGGCGCCGGAGTTCATCCGCGACCGCGTACAGTTCGAATTCATGACGCCGCTCTTCCCGAGCGAGAAATTCTGCCTTACGGGCAACGGACACAACAACATGTCGACGCGCGTGGTCGACCTCTTTTCGCCCATCGGCAAGGGACAGCGCGCGCTGATCGTAGCACAGCCCAAGACGGGTAAGACGGTGCTCATGCAGTCGATCATCAACGCCATCGCCGACAACCATCCCGAAGTATACATCATCGTGCTGCTGATCGACGAGCGCCCGGAGGAGGTGACCGAGATGGCCCGCAACTCCAAGGCCGAGGTCGTGGCATCGACCTTCGACGAACAGGCGTCGCGCCATGTGAAAGTCGCGGAAATGGTACTCGACAAGGCCAAGCGCATGGTCGAATGCGGACACGACGTGGTGATCTTCCTCGACTCGATCACCCGCCTGGCACGTGCCTACAACTCCGTCCAGCCCGCATCGGGCAAGGTGCTCTCGGGCGGTGTGGATGCCAACGCGCTCCACAAACCCAAGCGTTTCTTCGGTGCAGCCCGCAACACGGAGGAGAAAGGGTCGCTGACGATCATCGCCACGGCGCTGATCGACACCGGTTCGAAGATGGACGAGGTGATTTTCGAAGAGTTCAAGGGCACGGGCAACATGGAGCTCCAGCTCGACCGCAAGCTCGCCAACAAACGTGTCTACCCGGCGGTCGACGTCATCGCATCGGGTACGCGCCGCGAAGACCTGCTCCTGCCGCGCGACGTGATGAACCGCACGTGGGTGCTGCGCAAATACCTTTCGGACATGACGCCCGTCGAGGCCATGGAGTTCCTCCAGAAGCAGATGGGAATGACCAACACCAACGAGGAGTTCCTCGCCACGATGAACCATTAAACAACCACAAAACCCACTGATAGAATGAAAAACCTGATTATCCTGCTGTCATGCCTGCTGTTCGCCGGCAGCGTATACGGATGGGGACAAAAGGGGCACGACGTCACGGCCTACATCGCAGAGTGCCACCTCACGCCCGAAGCCGCCCAAAAGATCGACAAGGTGCTCAACGGCCATTCGCCCGTGTACTACTGCAACTGGATGGACATTGCCAGCCACACCCCCGAATACAATTACACCAAGACGTGGCACTACCTGAACATCGACGAGGGCCAAACCCTCGAAACGATGCCCCGGAACCCCAAAGGCGACGTGCTGACGGCCGTCACGACGCTCGTCGCCGAGCTCAAGGCCGGCGGGCTGGCACCCGAGGCGGAGACCGAGAAGCTCAAGATGCTGATCCACCTGGTCGGCGACATGCACTGCCCGATGCACACGGGGCGCCTGTCGGATATCGGTGGCAATCAGCGCCCGGTGCTGATGTTCGGACGCAGAACGAACCTCCACTCGGCCTGGGACTCGGCGATCCTCGAAGCCGGGCACAAGTGGAGCTACACCGAGTGGCAGGAACAGATCGACCGCCTGACGGATGACGAGGCGGCACTGGTACAGGCCGGGGAGCCGCAGGACTGGCTGAAGGAGACCCATGCGATCTGCGTCGGCATCTACGAGGACAGCCCCGAAGGGACGAAAATATCCTACGATTACGTGGACAAATACACGCCCGTCATCGAGCAGCAGTTCGTCCGGGGCGGCTACCGGCTGGCACGCCTGCTGAACGAGATTTACCGCTGACCGTAGGTGCAAAATAAAAGGGAACGGGCTTGCAGTCGCTGCAAGCCCGTTTTCCGTCCTGCGGCAGTGCGGCAAAGATGTATTTCGGCCGTTTCGGCCGCACAAAAATCCGGGCTAAACGCTAAGGGACAAGGCCGGGGTCTGCAGGGGAGCACTGCGTGCGGCGCAGGGGCACGACAACCGATCGGGCCGGATAATTTTATCCGGCAAAATACCCGAGGAAATAAAAGTTATATTAATTTTGCAGGCATGAGATACCTAACCGCCATACTCTTCGGCCTGCTTGCTGCCGGATGCGGCGACAAGGCCGCGGACAACCTGATGACCCAGGCTTCGGTGCTGATAGAGGAGCATCCCGACAGCGCCTTGCTGGCTCTCCGGCAGATAGACCCCTCGGCCATTTCACCGGCGGCCGACGCCCGGCGGCGCCTGCTGCTCGCGCAAACCTACTCCCGCACAGGTGCCGAGGCTGACAACGATTCGCTGACCGCCCCCGCACTGGATTATTACGAGCGCCACGGCTCCGGGGCCGAGCGTGCCTATGCCTGGTATTTCGACGCAAAGGTACACCACAATGCCGGCGACCTGGGACGGGCGATCAAAGGCTACACACAGGCGATGCTCTACGCCGAACGCAACCGCGACAAGGCGGGAACCACAAAACTGCTCATGGCACTGTACCACACGCTGGGGCTGCTGTACCTCGAACAGGGATACGACACCGAGGCCGAAGATGCATTCTCGAAAGCCGTCGCCGCGGCGCAGGAGACCGGCAGTGCGGAACTGGAGGGATACAGCCGCTACATGCTCTCGTCGGCACAGTATGCCAACGGCCGCTATGCCGAGGCCATCGAAACACTCTCCCCGCTGGTCGGGGCACGCGACACGATGGCATTCCGTTTCTTCGCCCAGCAGATCACCCTGCAAAACCTGATATACCACACCTTCGCCGAAGACTGGAGCACCGGGCAGTTGCTCGAGGAGCGGGCGCGCATCGACATGCACGAACTATGGACAGCCCCGCTGACGCACGGCCCCGCATCGGCCGACGACGATGACCGCACGCTTTACGACATCGCTTCGGCCATCATTTTTTACCGGGCGGAGCAGCCCGATTCGGCACAATACTACATAGACCGCTCGCTGGCGCACATCAAACGCTTCAACCAGAACAACATAGGGCTCTACACGATCGCCTCGGCCATACACCACCGCCGCGGGGAGGACGGCAAAGCCTATGCCTGTGCCATGCAGTACATCGGCAAGCGCGATTCGCTCGACAAGGCACGGCAGGGGGTATCGGTGGCCGAGCTGGAAAAGAGATACCGCACGGCCAACGAAACGGCGCTCCGCGAGGCGGGGCTGCGTTACCGGGCCTGGATCGCCACGCTGGCATGCCTCTTGCTGGCCGCGGCCGTCACGGGGGCGGTGGTGGGCTATCGGCGCAAACTCCGGCACCGGGACGCGCAGCTGAGCGAATACCTCACGCTGCTGGAATCCTACCGGGAATCGCACGACAGCCTCACCTCGCGGCTCGATGCCTCGAACGAGCGCGAGGCCGCCGTCAAGGCTTCGCTCGAGGGGCGATTCGCCCTGCTGCGCGACATCGCCGCAACCTATTACACCTATGGCGAAGGGGAACGGCTGGCGAGGAAGGTGAAGGAGCTGGCACTGAGCCCGGCGATGCTCGCAGACATCGTCCGCATGGCAGACCTCTACAACGACCGGGCGGTCACGCGCCTCGCCGCGCAACTACGATTTCGCAGCGCTGGTCGTCGCCGGGTTCTCGGCGCAGGAGATCAGCGTGATGCTCGACATGACGCTGAACGGGGTCTACACGCTCAAATCGAAACTCAAACGCCGGATCGCCGAATCGGGGGCTCCGGACAGGGAGTTTTTCACCCGTTTTTTCGCATAGCAAGGGTGCCCGGCGCGCCGGCAAGAATCTGCGGGATCGTACCCTCTGTAAATCAACATTTTACACACAAACAAGCAAGAATTATTCCGTACCGGCAAGCCGCATCGGGGCTTAACTTTGCAGGGAAACCAAATGAAAAAACCAAGCAAAGTTATGAGACGGACATTTCTTTTACTCGTATGCGCCCTGGCGCTTTTTTCCGTGAAACAGACCTGCGGGCAAATTGTGCGGGGGAGGGTGGTCGACCAAGAGCGGCAACCCGTGGTCGGGGTCGCGGTAGTGATGCTCGACACCGACTCGACCTACCTCGCGGCCGCGGCATCGGATGCCGACGGGCGTTTCGCCATCGCATCGGAGGTACGCCCCTACCGGCTGCTGTTCCAGCACCTCGCCTATGAGATGCAAACGCTTACGTCGGAGCACGACGAAGCCGGCGAGGTCGTCCTGCATGAATATACGAATGCGCTCGACGCCGTGGTCGTAGAGGGCGAAAAACCCATCGTGCGGGTCGAAGAGGGGCGGCTGGCCTATGACCTGGAAGCCGTATCGAAAGGCAAGGCGGTGAACAATGCCTACGAAGCCCTCACCCAGCTGCCGGGCGTCAGCGAACAGGACGGCGGGCTGACGCTTGCCGGCGCCGGGGGTGTCACAGTGATCCTGAACGGGAAGCCCTCGACGATGAGCACCGAGCAGTTGGCATCGCTGCTGCGCTCGACACCCGTCGAACGGATCGAGAAGGCCGAAGTGATGTACAGCACGCCGCCGCAGTACCATGTGCGCGGCGCGGCGATCAACCTCGTCCTGCGGCGCAGCCACGACTACTCGTTTTCGGGGGAGGTACACGCCAACTATACCAACCGGTTTTACAGCAACTGGGATGCCGGGGGCAACTTCGCCTTCTCCTCGCCCGAGTGGTCGGCCGAGGTAACCTATTCGGCCGGGCAGGCCAAGACCAAACGGATCATCGACCTCTACTCGCGGCATACGCTCGCGGACGGGGAGCACGAGATCGCCCAGAGGCAGAACATCACCAGCAAAGGGACATGGCACCGGCTGAGGGCCGCCGCAGAATACGCCCCGCAGGGCAAAGGACGCCTGAGCATTGCCTATACGGGCGCATACACCCCGCATACGAGCGGCCTCGTACGTGCCGACGGCAACCTGGTCAACTCGGTCAGCTCGCCCGGGGGTGACAACACGATGCACAACGCTGCGCTGCGCTACACGTCGGCCTCCGGGCTCGACCTCTCGGCGGACTACACGCATTACAGCTCGTGGCAGCTGGCCGCCATGCGGAACAGGTACGCCGACGGCAACCGGACAGCGTTCGACGTGGTTTCGGGGCAGTCCGTCGACCGGGTAAATGTCAGCGCCGACCAGTCGCACGACCTGGGCAATGGCTGGGGCATGACCTACGGGGGCATCTTCAGCTGGGCGGGCGACCACGACTACCAGCGTTACAGGCTCCATGAGGGCGACATCGCCACCGTCGATACCGATTCGCACCTCGACGAATACACGGGCAACCTCTACGCCGGGGTGAGCAAACAGTTCGCCAAGGGGAGTTTCTCGCTGTCGCTGGCCGGGGAATACTACCGCGCGGGGGACTACGACAACTGGTCGCTCTACCCGCAGGCGACCCTGCTCCTGACACCCGCAGAGAAACATCTCGTACAGATTTCGCTCTCGTCGGACAAGACCTATCCCTCGTACTGGGAGATGCAGCAGTCGACCTCCTACATCGACGGCTATTCGGAGATCCGGGGCACGCCCGGACTGCGGCCGTCGAAAAGCTACAACGGCCAGGCAATGTACATGTATAAGCAGAAGTATATCTTCATGCTGTTCTGGAACGAGATGCCCGACTACTTCGACCAAACCGCATGGCAGGCCCCTGATCGCCTGGCATTGGTCTACCAGACGCTCAACTGGAACACCAACCGCCAGTGGGGCGCCAACGTCATCGTACCGCTGCGCCCGGGCAAATGGCTCGATTCCCGGCTGACGCTGACCGGGATGCGGATGACCCAGCGCTGCGACGCCTTTCACGACCTGGCGTTCGACCGCTCCAAATGGCTGGGGGTGGTGCGCATGGACAACACGATCCGTCTGAGCCGCAAACCCGACCTGACGCTCGACCTCTCGGGCTACTATCAGAGCGCGGCCATCCAGGGGACTTACGACGTCGCCCCTTCGTGGAGCGTCAACGCGGGTGTCAAGTGGACGTTCGACAAGAGCCGGGCGAGCCTCTCGGTGCGCTGCAACGACATTTTCGAAAGTTCGTTGCCGTTCGCCAAAGTCCGTTACAAGGGACAGTACCTCGACATGGATTCCGGCACGTACACCCGTTCGGTGACGGTGCATTTCTCCTACCGTTTCGGCACATACAAGGAGAAGCGGCACAAGACGGTCGACACGTCGAGGTTCGGGCATTGACCGGATCCCGCAGGGCACGAAAAAAGGCCGTCGCAAAGACGGCCCTGTACTCGGAGCGGGAATCGAACCCGCACGACCATTGCTGGTCACAGGATTTTAAGTCCGGCGTGTCTACCTATTCCACCATCCGAGCCACTGCCTTTCGGCGAAAGGCGTCGGCAAAAGTACGAAAATTTTACGATTCGCCAAAATCTATATAATTTATAATCGCCCCCGTCTGGTCGGGGCCGAACCAGCGGATTTCCGCGTCGCGGCGGAACCAGGTAAGCTGCCGTTTGGCATATCGGCGCGAATTGCGCTTGATAAGTTCCACGGCCTGGTCGTAGGAGATGCGGCCGTCGAAATAGTCGAAGAACTCCCGGTAGCCGACCGTCTGCAAGGCATTCAGACCGCGGTAGGGATACACCGCACGCGCCTCGGCTTCGAGGCCGTCGGCAAGCATCTGCCCGACACGGTGGTCGATGCGTCCGTACAACTCCTCGCGCGGCATGTCAATGCCGACCTTCACGATGTCGAAATCGCGCTTGCGACGCCGCCCAGTCCGCAGGCGGGAGTAGGGCAGTCCGGTTTGCAGGCAGACCTCCAGTGCCCGAACGACGCGCGCCGGGTTGCTGCGGTCGACCACCGCGTAATAATCCGGATCGAGCGTCCGCAACTGTCCGGCGAGGGCTTCGAGCCCCTCCGTGCGGAGTCGCGCCGCCAATTCGCGGCGCAGGTTTTCATCGGCCTGCGGCAGGTCGTCCATGCCTTCGCACAACGCCTTGACATAAAGCCCCGAGCCCCCGACGGCAACGACGCAGTCATGCCCGGCGAACAGTCTTTCGAGGCAGGCGAGGGCCTGCGTTTCGTACTCGCCGCAACTCAGGTTATCCGCGAGGTCGTGCGATGCTATAAAATGGTGTTCGACGGCTTGCAATTGGTCTGCCGTAGGCTGAGCCGTACCGATCGGCAAGCCGCGGTACATCTGGCGGGAGTCGGTGGAAAGGATGGGTGCACCGTAGTGCAGGGCGATGCGGATGCTCAGATCCGTCTTGCCCGAACCGGTCGGGCCGACAATGACGACGAGCCGCTTAGTACTCGTCGTCATAATTGTCGTCGCCCTCGAAATCGTTGAATTCCCCCATCACCTCGTCGAAAATCGAGCCTTCGCCCGCGGTGGCCGTCTTCGACGGGTCGTACTGGTCGGGGGCATCGGCCTGGGCATATATCTCGCGCGGATAGGAGCCGTCTTTGGGCATCTCGTACGCTCCGGTCAGTTCGAGGAAGTAGGCCCGGTCGCCGAACATGTCGAAAAGGTAGATCAGCCGGTCGCGGTTGTTGTGGATGATCTGCCCCAGGGTCACGCTCTCCATCGCCGCAGGAGCCCCTTCCGAGCCGTCGTCCATATCCATGAGGGTGAACTCGCGCAGTTTTTCCCAGCGCTCGTCCGCCGTGAAGAACGACGCCATGCACTCCTCGTATTCGAGCGAACGGAGGATGAAATTATGGAAATCGAGCAACGTCATGTCGTACGGCACTTCGTAATCGCGCACGAAGTTGTCGTTCTCATCGCTCAGCATCCGGAATCGGAAAACCATTGACATAGCTTGTAATTTTTGCATTTCCTACTACAAAGATAGTACAAAAAGGGAAAATGCAAAACCACAGGCTGCGTCACTTCCGACCGAGGTACCGGGTAACAATGTCGATCAGGTAGTGGCTGCCCTGCGGGTTCTCCGCCCCGGGAGCTACGTAGTCGTGGTGGAATTCCCACCAGAAAGCCCCCAGGTAGCCGCCGGCCTTGATCCATTCGATCTTGCTGCGTATCGAAGAGGGGTTGTCGATGGTCACGAACTCCGTTCTGTCCGGCGAGAAATAGTAGGACACCTCGGCTGCCGGGTCGTACTCCTCCGTCCAGCCGTTTGCGAGCCGGGGCAGGAACTCCTTGTAGGTGATATACGAACCGTAGTCACGCAGCGGCCCGTCGGCTTTCTGCCCGGGCTTCAACCCTTTGTAATAGAACCCGTAGTTGGCCAGCCCGAGGCAGAGCTTCCGCTTGTCGAAGACTTTCCAGTGTTCCAGCTTCGACCGCATACGCTCCATCGAGGTGTTGTGCGAAGGGGTGCTGCCCCATACGCCGTCGCACATGTCATAGGACATGATATTTATCCAGTCGACCGCCCCGGCCAGCCTGTCGGCCAGCGCCCGATCGTACTCGTGGTCGATGCTGAGGGCCGTGGTCAGGTAGTAATAACGCCCGGTGCGTTCCGAGAGTTCGTCGAACCGTTTGCGCAGCAGGGCCATCATGCGGGCATGCAACTCCTTGTCCAGCGTGATCTCCCAGTCCATGTCGATGCCGTCGTAACCGTTCTTTTCGACCAGGCGCACCATATACCCGACAAACTTGGCGATCCGATCCGGATTCTCCAGCAGGGGAAGGAACTCCTGCTGCCCGCCGAAGCACAACAGTATCCTGGCCCCGGCGGCATGCGCCTTTTCGATCATGGACGGCACGAGCGCCATCTTGCCTCCCTGCTTCAGGTAGTCGAACTGCGTGGCATAGGCGTCGACGGCATCCTGCGGCCGGTCGAAATCCAGCCCGGCCCACTCAGGCGTAGCCATCAGGTAGATGAACTGGAAGGCATCGTACCCCGGGTTCGTGAGTTCCGCCTCGCTCAGGAGGCTCTCCACCGAATAGGCGGCATGTATGAAGTCGGGGATTACGGGGGCCGGTTTGCGGGCATACAGCGCAGAGCCGGCGGCAAATAACGAAACGACTAATAAGGCGAACTTTTTCATGATAAACCATTTGTTTTATATTCAGCCTCAAATATAATATTATTTATTATAAACACAGCCAAATATAATATTATTTATCAATAAAAAGCACACAGCATGACCTAATTTACAAACAAGATGTCGTAAGGAATTCGATGACATCCCTGTCGTCGGGGTAATCCGTCAGCCCAGGGGACTGTGCATGGCCGAAATCCACGCGGCGGCGGCAGGCAATGCACTCCGAAACGACGCATTGCAGTCCGGCATCGTGTGCTGCGAGCCAGGCCCCGACCTCGGCGGGTGATTTGTAAAACGAATAATTGATCCGGCTCAACGCCGCGGGAAAGGCCCGCTCTTCGACGGCCACGGCAGCTCCCAGGTCGCGGAACGGCTGTCCGCCCATCGTCAGGAGGGCTTTCTGCTGGCGGTAAGAGTTCCTGTATTTCACGTTCACCTCCGGCATCCGCAGCTGCAGGTCATAGCCCTCGGGCAGGAAAAGCAGCGACACGCTGCGGCAGCCCAGTCCGGAATAAGCCCAGATGTCGTCGGCCAATGCAGTGAGCTGCGCGGGGGTTTCCCGGCCGCCGAGTACGGCGACCGACTGGCGGTTACCGCGCAGCAGGGCGGGAATGCCCGCATACTGCGCCCGGAAATAGCGGTTGGCATTGTCGCTGCCCGTAGCGATCACGGCATCGGGCGATGTGCTGCCGTCGTAAAATTCCACCGGAACCTGCGGGTCGATTCCGCGCAGCAACCCGATGACATATTCCATCAGGACGGTATCTTTGGCCGATGGTTTTACGAGGCACCTGTGCCCTGCGGCGAGCACGCACAGCATATCGAAAAATCCGACCAGCGGGATATTCCCGGCCATGACGACCAGCACGCGCCGGGGTTCGGCGACAGGAACGGGGTAGGGCGCCAGCCACTCCGCCAGCGCATCGCGCCGGAGCATCCCGTCTGCGACGGCTGCAACGGCGCGGCAAATGTCTGCGGGCGTAAACCAGCCGTTTTCCCGGCACGCACGCCCGATTACCTCCCGCGTGCGGGCGTCGTCGCCGAAACCGCGCAGACGGCACCCAAGCCGGGAAAAGAGTCCGATGGCATTTTCCATGGTGCAAAGATAGCGTTTCGCAATGGAATATGCACATTTTATCCGAAGTTGTGCTATATTTGCATAGACGGATCTTAAACCGGTAAAGACTATGGAAAGAACATTCAGAGAGGCACTCCGCCACCGCCGCAGCTACTACGCCTTAGCTCCGGAATCGCCCATCGACGACGCACGGATCGAGGAAATCGTGCGTTTTGCCATAAAACACGTACCCTCGGCCTTCAATTCGCAATCGACACGTGCCGTATTGCTGCTTCACGAGCATCACGACGAATTATGGAAAATCGTAAAGCGCACCCTGCGGGCAATCGTCCCCGAAGGGGCATTCGCACGCACCGAGGAGAAGATCGAGCACAGCTTCGCAGCCGGGTACGGCACCGTACTTTTCTTCGAAGACACGGATGTCGTCCGCGGCCTGCAACAGCAGTTTCCGGCCTATGCGGGGAATTTCCCGGTATGGTCGGAGCAGACATCGGCCATGCACCAGCTGGCAGTCTGGACGATGCTGGAAGACGCAGGGTTGGGGGCATCGCTCCAACATTACAACCCGCTCATCGATGACGAGGTGCGCAAGCGCTGGAGCCTGCCCGGGGAGTGGAAACTCGTCGCGCAAATGCCGTTCGGGACACCCGCAGGCGAACCGGGCGAAAAGACGTTCAAACCGCTGGACGAACGCATCAGGGTGTTCAGATAAAGGGGGCGGAGCCCGGCTTCAGGACAAAAATTCCGCAGAATAGCCCTGAAAAATTTGGAGATTCGGATTTTTTATATACCTTTGCACTCGCAATTGAGAAACATGCCATGCGGAAATAGCTCAGTTGGTAGAGCACAACCTTGCCAAGGTTGGGGTCGCGAGTTCGAGTCTCGTTTTCCGCTCAGGGAATCAGCAACTTACAGAAATGAAGTTGCTGATTTTTTGTTTACCTGCGGCGGGAAAGAGGCAAAAGCGCCTTTCCAGGGGCCTGGCTCCCATTGTCTCTCCATAAAACTCCCCATTAGAAACGTATTTTCCCTCCTGCGTCAAACGATGCAAAACAACGGCTTTAGAACAAATACCCCGGCAAGGACACGGTCAATAAGCCCCCGTTATGCCCCTTGCGTCCCCGGGACAAACGCAGGAAACCAGTAACAGTGAAATAACCTGTCCGTCTTACGGGCTCATGCGACTCCCCGTCCGGCACGGGTCGAACGTATCGGGATAAAAACTTCCGGTCCGAGGGAGTTTTTTTGGCCGTTTGCGGGGAAAAGGGTATATTTGCAGTGTTTCGCAAACGAAATAATCAAACCATGTTGCTGAGTGTGATTGAAACGGCGGAGACCTTGGGATGCTCCGCCCAATATGTGAGGAAACTTTTAAGGGAAGGCCGCCTCGCCGGCCAGAAAATAGGGGACTCCTGGATTATAAACGACGATACATTGGAATCTTTCGACAGGAAGGATCTGCGGATGAAAAAAAATGACGTTCCGGATCGGAAATCCAAGAAAGCGCCAAAACAGGACGCGCTGAATTGCCTCTCCTTTTTCTCCGGGGCGATGGGGCTGGACATCGGACTGGAGCAGGAGGGCATCAACATATTGCTGGCCTGCGAAACGGATAACGCATGCCGCCGGACGATCGTCGCCAACGAACCCGGCATCGGCCTGATCGGAGATATAAGGGACTACACGGTCGGGGAGATCCTGGAATACGCCAACCTCCGGGAAAACGGGCAGGTCGACATCGTCGTCGGCGGGCCGCCCTGCCAGGCATTCAGCACGGCCGGGAAAAGGCTCGGCTTCCAGGACGAGCGGGGCAATGTCTTTCTGAAATACATAGAAGTCATCCGGGAGATACAACCGCAGTACGCCGTAATAGAAAACGTAAGAGGGTTGTTTTCGTCCGCACTTTCGATAGACATCGACGATGAAATTACCCGCAGCTACGACCTCGATTGGGCAAAGACACCGGGTTCGACACTCTTTTATATAAAAAAGAAACTGGAAGCCGCAGGCTACAACGTAACTTTCAACCTTTACAATTCGGCCAATTTCGGCTCCCCGCAAATCAGGGAGAGGGTCGTCATAACATGCACCAAATCCCCGAACCCGGTTCCGTACCTCCGTCCCACCCATTCGAACGAAGAGGTATTCGGGCTTGAAAGGTGGAGGACTTTCAGGGATGCAGTAGCCGGATTGGATCCGGCCCGATGCGACCACATCGACTTTTCCGAGAAGCGGCTGAAGTACATTAAGATGCTGAAACCGGGGGAAAACTGGCGGAATCTGCCCAAAGAACTCCAGCCGGAAGCCATGGGAAACTCCTACCATCTGGGCGGTGGGAAAACGGGCTTTTACCGAAGGCTGGACTGGGATTCGCCGTCCCCCACGGTAGTCACCCATCCCGCCATGCCCGCAACGGAACTGGCGCACCCGACGGAAAACAGGCCCCTGTCCATACAAGAATACAAAAGGATTCAGGAATTTCCCGACGATTGGGTGATCGAAGGCAGTTTGCTGGACAAATACAAGCAAATCGGCAATGCGGTTCCCTGTCTCTTATACA
>OJPT01000802.1_pt1 | contig 13713 bp, 10 predicted proteins | sample 1598641 | NCBI WGS metagenome assembly OJPT01 (sample SAMN03922495, study PRJEB24848) | human gut metagenome | isolation source: stool sample | host: Homo sapiens | place: Germany | collected 2011-11 | reverse complement strand
GATAACAAATTATTGTAAGGAATCTTATAACGAACTTGTTTATAAAGTTTCTTGGCCTACGAGAACAGAGCTTTCCAATAGTGCTGTGGTTGTTATGTTTGCTTCCCTTATAATTGCGGCATTAATCTTTGTTATTGATTTAGGCTTTGAGGGCGTGATGCGTTTCTTCTACGAGAAAATCTTTTAATCAGTTTAAAGTATGTCTGATATTCAAAAGAAATTTTATGTTCTGCGTGCTATTAGTGGCAAGGAGAATAAAGTCAGAGAGTATCTTGAGGCTGAGTTGAAGAATACTGACTTAGGTGAGTATGTGTCACAGGTCTTGATTCCTACCGAAAAGACTTTTACGGTGCGTAATGGTAAGAAGGTGATGAAAGAACGCGCTTACTTGCCTGGATACGTTTTGGTAGAAGCCGCTTTGGTTGGAGAAGTCGCTCATCGATTGAGAAACATTCCTAACGTAATCGGTTTTTTGGGTGGATCGGATAATCCCGTTCCCTTGCGCCCGGCAGAAGTTAGTCGTATTTTAGGTACGGTTGATGAATTGCAGGAACAGCAGGATGACCTAGATATTCAGTTTTATGTTGGTGAGAATGTGAAAATCACTTTTGGACCCTTTAATGGCTTCACTGGTGTGATTGAGGAGGTCAATGCCGAGAAAAAGAAACTTAAAGTGATGGTAAAAGTTTTCGGACGTAAAACACCGCTTGAGTTGGGTTATATGCAAGTGGAGAAGGAATAAGTGCTTTTGTTACGAAAAGTACTGTCTTTCTTTAAAAGTTATCGATGTTATATATCTAAAAAATTTTAGAAACAATGGCTAAAGAAGTTGCTGGACAAATCAAATTGCAGATTAAAGGAGGAGCAGCAAACCCTTCTCCCCCTGTAGGACCTGCTCTGGGTTCTAAGGGTATTAATATTATGGAGTTTTGCAAGCAATTTAATGCCAGAACCCAAGACAAGGCCGGTAAGATATTACCTGTTGTAATCACTTACTATGCCGATAAGTCTTTCGACTTTGTTGTAAAAACTCCTCCTGTTGCTATCCAGTTGTTGGAAGCTTCCAAACAGAAGAGTGGTTCTGCTGAGCCGAATCGTAAGAAGATTGCAGAAATCTCTTGGGATCAGGTAAAAACTATTGCAGAGGACAAGTTGGTCGATCTGAACTGCTTCACTGTCGAGTCAGCTATGAGAATGGTTGCCGGAACAGCAAGAAGTATGGGTATCACTGTTAAAGGGACATTCCCGGGTAATAATTAATAAACTTCAATTGAGATGAGTAAACTTACAAAAAATCAAAAGTTGGCTTTGGGCAAGATTGAAGCTGGGAAAGCGTACACATTGAAAGAAGCTTCAGCTTTGGTAAAAGAAATTACTACTACTAAGTTTGATGCCTCTGTAGATGTTGATGTTCGTTTAGGTGTTGACCCTCGTAAAGCTAACCAAATGGTGAGAGGTGTGGTTTCACTGCCTCACGGAACGGGTAAGCAGGTTCGGGTTCTCGCATTATGTACACCAGACAAGGAAGCTGAAGCTACTGCTGCAGGTGCTGACTATGTTGGATTGGACGAGTATATTGAAAAGATTAAAGGCGGTTGGACTGATATTGACGTAATTATCACTATGCCTTCTATCATGGGTAAGATTGGTGCTCTGGGTAGAGTATTAGGCCCGCGTGGTTTGATGCCTAACCCAAAGAGTGGTACGGTTACCAATGAAATTGGAAACGCAGTGAAAGAAGTTAAGCAAGGTAAGATCGACTTTAAGGTAGACAAATCCGGTATCGTTCACACTTCAATCGGTAAGATTTCTTTCAATTCCGATCAGATTCGTGACAATGCTAAGGAATTTATTTCAACTCTTTTGAAGTTGAAACCGTCTGCAGCTAAAGGTACATATATAAAGAGCATTTATCTTTCAAGTACAATGAGTGCGGGTATTAAAATTGACCCCAAATCAGTTGAAGAAAACTAATTAAAATTATTGGACAATGAAAAAGGAAGATAAAGGCTTAATTATAGGTCAACTGACTGAGATCGTAAAGGAATATCCTAACTTTTATTTGACTGACATCGAAGCATTGGATGCTGAGAAAACCAGCAAATTGAGACGGGAATGTTTCAAGAAAGAGATCAAGTTGGTTGTTGTAAAGAATAACTTGCTTAAAAAGGCATTGGAAAATGTAGAAGGTGATTTCTCACCTCTGCAGGTTGCAATGAAAGGCAATACAGCTGTGATGTTCTCACAGACTGCTAATGCTCCCGCTCGTCTGATTAAGGAATTTACTAAAGATGCTAAAAAGGATGCTCCTGTTAAGCCGGAATTGAAAGCTGCCTATGTACAGGAAAGTTTCTATATCGGTGCAGAAAATCTCGAAGCCTTGGTAAATATCAAGAGCAAAAACGAACTTATCGGAGATGTTATCATGTTGTTGCAATCTCCGGCGAAGAACGTTATCTCTGCTCTTCAGTCATCAGGACAAACTATCCATGGTCTGTTGAAGACTCTGGAAGAAAGATAATTTTTTTAATTTACACAGATAAACAAACATTTAAATCATACAAAAATGGCAGATTTGAAAGCTTTTGCAGAACAATTAGTAAACCTGACCGTAAAAGAAGTTAGCGAACTGGCTACAATCCTGAAAGAAGAATATGGTATCGAACCTGCAGCTGCAGCTGTTGCTGTTGCTGGTCCTGCTGCTGGTGGCGCTGCTGCCGCTGCAGAAGAAAAAACTTCTTTTGACGTAGTATTGAAAGCAGCTGGTGCAAACAAGCTGGCTATCGTTAAGTTAGTAAAAGAATTAACTGGTCTTGGTTTGAAAGAAGCTAAAGATATGGTTGACGGTGCTCCTAGCGCTATCAAAGAAGGAATCGCTAAAGCTGATGCTGAAGCATTGAAGAAACAGTTGGAAGAAGCTGGAGCTGAAGTTGAGCTTAAATAGTATTTATAACCTGGTAATCAGGTGATTTGGTTAAGAGTCTCCCTTAAAGGAGATTCTTAACCTTTTTGTGTCTATAATTTCAATAAGTTCAATAAATTCCTTACTAGATGTCTTCAACAGCTGAAAACCAAAGAGTTAATTTTGCTTCGATCAAAAATCAGTTCCCATATCCGGACTTTCTCGAAGTACAATTGAAGTCATTCCAAGACTTTCTTCAACTTGACACACCTCCTGAAAAGAGAAAAAAGGAGGGATTGTATAAGGTATTTGCCGAGAATTTTCCGATAGCAGATACGCGTAACAATTTTGTGTTGGAGTTCTTAGATTACTATATAGATCCGCCTCGCTATACGATTGACGAATGTATTGCTCGCGGGTTAACCTATAGTGTGCCTTTAAAAGCGAAGTTAAAACTGTATTGTACAGACCCTGATCACGAGGATTTCGATACAGTGATACAGGACGTATATCTGGGCCCGATTCCGTATATGACGGAAAGGGGTACTTTCGTGATAAATGGTGCGGAGCGTGTTGTGGTTTCACAATTGCACCGTTCACCGGGTGTATTCTTTGGACAAAGTACACATGCCAATGGTACGAAGTTGTATTCAGCGCGTATCATTCCTTTTAAAGGTTCCTGGATCGAGTTTGCAACTGACATCAACAATGTGATGTATGCTTACATCGACCGTAAAAAGAAATTACCTGTAACAACCCTTTTAAGAGCTATTGGTTTTGAAAGCGATAAAGACATTCTCGAGATCTTTAATCTGGCTGAAGAAGTAAAAGTTTCGAAAGCTAACCTGAAGAAGCTGATCGGTCGTAAACTGGCTGCTCGTGTTTTGAAGACTTGGGTGGAAGATTTCGTAGATGAAGATACCGGTGAGGTTGTTTCTATTGAACGTAATGACGTTATCATCGACCGTGAGTCGGTTCTCGATAGCGACAATATTGAGGCTATTCTGGAATCTGGCACGCAAAACATTCTATTACATCGTGAGGACCAGAATCTTTCAGATTATGCTATCATCTATAATACGCTTCAGAAAGACCCTAGTAACTCTGAAAAGGAAGCTGTCCTGTATATTTATCGTCAGTTGCGAAATGCAGAACCTGCAGATGAAGCAAGTGCCCGTGAAGTTATTCAGAACCTGTTCTTCTCTGAAAAGCGTTATGATTTAGGTGAAGTTGGCCGTTACAGAATTAATAAGAAGTTGAACCTTACTACCAGCGATGATATTAAGGTTTTGACAAAAGAAGATATAATTGAGATCATCAAATATCTGATTGAGTTGATCAACTCGAAAGCGATCGTTGATGATATCGACCATTTGAGCAACCGTCGTGTGCGTACAGTGGGCGAACAGCTGTACAACCAGTTCGGTATTGGTTTGGCTCGTATGTCTCGTACGGTTCGTGAACGTATGAATGTACGCGATAATGAAGTGTTTACTCCGATTGATTTGATTAACGCGAAGACTATTTCTTCTGTCGTTAACTCATTCTTCGGAACGAATGCTTTGTCTCAGTTTATGGACCAGACAAATCCACTGGCTGAAATTACGCATAAACGTCGTTTGTCTGCATTGGGACCGGGTGGTCTGTCTCGTGAACGTGCTGGATTTGAGGTTCGTGACGTACACTATACGCATTATGGTCGTCTTTGTCCAATTGAAACTCCTGAGGGACCGAACATCGGTTTGATCTCTTCTTTGTGTGTATATGCTAAGATTAACGATCTTGGTTTTATCTCTACTCCGTACCGTAAGGTTGTTGATGGTAAGGTGGACTTTTCTGAGGAAGGTTTACAATATTACACTGCAGAAGAAGAAGAAGAATTGACGATTGCCCAAGGGAATGCTCCATTGGATGATAACGGCAAGTTTGTTCGTGATAGAGTGAAAGCTCGTTTTGAAGCTGATTTCCCGGTCGTGCCTCCTACGGAGATCGATTTGATGGACGTTGCTCCACAGCAGATTGCTTCTATTGCGGCTTCTTTGATTCCGTTCTTGGAACATGACGATGCTAACCGTGCATTGATGGGATCTAACATGATGCGCCAGGCTGTTCCTTTGCTGCGTACGGATGCTCCAATCGTTGGTACAGGTATCGAAGCGCAGGTTGCTCGTGATTCACGTACCCAGATCATGGCTGAACGTGAGGGAGAAGTTGTATTTGTGGATGCAACTTGTATCAAGATCAAATATGACCGCTCGGAAGATGAAGAATTCGTAAGTTTCGAAGATGCGGTTAAGACATACAATATTCCGAAGTGGCGTAAGACTAACCAAAGTACGACTGTCGATCTGCGTCCGATCTGTCATCGTGGTCAGCGTGTGAAGGCTGGCGATATCCTGACGGAAGGTTATTCTACTCAGAATGGTGAGTTGGCCTTGGGACGTAACGTGAAAGTGGCATATATGCCGTGGAAGGGTTACAACTATGAGGATGCTATCGTTTTGAACGAACGTATGGTCCGTGAAGACTTCTTTACTTCAGTTCACGTTGACGAATACATTTTGGAGGTTCGTGAAACGAAACGTGGTATGGAAGAGTTGACTTCCGATATCCCGAATGTCAGCGAAGAAGCGACTAAGGATTTGGATGAAAGAGGTATTGTCCGTGTGGGTGCTCGTATTGAACCGGGTGATATTTTAATTGGTAAGATTACTCCGAAGGGTGAATCTGATCCTTCTCCAGAGGAAAAATTGCTTCGTGCAATTTTCGGCGATAAGGCTGGTGATGTGAAAGATGCTTCTTTGAAAGCAACCCCGTCTCTTCGTGGTGTAGTTATTGAAACTGCTTTATTCTCGAAAGCCATCAAGAAGCGTAAGTCCAGACTGACAGACAAGGCTATTCTTCCTAAATTGGATGAGGAATACGAAATGAAGATGGCTGACCTGAAGAACTTGTTGGTTGATAAACTGTTGGTTTTGACTAATGGTAAGGTTTCTCAGGGAGTTAAAGACTATATGAATACAGAGATTATTGCGAAGGGAGTAAAGTTCTCTCGCAAGGCTCTGGAAGAATTGGATTATAATTCTATCCAAGTAAGTAAATGGACTGCCGATGCTGATAAGAACGAACTTATCAAGCAGGTGATTCTGAATTATTTGAAGAAATATAAGGAACTGGATGCTGAGTTGAGACGTAAGAAATTTGATCTTACGATCGGCGATGAACTGCCTACTGGTATTGTTCAGATGGCTAAGGTTTACATTGCTAAGAAACGTAAGATCCAGGTTGGGGATAAGATGGCCGGTCGTCATGGTAACAAGGGTATTGTTTCCAAGATCGTCCGTCAGGAAGATATGCCATTCCTTGAAGATGGAACTCCGGTTGATATCTGTTTGAATCCGCTGGGTGTACCTTCTCGTATGAACTTAGGACAGATTTTTGAAGCTGTGTTAGGTTGGGCAGGCCGGACGATGGGGGTTAAATTTGCTACTCCTATCTTTGATGGTGCAACATTAGATGATATGAATGAATGGACGGACAAAGCCGGATTACCCCGTTACGGTAAGAGCTACTTGTATGACGGTGGAACAGGTGAACGTTTTGACCAGCCGGCTACAGTGGGTGTTACTTACTTCCTGAAGTTGGGTCACATGGTTGACGATAAGATGCATGCTCGTTCAATCGGTCCGTACTCTCTTATTACTCAGCAGCCTCTGGGTGGTAAGGCACAGTTTGGTGGTCAGCGTTTCGGAGAGATGGAAGTTTGGGCACTGGAAGCTTTCGGTGCTGCACATGTTCTTCAGGAAATTCTTACGATCAAATCTGACGACGTTGTTGGACGTTCTAAGGCTTACGAAGCAATTGTGAAAGGTGATCCGATGCCACAACCGGGTATCCCCGAATCTTTGAACGTATTGCTGCACGAGCTGAGAGGTCTTGGTTTAAGCTTTACTCTGGATTAATTCAAAAACAATATAAGTAGATGAGTTTCGGCTCATCTACTTACTCATTGATAACTCTTTATAAATAAAAAATATGGCCTTTAGAAAAGAAAACAAGATAAAGAGTAACTTTTCAAAAATAACCATCGGTCTGGCTTCCCCTGAAGAGATTCTTGAGAACTCTAGTGGTGAAGTTTTAAAACCGGAAACGATTAATTATCGTACGTACAAACCTGAGCGTGACGGTCTTTTCTGTGAGCGTATTTTCGGTCCTATCAAGGACTATGAATGCCATTGCGGTAAATACAAGCGTATTCGTTATAAAGGTATTGTCTGCGATCGTTGCGGGGTAGAAGTTACAGAGAAAAAAGTACGTCGTGAACGTATGGGACACATTCATTTGGTTGTACCTGTTGCTCATATCTGGTATTTTCGTTCCCTGCCCAATAAAATCGGTTACTTGTTAGGCTTGCCGACCAAGAAACTGGATTCTATTATCTATTACGAACGTTATGTCGTGATTCAGCCGGGTTGTGTAGACACTATTGCTGAATTGGACTTGCTTTCGGAAGAAGAATATTTGCAGATTCTGGATAACCTGCCAAAGGAAAACCAGATGTTGGAAGATACGGATCCGAATAAGTTCATCGCAAAGATCGGTGCTGAAGCCATCTATGATTTGTTGGCTCGTCTGGACCTAGATTCTTTGTCTTACGAATTGCGCCATCGTGCAAGCACAGACGGTTCGCAACAGCGTAAGAACGAAGCATTGAAACGTTTACAGGTTGTTGAGTCCTTCCGTGCATCCAGAGGGCGTAACAAACCGGAATGGATGATCGTGAAGGTTGTACCTGTTATCCCTCCAGAACTGCGTCCGTTGGTTCCGTTGGATGGTGGCCGTTTCGCTACTTCCGATTTGAATGATTTGTATCGTCGTGTTATTATCCGTAATAACCGTCTGAAACGATTAATCGATATTAAAGCTCCCGAAGTTATTTTACGTAATGAAAAACGTATGCTTCAGGAAGCTGTGGATTCTTTGTTTGATAACTCTCGTAAATCGAGTGCTGTTAAGACAGATGCTAACCGTCCGTTGAAGTCTCTCTCCGACAGTTTGAAAGGTAAACAAGGTCGTTTCCGTCAGAACCTGTTGGGTAAACGTGTTGACTATTCGGCCCGTTCGGTTATCGTTGTAGGTCCTGAATTGAAGATGCATGAATGTGGTCTGCCAAAGAATATGGCAGCCGAACTTTATAAGCCTTTCGTGATCCGTAAATTGATTGAACGCGGTATCGTAAAAACGGTTAAGTCTGCTAAAAAGATCGTCGACCGTAAGGAGCCGGTGGTTTGGGATATTTTGGAATACGTAATGAAAGGACATCCGGTATTGCTGAACCGTGCACCGACACTGCACCGTTTGGGTATTCAGGCATTCCAGCCAAAGTTGATCGAAGGTAAAGCTATTCAGTTGCACCCGTTGGCATGTACGGCATTCAACGCCGACTTCGACGGTGACCAGATGGCTGTTCACTTGCCTTTAGGAAACGAGGCCGTATTGGAAGCACAGATGTTGATGCTTGCTTCTCATAACATTCTGAATCCGGCTAACGGTGCACCTATTACTGTTCCTTCCCAGGATATGGTGTTAGGTTTGTACTACATAACCAAAATGCGCAAGGGAACACAAGGTGAAGGTCTTGTTTTCTATGGGCCGGAAGAAGCAACGATCGCATATAATGAAAAGAAAGTGGATATCCATGCTCCGATCAAAGTATATGTGAACGACATAGATAAGGAAGGTAATCCGGTTAAGAAAATGGTCGAAACTTCTGTCGGGCGTTTGATGGTCAATGAATTTGTTCCGGAAGAAGTCGGTTATATTAATGAAGTATTGGGTAAAAAAGCTCTCCGTGATATCATCGGTAAGGTGATCAAGGCTTGTGGTGTTGCCCGTACGGCTCAGTTCTTGGATGATATCAAGAATCTGGGTTATTATATGGCTTTCAAAGGTGGTTTGTCCTTCAACTTGGCTGACGTTCTGATCCCACCTGAAAAAGAGGCGTTGGTGAAAGAAGGTTATGACGAAGTTGAACAGATTATGAACAACTATAACATGGGGTTCATTACCAACAACGAACGTTATAACCAGATTATTGATACTTGGACACATGTTAACAGCAAGTTGTCCGATACATTGATGAAGCAGTTGACTGCTGATAATGATGGTTTCAACTCTATCTATATGATGATGGATTCTGGAGCCCGTGGTTCTAAAGAACAGATTCGTCAGTTGTCCGGCATGCGTGGTTTGATGGCAAAACCGCAGAAAAGTGGTGCAGAAGGTGGTCAGATTATTGAAAACCCGATCCTTTCTAACTTTAAAGAAGGTCTGTCTGTGTTGGAGTATTTTATCTCTACTCACGGTGCTCGTAAAGGTTTGGCCGATACAGCTTTGAAGACTGCTGATGCTGGTTATTTGACTCGTCGTCTGGTTGACGTATCGCATGATGTGATCATTAATGAAGAAGATTGTGGTACGTTGCGTGGTTTGGTTTGTACGGAATTGAAGAACAATGATGAAGTGATCGCTAGTCTGGGTGAACGTATCTTGGGGCGTGTTTCCGTTCATGATGTTATTCATCCGTTGACAGGAGAAGTAATCGTTCGGGCCGGTGAAGAAATTCGTGAAGATGCGGCTAAAAAGATCGAAGATTCTCCGATCGAAAGTGTTGAAATCCGCTCTGTATTGACTTGTGAATCCAAGAAAGGTGTTTGTGCGAAATGTTATGGCCGTAATCTGGCTACGAACCAGATGGTTCAGAGAGGTGAGGTTGTGGGTGTTATCGCAGCGCAGTCAATCGGTGAACCGGGTACTCAGCTGACACTGCGTACATTCCACGTCGGTGGTATCGCATCTAACGTGGCAACAGAAAACAGTATCACTTCTAAATATGACGGTGTTCTGGAAATCGAAGAACTTCGTGCTGTGGATAGCGAAGAAAACGGTAAGAAATTCCAGGTTGTTGTCAGCCGTTTGGCTGAACTCCGTATTGTCGATCCGACAACGAAGATCGTATTACTGGCTCACAATATTCCTTATGGTTCCAAATTGTTCTTCAAGAATGGAGATACAATCAAGAAGGGGGATGTTATTATCGAATGGGACCCGTTCAACGCCGTTATCGTATCGGAAGTTTCCGGTAAGATCGAATTCGAAAGTTTGGTTGAAAATGTTACTTACAATGTTGAAAGTGACGAAACGACCGGCTTGAAGGAAAAGATCATTATCGAATCTAAAGATAAGACAAAAGCTCCGGCTGCACACATCGTGGATGAAAACGGAAACTATCTGAAGAATTATTCATTACCGTTGGGTGCACACGTTGTAAAAGACGAGGGCGATATGGTTAAGGCGGGTGAAGTCTTGGTCAAGATTCCGCGTGCAGTAAGTAAAGCCGGTGATATTACTGGTGGTTTGCCTCGTGTAACGGAATTGTTTGAGGCTCGTAACCCGTCTAACCCGGCTGTCGTTTCTGAAATCGATGGTGAAGTTGGTTTCGGCAAGATCAAGCGTGGTAACCGTGAAATTACTGTTACATCCAAATTGGGTGAAGTAAAGAAATATATGGTGCCTCTGTCCAAGCAACTGCTTGTTCAGGAAAATGACTACATTCGTGCTGGTATGCCTCTGTCTGATGGTGCGACTACTCCGTCTGATATCCTGGCAATCATGGGACCGACGGCTGTTCAGGAATATATCGTAAATGAAATCCAGGACGTATACCGTCTGCAGGGTGTAAAAATTAACGATAAGCATTTCGAGGTAATCGTTCGTCAGATGATGCGTAAGGTTGAAATCATCGATCCGGGAGATACTCGCTTCTTGGAACAGCAGGTGGTTGATAAGCTGGAGGTAATGGATGAAAACGATCGTATCTGGGGCAAGAAGGTTGTGACGGATCCGGGAGATTCTCAGACATTGCAGGCAGGTCAGATCGTGACTGTCCGTAAGTTGAGAGATGAGAATAGTATGCTGAAACGTCGTGACTTGAAATTGGTTGAAGTCCGTGATGCAGTTCCTGCTACGGCTAACCAGATTCTTCAGGGTATTACTCGTGCCGCTTTGCAGACAAACAGCTTTATGTCTGCCGCATCTTTCCAGGAAACAACTAAAGTGCTGAATGAAGCTGCTATCAATGGAAAAGTGGATCGTCTGGAAGGTTTGAAAGAAAACGTTATCTGCGGTCATTTGATTCCTGCCGGTACAGGCCAGCGTGATTTCGACAAATTGGTTGTCGGTGCTAAAGATGAGTTCGAACGTATCTTTGCAAATCGTAAGAATGTCGTAGATTTCAATACTATGGACAGAGACGATGAGTAAAATGCGGAATAAATAAAAGAGAAGGGTTACCGATATTCGGTAGCCCTTTTTTATTTTCTGTTATTTGTTTAATAAAATCAGAGTCCTTATATTTGTGTATTATCTTGATAATTAAAATAAATCATATATGAAGAAAGTACTATTTTATTTGTTCACCCTTTTGATCTCGACGAATATTGTTTTTGCTGAACATCTTGATAATGAAATGAATGTGATGTCTTTTAATATTCGCATGAGTACAAAGTCTGACGGGGCTAACTGGTGGGAGTATAGGAAAGACCTGGCTGCCAATGTGATCAAGTTTTATGATGTCGATATGTTTGGTGCGCAAGAAGTCTTGCATAATCAGTTGACGGATTTATTGGACCGTTTGCCGGACTATGGTTATGTCGGGGTGGGGCGTGAAGATGGTAAGACAAAAGGTGAATATTCTCCTATCCTTTACAGAAAGGATCGTTTCTCTGTTGTCAAAAGTGGCAATTTCTGGCTGGCGGAAGATATGAATGCCGTGGGCAAAAAAGGCTGGGATGCCGCTTGTGAGCGTGTTGCGACTTGGGCGATATTCAAAGATAAGAAATCCGGAAAAGAGTTTTTCTTTCTGAACACTCATTTGGATCACATGGGACAGGTTGCTCGTCATGAAGGGGCTTCTTTAGTCTTAAAGCAGGTGAAGTTGCTTTCCAGAAATCTACCGGTGATTGTTACTGGTGACTTTAATGCTGTTCCGACTGATGATCCGATTAAAGTTTTAACAGACGAAAAAGATCCGCGACATTTGACACATGCCCGTACATTGGCTCCTTTGTGCTACGGACCTGAGTGGACTTTTCACGATTATGGGCGTGTTCCTTTGGACGAACGTGTATGGATTGATTATATCTTTGTAAAAGGTAATGTCAAAGTACTTCGTCATGGTGTTTTGGCTGAAAGTCTGGATAACTTATATCCTTCAGACCATTGTCCTGTTATATCGAGAATAATTGTTCAGTAAATGTTATGGGTTCCGTAGATGTATTAAGAGAAATTACGCCGCTTTCACCGGAAGATTGTTTTCTGGTGATGCAGCGACCTAAGCGTAGTTTTTCCTATCCGCTTCATGTGCATCCGGAATTTGAACTGAACTATTTGGAGAATGCTGCTGGCGCGATTCGAATCGTTGGTGATTCGGTGGAGGAGATGGAAGAGCTTGATCTGTTATTGGTTGCAGGTGGAGCCAAGCATGCTTATTCAAATCACAAATGTCTGAGTACGGATATTTTGGAAATAACAATTCAGTTCCATGCCTCTCTTTTCGATAGTTTTATCAACAAGCGTCATTTCAAGACTATAAAGGATATGTTTGGGAAAGCCTCGTGCGGTCTTGTCTTTAGCCGTGAAATGATTTTGCGTATTCAACCCGAACTTAAAAAGCTATCGAGTGATAAACCGGATTCGTTTCACAATTTATTACGTTTGATAGAAATACTCAAGACTTTGTCGTTAGATGAAAAGGCACGCAAGTTAAATGCTATCAATACTGTAGAAAACTTTAGCAATATAGATAATGACCGTCTGGATACGATCATGTTGTTTTTGCATGAAAATTATCAGCGTCCGGTTTTATTGTCCGAACTTGCTTCGTTAATAAATATGAGCGAAGCGTCGCTTACTCGGTTTCTGAAAAAGTGGACGGGAAAAACTTTTATCGACAATTTGAATGACATTCGTATAGCTGAAGCGGTTTGCCGACTGATTGACACAAGTGATACAATAGCAGAAATATGCTATAAATCTGGTTTTAATAACTTATCGAATTTCAATCGGGCTTTTAAGCGACGAAAAGGTAATACTCCTACCGAATATCGTGAAAAATATGCACGTACTCGTTTTAGGATTTAAAACATGATTTTAAACTAATTTGCAAAATAAATGAATTATCTGTGACGGAATAGTATCATATAATGATAAAATAGTATTTGGTGGTTAATTGTATGAGGCATATCTTTGTAACGTTGAATAAACAATGAAATTACTAAGACGAATTGCCTTAGTTTAAGCGTCGAGATTATAGAATATTAAACACAATAAGGTATTTTTTTTACATTGGTCTAAAGAATTGAGAATTAAAAACACAACTGAAAAAGGGCTGCCTGTGAAGGTAGCCCTTTTTATTTGATACTATTCCGATTTTAATATGTATATTTGTCTTGGAATATTTATAATCAAATAATAAGAATATGGAAAATAACAAACCGACAAATGAGATTCAAGTAGAGCTGTCAGAAGAGATGGCTCAGGGAACGTATGCAAATCTGGCAATTATATCACATTCTTCATCCGAGTTCATATTGGATTTTATCCGCGTTGTGCCGGGTGCTCCGAAGGCACAGGTGAAAAGTCGTGTCATCCTGACTCCGGACAATGCAAAACGACTGTTGTTTCTGTCTCTTATACACATCTCCGAGCGCACGAGACCGTACTAGATCTCGTATGCCGTCTTCTGCTTGAAA
>OJPT01000789.1_pt1 | contig 13875 bp, 14 predicted proteins | sample 1598641 | NCBI WGS metagenome assembly OJPT01 (sample SAMN03922495, study PRJEB24848) | human gut metagenome | isolation source: stool sample | host: Homo sapiens | place: Germany | collected 2011-11 | reverse complement strand
GCAGATAATCCTTCACGCTTTTAGCGTAATTAGCTATTTGGTAGCGTTTGATGGCTTTCTCCCCATCTTTTTTAGAAGGCCCATTATCCTTGCTGTCCATCATTTTCTTGTTGAAATCCATAAAGCTCTCATTGGCCTTCGCTTCATCATATTTTTCATCACTCAGCTTGGCGATATTCTTTTCATTTTCTTCAATTAAACTCTTAATCTGCTTGAGCATTTTTTGTTTATCAATATTGCGATTTTCCAGCATGGCCTGAGCCTGCTCTGTTTCCATCTCAGCAACCTTCGTACTGTTGTTAAGATACATGGAATGAATTTTTTGCTCTTCTGACTTACCACAACCGGTAAGCACCACTGTTAAGATAAGCATTGCATAAAAAAACAGCTTTTTCACACTATGACCTCCCTATATAACTTTTCCAGTTAAATGTTTTATAAAAAAAGTACTATTGCAAAGGATCTGCTCCGTAGCGATTATCACCTACCGTACCAGGTGCAAACAGTAAATACAACTCAAAAAAGCCATTGAGCAGTGGCACAAAGGTTAATAATACTAATAAGCCATCTTTGTCCAAATCGTGCAAGCGACGAACAGATATAGCACTATTTATCCAAACCAAAAGAGCAAAAGCTATTAAGCCTATGAAGCAAGCCAGATAATCAATTGCTTCCATATAGTAATCATCTACAAACTCGTCGATGATGCAGGCGATAATAAAAAACACCAAACAACTACTCATGCTCTTGAGGAAATAATCCAATCTATTGATGCGTCCCTCAAAGCTCAAAAACTGCTCTTTAAAAATCTCTTTATTCAAAGCAGGTTTACGTTCGGGATTATTGCCAAAAAGTCTGCTGAAGATTTCTTTAAAATCCTTGGGATTATCATTGCTATGAGCTTTTCCCAACTGAAAACCACATTTTGTGCAAAATTTGACACCAATAGGATAAGTTGTACCGCACTTAGGGCAAATTACATTTGTCGGCTCAATCTTTGGTAACTGATCTGTCCCGCATACCGGACAAAACCTTCCCTGGTCGTCAATTTCGGCTCCACACTTAATACAATACTTTGACATAATATCTGCCTCCCTCTAATATTTTTTATTGCCGCTGCTTCTTACTTTCTCTCCTGCAGAAGCCGCACCGGGTCAACCCCCAGGGCCTGCGCCAGCAAAAATATAGATTCCATATTAAACGGTCCCTTCCCGCATTCTATATCCGAGACGCGCGCCCTTGACATTTGGGCTTTCTCCGCCAGCTCGCTCTGTGTTAAGCTCAATGCCCTGCGATAATACATAATATTCAAGCCAATAGTTTTATATTTTTCTTCAAACAAAAAGCATCACTTCTTATCTCTTCCCTTCTATTATGCACTAAAAAGATGGCTCTTGCGGTGCTTTAGATTTTATATATATGGAATATATTTGACATAAAATCCGCAAGCTTACTTGACCACCGCCTGCTTTTAGTATAAGATGAAGTCAGAAACAATAATACCATGATAAAATTTCTTTTTTGTGATATTATAATGACGAAAAAGCAGATGCCGACAAAACATCAGCATCTGCTAGCAACATAAGATTTTAGATTTTTGTGAGGCTATACCTATGACGACAATGCAACGCGCCTTTCCGGCACCAGTGATTCCCAAATTTTTCACTATTAATGTCTGCGGCAATTATCAGATTCGCCGCTTTTTTAACGGTCAGGACGACTTTATCTGCGCCCAAGGCCCCTTTCATACGCAAACTATCGCTTCACAAAGTGAGAAAGGTGCGACAGCTTCTTCCCTGGCTATAGCCTTCGCCAATATTGACGAAAACGATAAAAAGCAGGTGCTTGCCTTCTGCAATGCCTACGGCCTGCCCTATTCTTCGCAGCGCTGCCTTGAGAAACGTGCACACCTTGACGACGAAAATCACTCTATGCTCATCAATGATTTCAGCTTTATCGACGACACCCTGTATCTGGGAGATATACTTGCAGAAAAAGACTATGCTGCCAATGACGCCGAGGTTACCTTGAATTACACACTGTTCGAAGTAGACGAAATAGACATTATGAGCCTGCGCCTTTTTGCCCGCTGCGTCAAAATCGTCCGCAGCCTGCTTATTGTCCAAAGCTATCTCTTCCGACACGAAGGGACACAGGCAGGCGTTATCTATGCGCTTGCCTACCTGCTGCATTACAGCGCACGAGGCATTCACTACCTGCTGCCGCGCATCGAAGCACCTACGCTCAAGGCAGCAGAATACTTTGCTACGCACAAGCGTATTTCGCACACGCAGCTGCTCAAAAATATCCGCAAAACAGATGCAGACTACGCCTGCCAGCTGCAAGACTTTCTCGCAGTCGTAGACAAGCATATGCTGCACACACTTGCTGATTATGACAAGGACCTGCTGACGAAGAAACAGCTTACTGCTATAATTCTCGCTGAAGATATTCCAATCCACTTTTGCCAGACGCGTCCTGCTCGATATCATCAACGATAATATCTATACCGCCAGACCGCAAATGGACCTGGCGCAAGAAAAATTTACCAGCCTTTGGCAATGCAGTTATCTTATGCAGGCAATTTATCTTGATTTGTATCAGCTGCTGCTCAATCCGGGCGAATATCACCGCTGCGCCAATACTGAATGCAGCAATTATTTTCTCATCAGCGGACGCCGTGCAGACAAACGCTACTGCTGCAATCGCTGTGCTTCGAAAATGGGCAAGCAAGGCAAAACATATAGACCGCATAAAGAGAAATAGACAACAAATTCAAAAACAAAAAAATATCCGCAACTGTGCGGAGGAAATCGTCTTGATTGGACTTGTATATACTTAATCAAATGCCCGTTATCTGCTATGTTGGCTGATAACAGGCATTAGCTTTTTGATTGAGCGAACAGTCACCTAGGTGCGCCTAATAATGTATGCCCAATAGTCGCTTCTCTTCTGTCTGCCCTAAATTATCTTAGTCACTAATAGGAAGTTCTGTTTTACAGTGTCACGCTTACTTCTTTTGTTTTGTAAACTTATACTTGCCTTTACCTTGCCCGATGACCGCTTCAATCACTCCTGCTTCTTTTAGTTTATTTATGAGATTACCGGCAGCAGTAATAGAGATGTTTACAATGCCTATTATATCATTACGTCCAAATACACCATCGAAGCTCATGTAGGCAAACAGTTTTTTTGCGTTTTCCTTAGTATTCTTGTTTGCGTTCAAACTGTCAATCGCAGCTTCAATTAAAAGGTTTTCAGAAGCAATTAACACTTTTTCTCCGTCAACTGCAACTTTTTTCGGGTCAATTAACACCTTTTCAATTGGAACTTTGTAATTCAGATTGTAGAGCGTAGCAAAAAATGATTTGGGTGTCGATCTGAAAATCGGCTCGACTTCGGGACGGTAATTAACCGCATGACGATAATCTGCCTTGATCTTCTTGAAACCGCTGCCACGACGCTCCATAAAGTGCATACGGCTGAAAATATCAGCAATCACTGGATTACGGCGTTTGGATGCTACATTGTCCATATCAAGCTCTTGTACGATAGAGCCATCAAACATACCGCCTGGGGAATATACTTCCATGCGGTTATCGAAAATATCAATGTGTACCTCGCTGCCGATCTCCATATAGTCACGATGAATCAGCGCATTGACAATTACCTCATGTACTGCCTGTTCGGGGTATTCGGGCATCTCCACTCGTCCATTGCCAACCTTTTTCCACCTTTTCTTGGTATTGTTCTTAACGAACTCGGTGCCGTTCTGCAACAAAGATACCAATGAACCGCTGTATTCCTTATCGTCAAGTGCTTCAATAATACCTGAGGCTTTGTTCAAGCCATACCAACGAGTACAGAACAGGCGAGAGTGCCGCATCGGAGATTCATCCGCCAACAACATGCCTGCGTTGGTTAGCATATTGTTTTCGTCAACAAGCTCAAAGGAAATAAAATCGGAATCCGTTAACTCTGTACCTGTTCTCATACGATAAACAGAGCGCAGCTTTGTAAAGGCAAGCGATTCAAATGAATAACGCGTAGAAAGACTGTCAAAAGACGTATTGCTTCCACGCAAAACAAGCCGCTTCAAATCTACAGCACTTGCAGGGACACTCTCATTGCCGATGCGAACATAGGCTATCCTGTTACCATCGCCTGTATAGTAATAAGGAGTTTCCTGCCCTGACGGAACTCGCAATAAAACGAACTCTTTGCCGTCCTCTGCGTGGATGTTCAAAATCACTTGTGGGGCAGGATCCATTTTAGTTTTGATAGCTTCGCTAATCTTTTCAGATACGCCCTTTGCATCATCTAACCCGACAAGAACTTCATCGTTGGACACACCGAAAAACAATGCTCCACCAATCCCATTGGCAAATGCGCTTACGCTTTTTAACCAACTTTTAGGCTTGCGTTCTTCAAGCATTTCTTTCTTATCATATTCCGTAGCTTCACCTATGAAATCAGATAATTTCATATTGTTAATACCTCGTTTCATTTCCTATCGTTTCAGAGAGTGCGCCCGAAGCACACGCTATCGGTTTTACATTTCTGCGTTTAGCTCCTCTTTTCTCAATCTTTTCCTTAGCCATTTAGAAGCCCTCCATGAATAAACGGTATCGCCCCATAGTGGCCTAAAAGATAACCTTTTTCAACCTTAGCATCTTTGCGTATTGAAAAATCATAAAGAGAAAATAAATCCGTAGCTGCTGTCAAATTATCTTTTTCTGTAAACCATATCTGATCTCTACGAAGAATATCTAAATCAAGCAGATTAGTATTATGAGAAGTAAAAATAAGCTGTGCACCATTAGGATTAGTATCGCTATTATTGAACAGCATTACCAGATGTTTGGTTAGCAGCGGATGCAGATGAGCATCGATTTCATCAGCCACTAGCAATGTCCCCTGCTCCAAAGCTTTCTTGATAACCCCTATAGGCTTAAAATAGCTGTTTGTCCCATCAGATTCCTCTGCCATATTAAGCACATACGTATTCGTTTCGCCAGCATCATCTTGAACTGTATGCACCGTTTCTACATTCAGATAACTCATTGCTCCTTTAGACAGCTTCAACAACGGATCTACATCTCTGACCTGCAATGACTGAATACCAAAATCAGCTACCTTCAGCATAGAAGCTATCGCACTGCGATAATCACTATCCTTGAGCTGCTCTGCATTAACACCATACGCATCTGCTACTGAATTTTTAGTAATAATCTGGCACGAAGCAAACCACTCCAAAACAGGTATTACCTTGCTATAGCTCCAATTTGAAGCAACAGAAAGATATAACTTATTTGCTGATGTACGCTCTTTCAGCACCGTCTGCTTCTCTATATCGCTCGTAAAACGGTACTCAGAGCAGTTGTTCCGCTCAAATATAAGTGCTTGCCTGCCGTTAGGATAATAATATAAGTATTCTTCTACTACTTCCTTATCCGTAACAGCAAAACCATAGGTATATCTTATACCTTGAGCAATAAAGATAACCTCAAATCTAGTAGGCTGGCTTAGGGTGAGCTTGTCAAATTTAAAAGGAACACGCTCAATGCTCTTATGCAGCTGTTTTTCGTGCGAAGTCAGAACGTAATTAACCATAAACCAAAACGCATAAAGGACATTTGACTTACCAGACGCATTAGCTCCATAAATAACAGAGGATTTTAGATACCGTTTGCCTCTATCCTCAATCAAAGCTTCTTCATGCTCATTATCCTTGCTTGCCAGCATGGACAAGATAATTTCTTTTTTTATGGACAGATAATTCTCCACGCTAAACTTAATAAGCACAATTCTCACCTCCAAAACACTATATACTATAATTATAGAGTTATTTTTGTGAGATTTTAACGAATTTTTAGTTTAAATCAGCGATTTAAGCGTAATAAGCTATTAGTTATTCGATTTATGTGACTTGCTAAATTTAATCAGCTAACTTTTTAGCAATCCAATCGTCAACATTCTTCTTATCGCCAGATATGCCCTGCGCTTTATCTTCAGCAGCATCATAGATAATAGCAAGCACATGCTCATTATCTTTCAATGCTAAAAGTCCAATTTTAGAAGCGTTATAGCCTGCAATTTAGACAAATAAAAAACACCTTATTTTCATCTAAATTTGAAAATAAGGTGCGGAAATGAAAAAAGCGGTTTTCCAAAATCTGGAAAACCGCATGGTTACTGGTGATCCCGGCCAGAATCGAACTGGCGACCTACCGCTTAGGAGGCGGTTGCTCTATCCTACTGAGCTACGGAACCATAACAACAGCTCAGGCAGAACTCAAGCCTTTCCACCCAAGCTGTACTAAATATTATACCGCAAAAACAAAATACTGGCAATGAGGAAACAGCAAGTTATGCGTCAGCAAGCTTCTCCTCTTTTTCCTTTGCCAAAAACTCCGCCACAGCAGGCAGATTATCAAAAATAAACTGCTGCGCTGCCTGCGGATAAAAGTTAATATAATAAATTTCTCCGGTAGCTTGTCTTACACGCTTTTCGGTAACAATACCCAACTCAGAACCCTTTTCTGTCGGAATTTTATTGCGCCCATCTTCCGGCAACTGCAGATAACCTGTATGTTCCAACCATCTGCCAAGCTCTACCGTAGTAAGATTATGCATTTCCTTATCTGCAAAGGTATCATTAATATATTTTACAAGCTTTGTGATATTGGTAGCTTCAGTCATAGGCTGCAGCCTGCTCAGGTCATCCTGCTCCACAACAAAGCTGCTTTTAACTGCCTTAGGAGTTTTGGGGGCAACCTTAAAGCTCGTGCTCTGCGACACCAGATTCATAATCTTGCCGTAAACAGCAATAACCTCTGCGGCATCGGCAAGCGCCTCCTGAACCTGCGCGCTCTGTACAACCTCCAGTGAAAGCTCCTCCTCGGCAAAAGGATGTCTGTTTTGGCTCATACGGTGAATAACATTGTAAGCATTGCGTAATTTGTTGATATCCAGCATCTGCATTTCTCCTATTCTTCACACAAATTATATAAACAAAAGGGCAGACTCTGCTACATAAAGAGTCTGCCCTAAAATAATCAGCAGTTAATGTGCTTCTGCCAACACCTCAGCGGCGATATCGTCCGCCATTCCCGGAGGCATGCTCCATTCAACACGCACGCCGGTTTTACCCCAAAGACGGGTGAGCGCTACCTGAAACGCCTCCTTACTGGAAAGCGGCTCCAGCGTTATCGTAGCAAAATCACGGATAGTATCACCCTGCGGCACATCCAGGCTCAACGGAGTTGCCAGATACTTTTCGACAGCAGCCTTAGCTTCAGCAACAGCCTCTGGCAAGGTTACTACGGCAGTCTTATCCACTTCGTTATATTCTACATAGCCATAATGGCAATTATAATTCAAGGTTACAGCATAATTACTCATTTTAATCCCCCTCTGCTCTTGTTACTAATTATAACAACTTAAGCACATAATATCAATATAAGGATTTAAGTAAGCAATTAAAATATAAGTCTTTCTTAGCCTGTAATCCTTGATAAATATAATGCGGCACTATTATCTGCGGCTGAATACAGGCTGCAGACGCTTTTCCATCGGCAGCTTATCGGCAGTCACTGCCAGCTGCGCCATCTCGTACAAGGTGCTTTGTGCGCTCACAGGCTCCAGCTTATTGCGTACACGGCGATAGCTGCCGTTAGACTGCATCATATGTGCGCCCACGTTATCGCGCAGATACAAATCCAGCAGCGCCTTGATGCGATGGATATGCTCCTCTGTTTCTACCGGGAAGAACAGCTCTACGCGGTCATTAAGGTTACGCGGCATCCAGTCGGCACTGGAAAGATACAGCTGCTCCTCGCCGCCATTGGCAAACCAGAAGATACGGCTGTGCTCCAGCTGACGACCGACAATGCTGCGGACCGTAATATTGTCGCTGATGCCCTCGATGCCCGTGCGCAGGCCGCAGATACCGCGCACAATCAGGTCAATATGCACGCCTGCAGCCGAAGCCTCGTACAGCTTCTGGATTACTGGCTGGTCAATCAGCGAGTTCATCTTGGCGATGATATGTCCCTCACGACCGGAACGCACCATAGCAATTTCATTATCAATCAGCGCATAGATTTTCTCGCGCAGTCCCAGCGGTGCCATAACCAGCTTATTCCAAACCGGCGGCTCGCTGTAGCCGCTGAGCAGATTGAAGAACGCCGAAGCATCGCTGCCGAACTCATCGTTCGCCGTCATCAGGCCAAGGTCGGTGTATAATTTTGCGGTGCTGTCGTTGTAGTTGCCTGTGCCCAGATGCAGATAACGCTTAATGCCGTTATCCTCCTTGCGCACGATAAGAATAATTTTGGCATGCGTCTTTAAGCCTACCAAGCCATAGATAACGTGGCAGCCTGCTTTTTCCAGACGACGCGCCCAGAGGATATTGTTTTCCTCATCAAAACGTGCCTTCAGTTCTACCAGAACCGTTACCTGCTTGCCGTTTTCCGCAGCACGCGCCAGCGCAGCAACAATAGGGCTGTTGCCGCTTACACGGTACAGCGTCTGCTTAATCGCCAGCACCTGCGGATCATCGGCAGCATCGCTCACCAGCTTAACTACCGGGTCAAAGCTTTCATAGGGGTGATGCAGCAAAATATCATTTTCACGGATAGCAGCAAACAAATCGCTGTCATCCGGCAGCTCCAGCGGACGCTGCGGCACAAATGGCTCATACAGCCACGGCCACATGCCCTTCATACCGATAAATTTAAAGAAGCAGGTCGGGTCCAGAGGTCCGTTGATTTCATAAACCTCCATCTCCGTAACATCCAGATTTTCCTCCAGGAATCTTTTGATACGATTGTTATTCGTTTTGAAGATTTCCAAGCGAACCGCAGCGCCGCGCTTACGCTTACGCAGCGATTCCTCAACCTCCTTCATAAGGTCAACGCTGTCATCCTCTTCCAAATCAAGGTCACTGTCACGCGTTACTCTGAAGGACACCATATCCAGAATATGGCAGCCCTTGAACAGATCGTGGCAATGACTGGCGATAATATCCTCCAAAAATACAAAGGTACGCTTGCCCTCCGGCTCAACCTCCACAATGCGGTCCAGCACGCTCGGCACCTGAATCAGGCCCATGCTGTGCTCGCCGTCAGCCTTAATAAGCTCAACAGCAAGGTTCAGTGTTTTATTGGCCAAAAACGGGAAGGGACGCGAAGCATCTACCGCCATCGGTGTCAATACCGGGAAAACAACCTCACGGTAATATTCCTCCAGCCAGTCCTTGCCCAGCTCGCTCAAATCCTTAACACGACGGAAATGCAGCTTCACCGCATCCATTTCTGCCATCAGCGCAATCAGCGATTTTGTCTGAGTGCGCACCTGCTCATGCGCTGCCTGCGAAATAGCCACCAGTTGCTCATGCACCGACATACCGGAAGCATCGCGCTTTTCTACGCCGCTGTCAAAATTGCTCCACAAACCTGCTACGCGCACCATAAAGAATTCATCTAAGTTAGAGGCCGAAATGGCGATAAACTTCAGGCGCTCCAGCAGAGGTGTGTCCTTAACCATTGCTTCCTTGAGCACGCGCAGATTAAATTTCAGCCAGCTCAGCTCGCGGTTATAAAAATACTCAGGCTTTGTCAAATCTAATTTTCCCATTACTTATTCACCCGTTCCAAAATCGGTTCAATACCAAAAACTTCCTCAAAGAAAGTTGATTTATCATCAAATGTCCAGATTTCCAACGTTAAATCCTCTTTACTTGCTGCCAGAACCTTCAGCTTATTATCCTTCAGCGTTACAGTGCATCTGTGGATTTTTTGCATATAACTGCGGTCTAAGGCATCGGCCAGACGCACAATGGCAGCCAGCTTGGCCACAACAGGCACCAGCTCCTTTTCCACATGCGGAGCAAGCGTATTGGTCTTGTCAAACAACCTGTTGGCATGATAATACGATGCCAGCGCCACGATTTTCTTATCCTTCTCGCTCAGGCCGATAATATCCGTAGACATAATCAGCTGATATGTATAGATAGAGTGACTGCGCATGCAGATGTATTTGCCTATATCATGCAAAATGCAGGTTGCACGCAAAAGCAGGCGCTCATGCTCGCCCATGCCGTAAGCCTTGGAAATCTTGTCGAAAATAATCAGCGACAGACGCTCCACCTGCTGAGCATGCTTCTTATCATACAGATAACGGGCGCCGATGGTATGGAAAAGGCTGATAAGCTCCTGCTCCAGCTCCTTGCGCATTACAGGATTCGTTTTATTGCCGATATGCAGCAGCTGAATGCCGTCGATAAAGCGGTCTGCCGTAATAATAATTTCCTTGGCGGGAATCAGATGCAGCAGCTGTTCATAAAGCAGCACCGTAGGCAGCACAAGCTCCGCAACATTTTCCGGCAGCTTATATACCTGAATCAGCTGCGGCAAGCTCATCTGACGCATGCTGTCGAAAAAGGCATGGAAATCCGCCGCCTTGATGCGATGCACCAGTTGCTTTTCATCCAGTCCCAGCATGCGCAGCAAAAGCTCGGTCTCTGTACCGGACAGCACCAGATATCGCACCTTGCTGTCACCCAGCTCGTTTCTTACCGGACCGATTGTACTGCTGAGAAATTCCGTCAGCGCCTTGTTAAAATGCATGCTTTCACGGCGATTGCGCTCAAAGCTTTCCTTAATACGGATGATACCGATGTGGAAATTGCCCTGATAGCAGATTTTTTCATCGCGCACCAGCGTTACGCCCAAGCCACCGGAGGAAATATCCATCATCAGCATGCCCTCACGCTCGGTAGAAATTTTTTCTGCCTTCAGCGTATTGCGGATGGCCACAAATTTGGTATAAATCTCCTTCGGCATATCAACAACATCGACTACAAGACCGGTTTTGTTGTAAATCTGATCCAGCAGAAAGACCTGATTGCTGGCCTCACGCACGGCAGTTGTCGCCTGCATAACATATTCCTCTACCCCGTATTCTTTCATCAGACGCTTGAAGCCTATCAGGATTTCGCAGATTTCCGAAACCAGCGGAAAAGGAATTATTTTATTTTTAAAAGTTGCCTCACCCAGGCGAATGCGTCGGTTGCAGCACTCGATAACTTTGTACCTGTCGGTATTGTGATATTCGGTAATCTGCATACTGAGCATCTCCGAGCCTAGATGAATCGCAGCAAAGGTTGTATAATTTTTACGCTTCATTAACCAAGCCTCCAAAACAGTATGTTATTGTTATAATTCGGGTTTCTTAACAAAAATCCTGCGAAAAAATCAAAATTATACAGTAATTTAACAAGTTAACACGAATTTTACTTTTTCACGCAGGATTTTTTCAGGTTACGGGTAATATAATAAATATATCGTTAAAATAGAATAATCGGAGTTTATAGAAACACCCTACAAGGAGAAAAGGAAAATGCAACGAATCGCAATTATCGACATCGGCTCCAACTCGGCCCGGCTTGTTATCAGCCATATTTATAAGAATGGTGCTTATAATATGGTCTATAACCAAAAAGAAGCCCTGCGCCTGAGTCAGAAGGTCGACGAAAAGAACATGCTTACAGAAGTAGCTTTCAGCAGCACCATAGAAACCATGAAAAGCTTTGCCTATATGTGCAAAATTTATCAGGCTGACAAGACCATTGCCGTTGCCACCGCAGCCATCCGTAACGCTGCCAACGGTGCCGAGCTTGTCACACGTGTTGCGGAAGAAACAGGCATTCAGCTGCACATCATCTCCGGCAATACCGAAGCCTATATCAGCTACCTTGGCGTTATCAACACCCTCAACGTCAAGGACGGCATCATCTTCGACCTTGGCGGCGGCAGTACCGAGCTGATTCTGTTCAAGAACCGTAAAATTTTAGAAAGCGTGTCCCTGCCCATCGGTGCAGTCAATACCACCTCTATGTTCAATACCCGTAACGTCATGCCCGCCAATGTCTTCAGCGATGTCAGCTTTTTTATCATGAGCCGTTTGGAAAAGTACCCCTGGCTTAAGCAAAACGGACTGCCACTTATCGGCGTTGGCGGTACAGCGCGTACCGTAGCCAAAATCATCCAGCGCGAAAAGAAGTACCCGGCGACTAAAATCCATAATTATTCCTATACAGCGCAAACCTATCGCAGCTTTTTCAACAGACTGCGCAACACAAATCTGGATCAGCGCAAAAAGATTTCCGGTCTCAGCAGCGAGCGCAGTGATATCATTCTGGCCGGCAGCAGCATTATCAGCTGCCTTTTGGAGGCCACCGGTGCCAAAAAGCTCATCACCTCCGGCTGCGGCCTGCGCGAAGGACTGTTCTTCGATTATTATTCCAAGGAAAACCACGTGCCCATTATAGCGAAGGATATCCTTAAAATGAGCAGGGAAAATGTGTTAAACTTATATGAACCCGACCAGCAGCATTCCCGTCACATCACCCATCTGGTGTTATCCATGTTTGACGGCTGGAGCGAGCTGCACGGCTTACGCAAAAATTACCGCCGCCTGCTGGAAACCGCTGCGCTGCTGCATGACATCGGCATCACCATCAACTTCTACAGTCACGCACGTCACAGTGCCTATATGATTTTAAATGCCAAGCTCTTTGGTCTGACGCACAAAGAGCAGGTCATCACGGCAGCTATCGCCGGCTGGCATAACGGCGTTTCCAAAAACTATTTCAAGGACCGTTTCTACAAGGAACTGCTTAGCGACGCCAACTGGAAAACAATCAACAAGCTGGCACTGCTGCTGGCCTTAGCTGAAAGCCTCGATTATACGGAAACATCCCAGATTCATGTTATTGAACCGAGCATCAGCAAAAAGAATGCTACTTTAAAGCTCTATGCTCAAGGTATTCCCAGTATTGAAATGCATCAGATTCAGGAACATCTGTCATGGTTCAAAAAGACCTTCGGCGTAGAGCTGAAGGTACAGCTGGCAGCAGAATACCACAAAGGAGAAAATGATACTGCTATTGCCAACGATGCCTACAACGAATATACTCAGCAAGGTAAAAAAATCAGACCCATTTCTGAATTGTGGGGAGAACTTGGGTTGGAAAACTAATTATTTTAGCCCTATCAGTTGGGCACAGACTAGAAGTTTACGAAAATTGAATACGCACAAAAAACAGCAGATTCCTTAATGCGAAAGCATTTGGGAATCTGCTGTTTTTGTTGATTATCCAATCAAATTGCCTAACTATTGTCATCTAAATTCCTTGTCAATATTATTTATTAAATTTTTGTGTTATATTATAATTGTCAGGAATAGTATGCTGTCCAGTTATCTCCATGTGTTCATAGTCATTATTTTTGTTAATATTTATTTCTAAGCAACACTTATCTGTATACAAAATTGTAATAGCAGGAGTTTCAAACGAAGAAAATATCATAATTATAGCTTCAATTTCATGCTGAGGTTTATTAGAAGTATATACCTCTTGCTGATACTTATCTGATAATATAGTTAAAATATCTGTAATAGTTTTACGATATTTTTCATCTAAAAGTCCCTTATCTCTTCCTAGAATGGCTAATGCTATTGGTTCTTGTTCAATTCTTCTAATATCATCTTGCGTATATACTCGTTCTATATATTTCCAAGTATTAGATTGTGTATCAGGAACTATCTCTAATCTTAAGACTTCATCACCTCGTAATTTCTCTATTGCTGCAGTAGGATAAACGAATTTACATGATTTATTTGTTAAAAAATATACTCCAGCAATACCAGCTATAATAACCAAAAGTCCTATAATACTCATTAATTGTTTTTTAGTCATAACATCATCTTCTCCTTTATAGTAAATTAATGCTATATCTGTTGAGCATTTAATTCGTCCAAAAACTTCTGAGAAGCTTCCCAGGCATGCTTATTATTAGTATTAGATTCATG
>OJPT01000780.1_pt1 | contig 13951 bp, 8 predicted proteins | sample 1598641 | NCBI WGS metagenome assembly OJPT01 (sample SAMN03922495, study PRJEB24848) | human gut metagenome | isolation source: stool sample | host: Homo sapiens | place: Germany | collected 2011-11 | reverse complement strand
ATATAGATATCTGCCCTTGTTTTCAACTACTTGTTGAAATAATGATTGTCGGAAAATTATTACAATAGTGATATCTTCCCAATAATTTCCGTACTTTTGTATTCCATTTTAATGCAAAAGTATGAATTATACAATAAAGTCTCCTGATTCACTGAAAGCTTCCGTTAAGCTGCCCGCATCCAAGAGTATCTGTAATCGTGCGTTGATACTTAATGCGTTGAGCTATAGCCCGTATGAGATTCGGAATTTGTCGGATTGCGATGATACGGAGGTGATGGTGAAGGCGTTGAATTCGAATGATCGTGACTTTGATATAAAAGCCGCGGGGACTGCGATGCGGTTCCTGACGGCTTTTTTGTCTAAAGTGGTGGGCGAGTGGACGATTACCGGAACGGAGCGGATGAAGAACCGGCCGATCAAGATACTGGTGGATGCGCTGAATGCGCTGGGAGCACGGGTGGAATATATGGAGAAGGAGGGATATCCTCCTCTCCGTATTTTCGGAAGTGCGTTGCAGGGAGGCGAGATTTCGCTTGCCGGTGGGGTCAGTTCACAGTATATTTCGGCGTTGCTGATGATTGCCCCCCTGATGGAGAACGGGCTGACCTTGCATCTTGAAGGGGTTGTCATTTCGAAACCCTATATCAACCTGACGTTACAGCTGATGGAACAATATGGGGTAAAGGCGGAATGGAACGGGCAGACCATTAAGGTAAGACCGCAGGATTATCATCCGATACCCTTTACCGTTGAATCCGACTGGAGTGCTGCTTCCTACTGGTATTCCATGATGGCGTTGTCTAAAAATGCCGAGATCGAATTGCTGGGGCTGTTTAAGAACAGTTTGCAGGGAGATGCCGCCGGAGCCAAATTGTTTGCACAGCTTGGTGTGGGTACGACTTACACGGACCGGGGCGTTGTTTTGAAGCACAACGGGAATAGGACCAAAAAACTGAATTATAACTTCGTAAACGAGCCGGACCTGGCTCAAACCTTTGTCGTGACCTGTGTGTTATTGAATATCCCTTTCCGTTTTACCGGTTTGCAAAGTCTGAAGATAAAAGAAACCGACCGCATCGAAGCGCTTAAGACGGAGCTTCGCAAATTAGGATATCTCCTGACAGACAGCAACAACAGTATTTTGGAATGGAACGGCGAACGTTGTGAACCGCAAGCGCATCCTGTGATCGCGACCTACGAAGATCACCGTATGGCAATGGCATTTGCACCTGCCGCCCTCGTGTTGCCGGAAGGGATCGAGATAGCTGACCCGCAGGTGGTCAGCAAAAGTTATCCGCACTATTGGAGAGACTTGAGAACCGCAGGCTTTATTATAATTGACAATGAACAATTGGCAATTGACAATTAGTTGTCGGTGTCTGGAAGTCCATTGTCAATTGCTCATTGTTAATTGTCAATTATTATGTGGTATATTGTTATAGGTATTATCGTATTGGGTGTTGTTGCTGCCATTGCCGGTTATTTTCGGAACCGGAAATTGCAGAAGATGCTGGAACGTGGGGAGATTTCTGAAATTCCCGAGGCGCAGGAACTTGTCACTGACGAATGTTGCGGACAGCATGAAACCTGTGAACGCGACAGTCTGTTGGCGGCAGTCAGCAAAAAAATCGAGTATTATGACGATGAAGAACTGGACCGTTTTCGGGGAGTCGAGGCCGATGCATACGATGAAGATGCCGTGAACGAGTTCCGTGATGTGCTTTATACGTTGCAGGAGATCGAAGTGGCCGGCTGGTTGCGTAGTCTGCAACTTCGTGCTATTAATTTACCGGATGAGCTGAAGGACGAAGCGTTCCTGATTGTCGGGGAGCGGCGCATACATTAAGTTTCATAACCATGAAACAAAAGTTCCCCTTGCATGGAACAACAGTTTCATAGGCATGGAACAGGAGTTCCCCTATAATGAAACAGAAGTTTCCTGCCGGGAAACCATAAAAAAGGATATAAGAGGATAGAAAATGGATTTACTTCAATATGGTTTTTTCCAGCATGCCCTTTTGGGTAGCCTGCTGACTGCGATCGCTTGTGGTATCGTCGGGACATATATCGTGTCGCGGCGGCTTGTCTTTATCAGCGGAGGTATCACTCATGCTTCTTTCGGTGGATTGGGGTTGGGGTTCTATCTCGGGATGAATCCGATCTTGATGGCAATGTTGTTTTCCGTGCTCTCCGCATTCGGGGTGGAGTGGGCGAGCAAGACACAGAATGTGCGTGAAGACTCTGCTATTGCCGGGATATGGTCGTTAGGAATGGCATTGGGCGTTATCTTTATTTTCCTGACACCCGGATATGCACCGAATCTATCCGCCTACCTTTTTGGAAATATTCTGACTGTTTCGACGGGAGATATTATCTGGATAGCCGCTTTGGCGTTGTTGCTGGTTATCCTTTTCTCGCTTTTCCTGCGGGAGATCGTTTATGTGGCCTTCGATAGGGATTTTGCACTGACGCAAGGAGTGCCCGTCAAGTGCATAGAATATGTAATGATGTGCTGTATCGCCGTGACGATCGTCCTTTCGATCCGTCTGGTCGGGATCATGCTCCTGATGAGTTTGCTGACATTGCCTCAGATCACTGTAAACCTTTTTACGTCAGACTTTAAGAAGATTATATTCGGAAGCATTGCCATCGGTTTCTTGGGATGTGTGTTCGGGCTCGTCCTTTCTTATCTTCTGAATGTGCCTTCCGGGGCGTTTATTATTCTTGTCCTAGTCCTTTTCTTTTTGATAGTGAAAGCAATAAAAGCGGTTTTAAAGCGTTAAAAGGGGAAATGAAGAAAGGTTTCTACTATATAATCGCATTATTGATTGTCTCTTTGTTTTGGTCTTGCAGTACGAAAAAGAATACCAAGGCAAGTCGCTTCTATCACGCTTTTAATTCCCGCTATAATATCTATTTCAACGGAAAAACATCGTTTGACGAAGCGTTGCTTTCCATGCAGAACAGCTATAAGGAAAGCTATTCCGACATGATACTGATGTACCCGATCAGTGCGCAACCGAAAGACAAGCCCGAAACCGGAGGTCCTTTCGACCGGGCGATCGAGAAAAGCAATAAAGCGATCAAGCTCCACTCCATCAAAGCAAAGCCGCCTAAGAAACCGGGATGGCGCAATGATCCCAAACAACGTGCCTGGCAGGAACAGGAAGAATACAATCCGTTCCTCAAAAAGTGCTGGTTGATGATGGGGCAGGCGCAGTTCTATAATGCTGATTTCTTGCAGGCATCTGCCACTTTCTCTTACATAGCCCGTCATTATGCCCATGATGAAGAAGTGGTGGCCGAAGCCCGTCTTTGGCAGGCCCGCTGCTATTCCGAGATGGAATGGCTCTATGAAGCGGAAGATATCTTAGGAAAACTGAATACGAACGGTATCCCTCGCAAGAACCTGAACCAGTATGCGGCGGTATATGCCGACTACCTGGTGAAGAATAAGCAATATGAAGAAGCGGTCCCTTATTTCAAGACGGCGATCAAGGCAGAGAAGAACCGGCGCCAGCGTACCCGGATGAAGTATTTGTTGGGACAGATTTATGCCGAACAGGATCAGAACGGGCTTGCCTACCAGATGTTCGGACAGGTGATCAAAGCTAATCCTCCTTATGAACTGGAGTTTGCCGCCCGTATCCGCCAGACCGAAGTATTTACTGGCGGCAATTATCAGAAAGTGATCAAGATGTTGCAACGGATGGCGAAAAGCGATAAGAACAAGGACCTGCTCGATCAGGTCTATTATGCGTTGGGCAATGTCTATATGAGCCGTGAAGATACAATCAATGCCATCAAAAACTACGAGCTGGGTGTGGAGAAAAGCACACAGAACGGTTTGGACAAGGCGATCTGCCAGATCAAACTGGGTGATCTTTATTTCCAGAAGCGCGACTATGTCAAGGCACAACCGAATTTCAGCGGTGCATTGTCCGGCATCCAGAAAGAATATAAAGACTATGAACGGGTATCCAAGCTGTCTGCTATCTTGGACGAGTTGGTCGTGCATGTGGAGGCGGTCCATTTGCAGGATAGTTTGCAAACTCTTGCCAAAATGCCGGAGTCGGAACGGCTTGCCGTGATCGACAAAATCATCGAGCAGGTGAAGAAAGAGGAGGAGGAAGCCAAGGCCCTGGCCGAGAAAGAAGCTTATCTGGCGGAACAGGAGGCAAAAGGGACTGGTATCGACCGTCCAGGAACAGAGACTGGCGGCATCACATTACCGACGACATCCGGAGGTTCCGGTTTCTATTTCTATAACCCGCAGGCAGTATCGCAGGGAAAAGCAGCTTTCCAACGTAAATGGGGACGGCGTGCGCTGGAAGATGACTGGCGTCGACGTAAGAAAGAAATGTCCACTTTCAATGAGAATATGGCAGACGAAACTGAGGATGCTTCCGAAGGAGAGGTGGGCGAACTGGCTACCGATTCGCTCGAAGCCGGACTGGAACCTGCTGCTTCCGATGACCCGAAAACACGTGAGTATTACATTCAGCAGCTTCCGTTGACACCCGAAGATATCCAGGCTTCCAATATTATCATAGAAGATGGTCTCTATAACATGGCTATGATTTATAAGGACAAACTCGAGGATATCCCGTTGGCAACCGAAGCCTTTGAGGAGTTGGAACGCCGTTTCCCGAAGCATAGTCACCTTTTGGAAAGCTACTACCAGGTTTATCTGATGGCTCTTCGTTCCGGAAACCAAGCGCTCGCTGCTGCTTATAAGAATAAGTTGGTTACGACTTTCCCTGAATCGGATTATGCGGTTGCGATTGCCGATCCGAATTACGAATATAATATCCGGATGATGGACAAGGTGCAGGATTCGATCTACCAGGCGACCTATGCAAGTTACCTGGCGGAAGATACGGTCACCATTCGTCGTAATTATCGCGATGTCAGTGCCAAGTATCCGTTGGCGGATCTGTTGCCTAAGTTCATGTTCCTCGAGGCGCTGACCTATGTGCAGGCTGGGGATGCTGAAGGTTTCAAAAACGCCTTGAAAGCATTGGTTGAGAAATATCCGACGGCTGATGTGACGGAACTGGCGGGTGAAATGCTGAAAGGTGTTCTGCGTGGGCGTATGATGGTTCAAGGTGGTATTAGGGGAATGAGTTGGAACTTGCGTTTCGGTGTGGGGGATGATGGTATGTTGTCGGCAGCCGATGATGGTATGTTGTCGGCAGCCGACTCGGCACGTGTCTTTACGGCTGAATCTAACACGTCTTACCGGATGCTGTTAATGTTCCCGACCGGAACACTCGATCGTAACCAGTTGCTTTTTGCCGTTGCCGCCTATAACTTTGCCAATTTTATGGTGAAGGAGTTCGATTTGAGTTTTGAAGAAGCCGGTCCGATGAGCATGTTGACGATTCATGGCTTCTTTAATTTGGATGAGATCTTGCATTATTATAAGATGATCTACGGAGCGGATGGCTATGCAACTGCATTGGACAAAAATGTGGCTATTCTTCCGATCTCCGACGACAACTATGAAACCTTGATGCGGGGAAAGACGCTTGAGGAATATGTCGAATTCTTCCAGGAAAACTTCGGTGAGGCCGTTCCTGAACTGGCCGCTCGTTGGAAAGCCCGTATGGCTGCCGAACAGATCAAAGAGGAAGAGGCAAAAGCTGAAGAGGTCGAAGCACAGGATTCTGAAAATATTCCGGAAGAAAAGCCGGAACCTGTCAAGAAGACCGTCCGCCCGAAAGAACAACGCCAGCAGCAGGCTGTAGAAGAAGTTGTTGTACCGCCTGCCGTAAAAGACACGGTTCCGGTAGAACTTCCGGCGGTCGATACAATGACTGTTCGTGAAACAGAAATGCTCCTTCCGGCGGATGTAGATACTGTTTCTGTACAGCCGGTTGTAAAAGATACGGTTGTTCCGGCATCGTCCGACACCGTTTCCGCTGTTGTCACTCCTGTCGAACAACCGAAGGAACTCACGTTGAAAGAGATCGAAGAACTCCGCAAGCGCGAAGCCGATGAAGCTGAAGCCCGTAAGGAAGAAGCTCGTAAAGCTTTTGAAGCTCAACAGAAAGCCGAAAAAGAATTGCAGGAAAAGAAGGCAAAAGAAAACGAGGAACTTCTGAAGAAGCAAAAGGCTGAAGAAGAAGCGTTGCTGAAAGCAAAAGCCGAACGAGAAAAACAGCTTGAACGCGACCGCAAGGCCAAGCTGAAACAGGTCGAAGCCGAACGTAAGGCGAAACTCAAAGCCCGTGAAGAACTGCGTAAGCAGAAAGAACGTGAGTATAAGGAACGCCTGAAGCAAAAGGAAAAAGAACGTAAGCAAAAGGAACGCGAATACAAAGAAAAGCTGAAGGCCAAAGAAAAAGCCCGCCGCGAAGCCCAAAAGGCCAAAGAGGCGGCTGCCAAAGCGAAAAGAAAGAGGTAAAAAACAAGGGCCGTGTCAAATCTTTGCTGACGCGGCCCTTTATAATTAAGGAAAGTTTCTTTTAGAACTTGAAATATCCTTTCGCATTATTGTAACTGATATCTTCGACCATCTTACCGATGAACGGCAGTTCGGATGCAGGCAGTAGACCGTCTTCCACTTCGCGGCCCAGAATGTTACATAGGATGCGGCGGAAGTATTCATGACGCGGGTAGGATAGGAAACTGCGTGAATCCGTGAGCATTCCGACGAAGCGGCTCAGCAATCCTAAGTCGGACAATGCGTTCATCTGCTTTTCCATGCCGTGAATCTGATCCAGGAACCACCAGCCGGAGCCATACTGCATCTTGCCCGGAACCGTGCCGTCGTTAAAGCTGTAGATCGTTGTCATCAGCAGTTCGTTATCGCGCGGGTTTAGGTTGTAGAAGATAGACTTTGCCAGTACGCCTTCTTCGTCCAAACGGCTCAGGAAGAGAGCTAGCGGAGCTGCGACTTCTGCATCTCCAATTGCATCGTAGCCTGTGTCGGGACCTAATTGCTTAAACATGCGGACGTTGTTGTTGCGGGTTGCACCATAGTGGAACTGTTGTACCCAGTCGCTTTTGGCATCCATAACCGCAAATTCGTACAACATGGCAGAACGGAATTTGTCGATTTCTTCGACTGTCAGTTCTTTCTTCATACGTGCTTTCAGGAATATGGCCTCGATTTCAGCATCCGTATAGGGTTCGGCATAGAATGTAAGTATTCCATGGTCGGACAGGCGGCAGCCTTGTGACGCGAAGAAGTCGTGACGTTTCTGCAAAGCGTCGATCAAGTCTTTGAAGTTGAGGATCGACATGTCGGCAGCTGCTTCCAACTTGGTCAGATATTCGTTATATGTATCGACATTCTCGATTGCCATAGCCTTGTCCGGTCGCCAAGCAGGAAGTACTTTGGTTTTCAGACTGCTTTGGCGGATCTGGGTATGATATTTCAAATCATCGATCGGATCGTCGGTCGTACATACGACTTCCACGTTCATACGTTCCATGATTGCCTGGGCACGGAATTCCGGTGTTTGCAATTTGGCTGTGCATTCGTCGTATATCTCGCGGGCGGTGGACGGATTCAGAACCTTGTCTATGCCGAAGATACGGCTCAGTTCAAGATGGGTCCAGTGATATAGAGGGTTGCGCATGGCATACTGCAGGGTTTCAGCCCATTTTTCAAATTTTTCATACGCCGGTTTATCTCCTGTGATGTATGTTTCAGGTACGCCGTTGGCACGCATCGCACGCCATTTATAATGGTCACCACCCAACCATATTTCCGTCAGGTCGGCAAACTGATAGTTGTCGGCTATCTGTTGCGGGATCAAGTGGCAGTGATAATCGATGATTGGCATTTTGGCTGCGTGTTCGTGATACAGTTTCTGAGCTGTCTCGGACTGGAGCAGGAAATTGGAATCGAGAAAGGATTTCATGATTTATGATTTTAGATTTATGATTTATAGATTTCTGAATTATGATTTATCATCGGCGCATAAATCATAATTCAGAAATCATTTAACGATATTTCTTGATAGTTGCCAGTGCATCGCGGCAAAGTGTGGATATTGCCTCCCAGTTGCCGGCTGCAATCATTTCTTTCGGGAACAGCTTGGAACCCATGCCTACGCAAGTCACGCCAGCTTTAAACCAGGCCGACAGATTTTCTTCCGTCGGTTCTACGGCGCCTGTAGCCATGATCATAGACCAAGGCATCGGAGCTTTGATGTTCTTCACGAACGATGGTCCGCCTACGTTTCCGGCAGGGAAAATCTTACACAGGTCACAACCTACTTCTTGGGCGAAACCGATTTCCGAAACGGAACCGCATCCTGGTGTATATGGGACCAAGCGACGGTTACAAACCTTTGCGATTTCCGGGTTGAACAATGGGCCGACAACGAAGTTAGCACCCAATTGCAAGTATAGGGAAGCTGTTCCGGCATCCACGATAGATCCGACGCCTAATACCAGTTCGGGGCATTCTTTTGTAGCGAACTTGATCAGTTCGGCAAATACTTCATGAGCGAAGTCACCGCGATTGGTGAATTCGAATGCACGGACACCACCTTCGTAGCAAGCTTTGACAACCTGCTTTGCGATTTCTACATCTTTATTGTAGTAAACAGGTACCATTCCTGTGCTGACGATCGCATCGAGTACCTGCATTTTATTGAATCTTGCCATGATAAGATTTCTGAATTATGAATTATGATTGAATTGTCACTTATCTTGAAACTCGTCCGGAAGCATCGCCACTCATCAACTTTTCAACTTCTTCGACTGTCACTTGGTTGAAGTCGCCGTAGATCGTGTGTTTCAAGCAAGATGCAGCGACAGCGAAATCGAGTGCTTTCTGGTCGTCTGTCGTATAAGTCAGCAGACCGTAGATCAAACCTCCCATGAAAGAGTCTCCACCGCCTACACGGTCAACGATATGAGTAATGTCGTAACGACGAGACTGGTACAGTTTGCCTTTGGCATAGAGAACGCCGCCCCACGTATTGTGGTTTGCATTGATAGCGCCGCGCAGTGTGATGATCACTTTCTTTGCACGTGGGAATTTAGCCATCAATTGTGTGCAAACGGATTCGAATTCGGCAGCGTTTACTTCGCCGTTTGTGGCTGTTACGTCGAAACCTTCTGGTTTGATGCCGAATACCTTTTCCGCATCCTCTTCGTTACCAAGGATCACGTCACAACCTGCAACCAGTTCCGGCATCACTTCAGAGGCCATTTTGCCATATTTCCACAGATTTTTGCGGTAATTAAGGTCGCATGATACGGGGATACCCATACGGTTTGCCACTTGGATAGCTTCGAGGCAAGCATCTGCCGCACCCTGTGAAATGGCCGGTGTAATGCCTGTCCAGTGGAACCAGGATGCATCTTTGAATACTTCTTCCCAGTTTACCATTCCCGGTTGGATTTCGGAGATAGCCGAGTGAGCGCGGTCATAGACGACTTTGCTGGCACGGGCTACCGCACCTGTTTCCAGAAAATAGATACCCAAACGGTCGCCGCCGTAAACGATGTGAGAAGTCCCTACACCGTATTTACGCAGGTCCATTACGCAAGCACGCGCAATGTCGTTTTTAGGTAAACGGGTTACAAACTCGGTTGCAATACCATAGTTTGCCAGTGATACGGCAACATTAGCTTCACCGCCACCAAAGGTAGCATTCAATTTATCACTTTGACAAAAACGGAGATAGTCTGGAGTGGCCAGTCTAAGCATGATTTCTCCAAAGGTTATTACTTTCTTATCCATATCGATGGTTTATAATGTGTTCAGACCACAAAAGTAGAAGTTTATTTTTAAATAAACATGGAGTGTGCGCGAAAACATAATTAATAATTGAAATTATTCCAGAAAACAGATGTATCATTTGTCCTCTTCTGCTCTTCAGCCATCTTTTCGCGAAGACGCTGGATTGTTTTTTCGTATTTCTTTTGTCCGCTGAGATCGTTCCTTTCCCAAGGATCGTTTTTCAGATTGAATAACTGGGTCGTGCGTTTCCCATTCACATGATATTCAATCAACTTCCAAGTTCCATCGGAAATGCCGCGTTGATTATCCATATAGCTGTAATATAGGTAGTCGCGGACAGGCTCTTTCCCATCTAAGGAAGAAAGTAGACTGATACCGTCTACCGATTGGGGTACAGGTAGTTGGAGCATGTCGCAAAGGGTTGGGAATACGTCTATCAAGTAACATAGGTCTGCGGTCTTTTTACCGGTATGCTGTGCGGCAGCTTTGATCATCAAAGGGACGCCGACGCTATGTTCGTATACATTCTGTTTCCCCATCAGGCCGTGTTGTCCGACTGCCAACCCGTTGTCTCCTGCAAATATGATGATTGTGTTTTCATATAACCCGTTATCTTTCAGAGTTTGGATAATGTTGCCTACGCGTTTGTCTACATGGGAGATCATGGCATAGTATTCCCTGATATGTTTTTTGATTTCATCCGGACGGCGGGGAATAGCAGCCAATATTTCGTCACGTATTTCTAATTCTCCGTTATCGAACGGGTGCTTTTCCATAAAATTAGGTGGAAGTTGTATTTGGCTCTGGTCGTAAAGCTGCATGTATTCATCCGGCATGCTCCGAGGGTCATGGGGAGACATATAGGCTACCGACAAGAAGAACGGCTGGTTTTTATCTTTTTGTTGTTGAATATATTCGACGGCTTCATGGGTGAAAATATCTACGGAATGCTTTCCTGAATACATATATTCTCCTATATCATATTCTACCTTGTTCGATTTTGCCTGGTTATGGATGACCGGACGACGTTTTCCGTAATTCATATCTGCATGGTAATCGTACAAGGGAACATTCCAGTGATCCCACATGCCTCCGAAAAAGATGGCTTTCCCTTCTTTAAAGCAACGGTTCAGGGCTTCATAGCTACTGTGCCATTTACCGGTATGGAATGTATTATAGCCGGCTTTCTGAAGGGTTTCACCTATCATCGTGTGCGAATTCGGGATTATTGCTCCCTGTTTTTCGAGGTTATAAAGATATTTTCCGGTCATTAGCATGGCCCGACTTGGCATACTGACGGCTCCGGATGTACCACCCATGATGTGGGCGTTGGTGAAGACTGTACTTTCTCCTGCCAATTTATCCAGGTTGGGCGTTTGGACTTGTTCTTTTCCTAAAAAGTTCATTCCTGAAGCTCGCATGTCGTCGGCAAGAATCAGAATGATATTGGGCTTTTTATCTGCTGCCAGTGAACTGACAACAGATAAAAAGGAAACTCCGATCAATGATAATGCTTGTTTCATTTCTTCGTGTTTATTGTGTGATTAGATATGTTCCATCTTTTTGCGTTTCGAATGTCACTTGGAAATATTCTTTACCGTTTGACCGGACCGGGGTGGATGTAGCTATGGTTCTACCGTCCGATTTGACCGTGAATGCTTGTCTGGTACGAAGTGTACAGCTTTTCCCTGACAGCGAATGGATATTGGCTTCTGTCAATTTTCCATTCTTCCAGTTCATCGTAATCTCGAAGTTGCCCCGTGCCTTCAGGCCGGAAACAGAGCCCTCTGCCCATACATCGGGCAAAGCAGGCAACAGATGGATGTATCCGGCATGGCTTTGCAATAACATTTCAACGACACCTGCCGTATAGCCGAAATTTCCATCGATTTGGAAAGGAGGGTGTGCACACAGTAAGTTTCGGAAGAGCCCTCCTCCTTTATGTGCACTGTTTCCGAATCCGACAGGATTGAACAGGTTGACGATGATCTTGTAGGCGTGGTTGCCGTCTAACAAGCGTGCCCAGCAGTTTATTTTCCAGCCCATCGACCAGCCGGAAGCTAAGTCGCCCCTCAGTTCGAGTGTTTTGCGGACTGCATTGAACAGTTCCGGTGTTTTGTCCGGTGTGATCTGGTCGCTCGGATGGAAACCGTACAAGTGGGAGAAATGGCGGTGTTGAGGTTCCCATTCCTTGAAGTCATATATCCATTCCTGTAGTTGTCCACGCTTTCCGATTTGATAGGGTAACAGGCGTGCTAATTTATCTTTCAATTCATTGCGAAACGATTCATCCAGATTGAACATTTCCGAAGCGGCGATCGTGCGGGTAAAAGTTTCCCGGATAATGGCCATGTCCATGGTCGGTCCCATACTCATGGCTGCCGTTTGTCCGTCTTCCGTGATGAAGCGGTTTTCCGGAGAGACGCCTACCGGAGTCACCAAATGACCGTTGCCATCGTCTATCAGCCAGTCGGCAAAGAACTCGGCAGCCCCTTTCATCAACGGATAGGCTTCGTTTTTCAGGAATGCTTCGTCTTGTGTGAACTGATAGTGTTCCCATAAGTGGCTGCACAACCAGCCTTGTACCATCGGCCAGAAAGAAGCTGTCGGTACATTGTCGTTCGGCAAGGACTCTCGCCAGATGGATGTGTTATGATGGGCCACCCAACCACGGCGGTTATACATATTCCGGGCTGTTTCGGCACCGGAGACAGACAGTTCCCGGATCATTCGGAAAAGAGGTTCCTGGCATTCCGACAGATTGGTGAGTTCGGCCGGCCAGTAGTTCATTTCTGTATTGATATTGATCGTATAGCCGCAGTTCCAGGCTGGAATTGTGTCTTTGTTCCAGATTCCTTGCAAGTTCAAAGGTTGTCCGCCTGGACGTGATCCGCTGATCATCAGGTAACGTCCGAATTGGAACAGGAGAGCTGCCAAGTCGGGATCGGCGTTTCCGGCAAACTGTTCGAGACGTTTGTCGGTCGGCATCGCCTTTTGTTCGGGAGAGGAAAACAGTTCGAAATCGACTCGGTCGAAAAGGGAACGGTAATCTTCCGTATGGCGTTGTTTCAGTGTCTGATAGTCATAGGAAAGGGCTTTTTCCAGAATGCTGGCTGCTTTGGCCGAAGGATCGATACCATCCCGGCTCGGACTTTTGTCGAAACCATTGAAACTTGTTGCCATACTGAGTATGAAATAGACTTCGTCCGTGTTGTATATATGGATACCGGCGTCGGTAATCTCACATTTCCCGTCTTTAGGGAAGACCGGTTTCAACTGGGCTTCGAAAAACATACCTTTCCCGTCGATCTCATCGCTGTAAAGCATCCGTTTGTCGAACTTGCGTTTGCCGTTCGCATCGTAGAGTTCAGGGTGTTTGTATTGGTCGCCCCATTGTTCGATTTGCTCGAATGTACGCCGTTCCACATAGCCGGGAGCCTGTCCGTGCAGGATCAGACGGTCGTCAGTCCCTTTTTGCTGGGCTGTCGGATGAGGTGATGTGAAATCGAGCGAGATGTCGATGCCATTCGGTGTATCGCTTTTCAGATGCATGACGATCACGTTGTCCGGATGGGAAGCGAATACTTCCCGTTCGTATTTCACTCCGTTTTGTTTATAGACTGTTGTGGCAACCGCATCCGAGATGTTTAATGCCCGTTTGTATCCGGCAGCATCTCCCGGCTTGTTGTTTTGGATATGCAGGTCTCCGAACGGTTGGTAATATTGGTGCAGGCGTCCCAGCCAGTTCTTGCAAACCAGGTCGGAAGCTGTCTTGTATTTTCCGGCTTTCATCAGCCCGACAACTTTGTCGAACATCTCCGGTGTTATTTTCACATCTTTGAAAACGACTGACGGTTCCCCGCTGTATAACGTGTTTTCATTCAGTTGAAGTTGTTCTTTCTCAACTCCTCCGAAAACCATTGCTCCCGCACGGCCGTTCCCGATGGGGAGTGCCTCGTCCCAGTTTTGGGCAGGCTTGTCGTACCACAAGGTGAGTGGTGCTTTTGAGGGTGTTCCCGTGCACGCGGCCAGCAACAAGAATGAGATCAGATAAGAAATAGTGCGCATATACATGGTATTTTTAAGATTATACAAAAAAGTGTCCAGATGCAAAGATATGCAATTCATCCGGACACTTTAAAGATTTAAAATGAATTAATATCCCGGATTTTGTTCGATCGTGGCATATACATTCCGTTCGATTTCCGAGTAGGGGATTGGCCAGAGATTATGATAATCCTC
>OJPT01000774.1_pt1 | contig 14027 bp, 8 predicted proteins | sample 1598641 | NCBI WGS metagenome assembly OJPT01 (sample SAMN03922495, study PRJEB24848) | human gut metagenome | isolation source: stool sample | host: Homo sapiens | place: Germany | collected 2011-11 | reverse complement strand
ACAGAGTGATAAGTTTAAATTTCATATACCCCCAATACTAAATAGTTTATTCTACAAAGATATGCAATAAATCTGTCCGAATGTGTATTCAGTATCGATTCTGTTTATAAATATATAGATTTTACATATTTAAATAGGTGTCGGTTCCGATATGCGGCACTCTGAGAGATCGGCCTGGGATGACCGGTAAATTAATCCGTTTCATACCATCAACTAAATCAAAACACCCCAAGAACTAATTCATAACATATAGTAAAGTATCTGTTGGTAGTCACTATCTATTGCCTATATGTAGTACTACCTATAGACGATATGTAGTGCTACCTATTTGCGATAAGTAGTACTACATATAAATAATATACTGTATGTCTTGATTTAGTTTACTATGACTTCCGAGTTAGTTTAGGGTATGTTTCGGATTAGTTGTTCCGCGAGGGTGGGAGATTCCGGATGAATTGCTTTTTTAATCAAAAGGTTGGAATATATGAAATAGATTGATTTCTACACGTTTTCGTCTCTTTCGTTGCGGATGGCGCGTGGAGATTTGCCGAAGTTGGCCCGGCAGAAATGGGAAAAGTTAGACAAGGATTCGAAACCGTACTTATAGCAGATCTCGGATATGCTTGCATTCGTGGTTATCAGGTCGTTTTGTATATCCAGGCATTTCTTTTTGGTCATCCATTGGTAAGCAGGCTCTCCGAACGTATCTTTGAATAAACGCCGGAAGGTGGTAGTGCTGTATCCTCCTAATTGAGCAAAAGACTCGACATCTTTCGCTTTCAGGTAATTTTGCATGACAAAGTAGCGGAATGTTTGGCTATACCTATATATGGGTGCATAAAAATTGGCGATCTCTTTCAATGTATAATAGCAGTTGAGCAGGAAATACAACTCCGTCTGCTTGGCTTTCAGGAATTCCACACACAGGAGTTCGTTGTTGAGGTACATTTTGAGCCCGTTGATAAAAAGGCGCAAAGGGAAACACATATCCATGACGACAGGGAGCATGGGAGACTCTTTCGCCAGTTCCAGTCCTTTGTTGAAACGGTCGGTACAAATGTTTTGCGGAGTCTCGAACAGGTAAAGGATGCATTCCGTGGATTCCAGGATGTGGAACTCTACACGTGAACCGATCGGCTGCATGATGAACTGCCCGTCGTGAAATACCGTATCCGGATGCTCGTCGCTGGTTACCCGAACGGAGCCGGATATCAGAAAATAGATCGTATTTTGTGAACACCGTTCTTTCGGGATCATCATTCCTTTCGGGAAAGAACGGTATTTGAATATCTGTTTCTGATAGTGGGAGCAAGAAGAACAGTCTGTATATTTCTGACAGATAAAATCTGACATCCGTGGCTGAATTTAAAGTTTTACCTTTTTGCTTTTACCTTGATTTTCATTATGGAAACGATCTACGGCTGTGACTACATAACGGTATTTGCGCTTTCCGTTGTCGTAGGGTAGCAGATAGTTCGTCTCGCGTGTGACCGCTACGATCTTAGAAGGATCGTCCAGATTGACCGATTCCTTGTTTTCGAAGCGGTAAATGACGAAATAGCTTGCCAATTCGGGATTGGTCTTGCTCTGTTCCGCCTGCCAGTGCAACATATAGCCCTGGGCAGTCCATTCGGCTTTCAGTTTCTTGACCTCTTGCGGAGCCCGGTTGTGCAGATGGGTGTAGGCCGGGATTAATGCCGGATAACGGTGGTAGTTCTGTTTCAGGCTGTCGGCCACCCCTTTGTTATTCCAGAGTATTTCGTTTGCAGGCCAAAAGCAATTGCCTTTTACTTTCGAGAGTGAACGTTCGTAAAGCATTTTGCGGGTGAGCTGGTCTGCTTTCATGGTACGTGCTACGTTTTGGCCGATATACAGATGCGTGCCTTCCCGCGTCGCGTTTTTGTTCCACCATTGGATCAGCGTGATATAGTCGGCAGCCGGATGTCCGATCTCCCAATATATCTGTGGAATGTTATAGTCTATCCAACCCTCTTTTACCCAGCGTGCCACATCGGCATACAGGTCGTCGTAGTTTTGCAATCCGTTGGTGTTGCTGCCTGAACCGTCGGGTGTGCTTTTTTTGTTGCGGTAGATGCCGAACGGACTGATGCCGAATCTTACCCACGGTTTGGATAATAGGATGGTACGCTTGATCTCACGAATCAGCTTGTTCACATTTTCCCTTCGCCATTCTGCACGTTGTGATACTTTATATCCTTTGTTCAATCCGTATTTTTGAAAACTTTTGTCGTCCGGGAAAGGCATGCCCGCTACCGGATAGGGGTAGAAATAGTCATCCATATGGATCGCGTCTATATCGTAACGGCTCACGATATCCCGTACCACTCGGCAGATGAACTGCCGGCTTTCCGGTAGTCCCGGGTCAAACAGGATTTGCTTGTTGTAGGTCACGAACCATTCCGGATGCTTATTATATATATGTGAATCGGCAAAACGGGTATTCCCGGCTGTGCTTGCCCGATAAGGGTTCAGCCAGGCGTGGAATTCCATATTCCGTTTGTGGCATTCTTCGATCAGGAAGGCCGTCACATCGAAGTCTCCGGCCGGGGCGAGTCCCTGCCTGCCGGTATAGAAACGGCTCCAGGGTTCGATGTCGGATTTATAGAAGGCGTCGGCTTCCGGGCGTACCTGGAAGATGATAGCGTTGATCCCGCATTTTTGCAGATAGTTGAGCTTGCGGATAAAGTCTTTCCGCATTTGTGCGGGTGTCATATCCTTATATTCTCCCTGGAAAGCTGTCTGTATCCAAGCTCCGCGAAATTCTCGTTTCGCTTCTTTTCCAGTCGGTTGCTGCGGTATTTGTTGTGTCGTCTTACAGGATGTTACTGCTCCAAGCAACAAGATCAGTAACAGACGGAGGTGTTTTGCCATCATGAAGTCTGTGATTTGAGATTCTTTTGTTTGTTGTCTTATATACTTTGTACAAGCCGACACAAAGATAGCAAAAGTTTAAAAGTCTCTATCGTTTTTTATGTTATAAACAATGGTTTTGGAAATAATGCTGGATAAAAACTTGTTTGAAAAAGCATTTTTGAAAAGATATAAATCAATATAGAAACCAGAGGTGAAAGATAATCTTGCTACTTTTACCGTCGGAATCTTAAAAAGAACAGATCATGAGAAAACCTCTGTTTAAAACATTGCTTTGCCTTTCGTTGTTGGTCCCTTTTACGGGAAATGGGCAAGATAAAAATGCACTTGAGGTTTATTGGTATTGGATCTCCGGGAATATCTCGGAAGAAGGAGTGAAGAAGGACCTGTATTCGATGAAAGAAGCTGGGATCAACCGGGCTTTTATCGGGAATATCGGCTTGGAAGGGATTCATACGCCCTATAAGACCGTTCCGTTTTATAGTGAAGAATGGTGGAAGATATTGCATGCAGCCCTTAAAACAGCGACGGAGTTAGGGATAGAGATCGGTATCTTTAATTCACCCGGATGGAGCCAGTCGGGCGGTCCGTGGGTGAAACCGGAGCAGGCGATGCGTTATCTGGCATCGGTAAAGGCGGAAGTCAGTGGAGGAAAACAGGTAGAAGTGGTTTTGGCGAAACCCGATAAAGACTTTCAGGATGTGAGGGTGATCGCTTTTCCCTCTGTCGAAAAGAAAGCGACCCGATTGTCGGCGGCAAATGCAAAAGTGACATCTGCTATGTCTTTGCAAAACCTGAACAGCCTGATTGACGGAGATAAGGAGACTGCCGTGCTTTTTACGGAAAAAAGCGAAAAGCCGGTGGCGATTGATTTCAGGACGGACCAACCGTTTACTTTACGCAGTTTGCAAATCTTCCCTGCCCGTCAGCCGATTCAAACCAATGCCCGTTTATTAGTAAAAGAGAACGGAGGCTATCGGATGCTGTCCGAATTTAAGATCGACCGTTTCAATGCGAATTTGAATGTCGGCTTCGATCCGTATGCTCCGGTTGTTATCTCTGTCCCGGAGACGACGGCAAGCGAGTTCCGGTTGGAACTGGCTAACACGGCATCTGGTATGGGATTGGGAGAGGTGGAATTCTTGTCCCTTCCTGCTGTGGAACGTTATCCCGAAAAGACATTAGCCAAGATGTTTCAGACTCCGCTTCCTTATTGGCATGAATACCAGTGGCCGGTACAACCGGAAGTGGGTGATCCCTCTCTGGTTATTGATCCGGGGAAAGTATTGGATATTTCAGCTTTCTTGCAAGGAGACCGCCTTATCTGGAAAGCTCCGGCGGGAGAATGGACGATCCTGCGTACCGGTATGCTCCCGACGGGCGTGACGAACAGCCCGGCTGATCCCGAAGCGACCGGACTGGAGATAGATAAGATGAGCCGCAAGCATGTAGAAGCGCATTTCGAGGCTTTCATGGGTGAAATCTACCGTCGTATTCCGGCTGAAGACCGTGCTTGTTGGAAAGTAGTCGTACAAGATAGTTACGAAACGGGTGGACAAAACTTTACCGACGATTTCTTGTCGGAATTCCAGGCGCGTTACGGCTATGACCCGTTACCGTTTCTTCCCGCTTATGAAGGATATGTGGTCGGGAGCGAGGATCGTTCCGACCGTTTCCTTTGGGATTTGCGCCGTCTGATCGCAGATAAGGTCGCATACGATTATGTTGGCGGCTTACGGGAGGTGTGCCATAAATATGGCTTGACGACCTGGTTGGAAAACTACGGGCACTGGGGGTTCCCCGGTGAGTTCCTGCAATATGGCGGACAATCGGACGAGATAGGAGGAGAGTTCTGGAGTTTTGGCGATTTGGGGAATATCGAGAACCGTGCCGCCTCTTCCTGTGGACATATCTATGGAAAGCAGAAGATTTCGGCCGAATCGTTCACCAGCGGAGGGACGCCTTTCAGCTGTTATCCTGCCATGATGAAACAGCGTGGCGACCGTTTCTTTACGGAAGGAATCAATAATACGTTGTTGCATGTCTATATCTCGCAGCCTTCGGAAGAACGGGAGCCGGGGATGAACGCCTGGTTCAGCAGCGAATTCAACCGGCTGAACACTTGGTATCCGCAGATGGATTTGTTTACATCCTATCTGAAACGAGTCAACTATATGTTGCAACAAGGCTTGAATATTGCCGATGTCGCTTATTTCATCGGCGAAGATGCTCCCAAGATGACCGGTATCGTAGACCCTGAACTGCTGAAAGGCTACCAGTTCGATTATATCAATGCCGAGGTGATCGAGCGCGACCTCTTTGTCAAGGACGGTTTACTGACGTTGCCTCACGGCACTCAATACCGGATACTGGTACTTCCGAAGCTTGAAACCATGCGTCCCGAACTGCTTGCCAAGATCAAGAAACTGATCGAAGACGGCGCAGTTGTCTTAGGTCCGGCTCCGAAACGTTCGCCGAGTGGAGAATCATTCCCGACGGCTGACAGGCAGGTTGAAAAGTTGGCCGGCGAATTATGGTCAGGTCTGGACGGGCGAAGTGTGAAGGCTGTCAAAAGAGGAAAGGGCGAATTGCTGTTCGGTATGACAATGGAGGAGGCCTTGAAGTATATCGGTTGTGTGCCGGATTGCGGATTGCCGGCAGATGCTCCGGTTCTCTATGGACATCGTTCTGCCGGAGATGCCGATATCTATTTTATCTCCAACCAGAAAGACGAGATGATTGAGATCCGTCCGGAATTTCGTATCCGTTCAAGGCAACCGGAATTGTGGGATGCGACAACAGGCCGTATTCGTACGCTTCCGGCCTATGAGGAGACAGCTGCGGGGACAGTCGTTCCATTGAAGTTGTATCCTTATGAGAGTGCTTTCGTCGTGTTCCGTCGGCCGGCCACAAAAGCAGAGGGGACAGGGTTACAACTAAACTATCCGGTTCTGCAGACGCTCGTCCGCCTGGATGCTCCCTGGAAAGTGTCCTTTGAGGAAAAGAGAAGAGGCCCCGCAAGCCAGACCTTTGCCCGCCTGGAAGATATCAGTAAGAACGAGAACCCCGATATCCGCTATTATTCCGGTACGATTTGGTACGAAACGGAATTTAAGTTGAAAAAGAAGCCTGAGGGCGAATTGTATCTGAATCTGAACGATGTCGGTGTGATGGCAAAAGTGAAGATCAACGGTCAGTATGCCGGTGGTGTCTGGACGGCTCCCTACCGGGTAAATGTCACGGATTTGGTTCGTAAAGGAAAGAATAAAGTCGAGATAGAGGTCGTTACCACTTGGATGAACCGTTTGATCGGCGACAGCGGTTTGCCGGAATCCGAACGGAAAACCTGGACACCCTGCAATAGCTGGAAACCAACCGATATGTTGCAGAAATCCGGCTTGGTCGGCCCCGTTTGTATAGAATGTGTAAATTGATTGTTTCCGAATGTGAATGTCAGTCGTTTACTTGGCAAAACGGCAATCCTTTTTTACCTTTGCGTTGTTTATATTGGGTACGGATTACACATCTGTGTAATCCGTGTCTATATGTCAGGCTGATAAATCATCATTATGTCCGAAAACAATTCTATATTCATCAAAGGAGCTCGAATCAATAACCTGAAAAATATCGATGTCGAGATCCCCAGAGATAAACTGGTCGTTATAACCGGCCTTTCCGGTAGTGGAAAATCATCATTGGCATTTGATACGTTGTATGCGGAGGGGCAGCGCCGCTATGTGGAGAGCCTTTCGGCCTATGCTCGTCAGTTCCTGGGGCGTATGAGCAAGCCGGAATGCGACTATATCAAAGGTATTCCCCCTGCCATTGCCATCGAACAAAAGGTGAACACCCGTAACCCGCGTTCGACGGTGGGAACCTCTACGGAGATATACGAATACCTTCGGCTCCTGTATGCCCGTATCGGGAAAACCATCTCTCCCGTGTCGGGGAAGGAGGTGAAGAAACATCAGGTGAGCGATATCGTGAAAGAAGTTTTGGGTTATCCCGCCGGGACTCGTTTTGCCGTATACGCCCCTGTCGTCCTGCCGGATGGGCGCAGTATCAAGGAACAATTGGAAATCCTGCAAAAAGAAGGTTACACCCGTTTGTCTATCAATGAGACCGTTTACCGTATCGGTGAAGTATTGGCGGATGACGCATTGCTTTCCTACCCGGTGATTGAACTGTTGATAGACCGTCTGGTCGTATCGGATGACAAGACATTGAAAAGCCGTCTTGCTGATTCTGCCGAAACGGCATTTTTTGAAGGGCACGATACTTGTATCATCCGTATCTACACATCCGAAGGAACGGTTGTAAAAGAATATTCCAAGAAATTCGAGGCCGATGGTATGGTGTTCGAGGAACCGACCGATATGATGTTCAGTTTTAATAACCCGTTAGGCGCCTGCCCGACTTGCGAAGGTTTCGGGAAGGTGCTCGGTATCGATGAAAATCTGGTCGTGCCGGATAAAAGCTTGTCTGTTTTCCAGGGAGCGGTAGTCTGCTGGAAAGGCGATGTGATGGGAGAATGGCTGAAAGAGTTTATAGTGAAGAGCGAGAAATATAACTTCCCGATCCATCGTCCTTATTACGATCTGACGCAAAAGGAGAAAGACTTGCTTTGGCACGGTGCCCGCGGACTGCACGGCATCGATGACTTTTTTAAATTTGTGGAAGAGAACCTGTATAAGATACAGTACCGTGTGATGTTAGCGCGTTATCGTGGAAAGACCGTTTGCCCGACTTGCAAAGGGTCCCGTCTGCGTTCCGAAGCCCTTTATGTAAAGGTAGGGGGAAAGGATATTGCGGAACTGGTTACCCTTCCGATCACGGAAGCAAAAGCCTTTTTCGATCACCTTCAACTTGACGAGAACGAGGCATCCATTGCCAAACGTTTGCTGACGGAGATCGCTAACCGCCTGCAATTCCTGTTGGATGTGGGGTTGGGTTATCTGACGCTTGACCGCCTGTCTTCCTCTCTTTCCGGAGGAGAAAGCCAGCGTATCAATTTGGCGACCTCTTTGGGGAGTAGCTTGGTCGGGTCTCTTTATATATTGGACGAGCCGAGTATCGGGCTCCATTCTCGTGACACCGATTTGCTGATCAAGGTGCTCCGGCAATTGCAAGCATTAGGTAATACGGTTGTTGTGGTGGAGCATGACGAAGAGATTATCCGTGCGGCCGATTACATTATCGACATCGGTCCGAAGGCCGGTCGCCTGGGTGGGGAAGTGGTCTATCAGGGTGATGTGGACGATTTGAAAACCAGTAGCAACAGCTATACCGTCCGGTATCTGACGGGAGAGGACCAGATAGAAGTGCCCCTTTATCGCCGTCCCTGGAATAATTATATCGAGGTGAAAGGTGCCCGTAAAAACAATTTGAAAGGGATCGATGTGAAGTTCCCCCTGAATGTGATGACAGTCGTAACAGGCGTCAGCGGTTCGGGTAAAAGTTCGCTCGTGCGTGATATTTTCTACGAAGGTGTCAAGCATTATTTGGACGAGGCTGCCCGCTTGATGGTTGACTGTTCCGGCTTGGAAGGCGATATGCACATGATCAAAAGTATCGAGTTTGTCGACCAGAACTCCATCGGAAAGAGTTCCCGTTCCAACCCGGTGACCTATATCGGGGCCTATGATGAGATCCGTAAACTTTACGGTGAGCAGCCTTTGGCTAAGCAGATGGGCTATTCGGCTGCCTATTTCTCCTTTAATAAGGAAGGCGGGCGATGTGAAGAATGTAAAGGAGAAGGCAGGATCACGGTCGAGATGCAGTTCATGGCCGATATCACCCTCGAATGCGAAACCTGCCACGGCAAGCGCTTCAAACAGGATGTGCTCGATGTCGAATATCACGGTGCGAGTATCTATAATATGCTGGAAATGACCGTAAACCAGGCGATTGAGTTCTTTGGACAATATCCGGGATCACAGGAAAAGAAGATCGTCAAAAAGTTGAAACCCCTCCAGGATGTTGGGTTGGGGTATATTAAACTCGGACAGACTTCATCCACTTTGTCCGGTGGTGAAAATCAGCGTGTGAAACTTGCTTACTATTTGGGTCAAGAGAAGCAGGAACCGACACTTTTCGTCTTTGACGAGCCGACGACTGGCCTGCATTTCCATGATATCAAGACGTTGCTAAAGGCTTTCAATGCCCTGATCGATAAAGGTCATACGGTTGTCATTATCGAACATAACATGGATGTGATCAAATGTGCCGACTATCTGGTAGATCTCGGCCCCGAAGGTGGGAATGCCGGAGGAAATCTGGTTTGCACCGGAACGCCGGAGGAGGTGGCCATGTGCGAGGCATCTTATACGGGAAAATATTTAAAGGATAAACTCTGATAAAAATGGAGAGGCGCGTTAGTAAAACACGTCTGTCACGATAATTCGAGGAAGGTGTGCCAATTTGATATCACTGGACGCAGATGACGCAGAATACACAGATAGACGTAGGTTTATTTTGCTGATAATTAATAATATCTGCGTTGATCTGCGCTCGTCTTCGTTGTTTGTGTCCCATGAATACCGATATTTGACACACCTTTCTCAAACTATGTCTGAATTAGTGAGCAGGATTTTGTTTCGACTATTTTATTTTTTGCTCTTTTCCTGCTCTGCAACCTGATGAACGCGGTCGGCAACATATTCTACTTTGTCCAAGCCTGCGTCTTTCAGGTTCATCGCTTCTTCTTTTGCCTTTGAAGCGAGGTGGTGGAGGTTTGCGTGGAGGCAACGGAATTTTCCATCATCTTCCATTTTGCGGAGTACATAACCTGTGACAACTCCGACTACCATACCGATTAATAAATCGATGTGTATAAGAGACAGCGATTAATAAATCTTTCATACCATTACGTTTTTAAATGATTACTACTTTAGAAACTGTTTTGATTTTTTACAAACAGCCTGCTTTATTATTTTGCTGTTTTTTTACCTATGCTTTGAGTGTCTTTTTGGCCATATCCGTCGCTCTTCTTCGTCAGATAGCTCGCTATCTTCTTCATCAGAGCGATGAATCTGATCCAAAATACATCTCAAGTCATGAGGCGAAAAAATCAAAACAGTTTTTTAGTTTTGTTCCCTCAAAACAAGAGGTAAATCCGTATTGTTTCGGTTTTTAAAGTATTTATAGGTATTGCGGGAAAATATACGGCAACCCGTTTCTTTCCGCTGAAAGAGGATTGCCGTATAAAAGTTAGGAATAAGGTCTTGGTGATTTCTTCACGTCTTCAAAATAAGTAATATAAGTGTGTGTTTCTCTTTTTTACAGACAAAGGTAGAAGGGGGATGTTACAAAATTGTTACAGTGGGTGTACAGTCTCGTTAAAATGTTTTACTAAAATAAAGGACTGCTATTGCTGGGTCATTGAAATACTGTATTTTTGTGGGTATAACAATCAAATAAATCAAGACAATATGGCTCAGTACAAACGTATCCTGTTGAAATTAAGCGGAGAATCGCTTATGGGAGGTAAACAATATGGTATAGACGAAGTTCGTCTGAACGAATATGCGACGCAGATCAAGGAAATTGCCGAAATGGGTGTCCAGATTGGAATTGTGATTGGTGGCGGCAACATCTTTCGCGGCCTGAGCGGGGCTTCCAAAGGCTTCGACCGTGTGAAAGGCGACCAGATGGGGATGCTGGCAACGGTCATCAACAGTTTGGCCTTGAGTTCTGCCCTCGTCGCTCAGGGCGTGAAAGCCAAAGTGCTGACTGCTATCCGTATGGAACCGATCGGCGAGTTTTATAACAAATGGCGTGCGATCGAATTGCTTGAACAGGGCCATGTTGTGATTATGTCGGGCGGTACTGGCAATCCGTTTTTTACGACTGACACAGGTTCTTCCCTGCGTGGTATCGAGATCGAAGCGGATGTGATGCTGAAAGGAACCCGTGTAGATGGTATCTATACTGCCGATCCGGAAAAGGATCCGACTGCTACCAAGTTCTCGGACATCACCTACGACGAAATCTATACGCGCGGCCTCAAGGTGATGGACCTGACAGCCACCACGATGTGTAAGGAAAACAATCTTCCGATCATCGTCTTCGACATGGACACCAACGGTAATCTGAAAAAGGTGATGAGCGGTGAAAACATCGGAACGCTGGTGCATAATTAATGCTGAAATGAATAACAAACGTATAGGGGTGCTTGCGAGTGCCCTGGTGGGTTGTATCTTCACCTTGAGTGCGCAAGACCTGACAATGAAAATAACGAAGAGATACCTCAATCTGCCGGTTTCGCATCAGGTAGACCGGGCTCTGATGACATTTGATGTGGGAGGGCGGCAAGAGCGGGTGTTTGAGATTCGTTTGGCCTCGGGAAAACCGGACTATTGGGTGTTTTGCGATATGTCTGCCTTGAAGAACAAAGAGATAAAAATATCTTATACTGGGAATAAAACAGGTATAAACAAGATTTATCAAGCAGATGAAATAACCGGACAAGATAGCTTGTATAAAGAAACCAACCGTCCGCAAATCCACTATACTCAACGTAGAGGATGGAACAATGATCCTAATGGATTGCTGTATTATGACGGTGAATATCACTTGTTCTACCAACATAATCCGTATGAACGCGGCTGGGGGAATATGCATTGGGGGCATGCAGTAAGCAATGATTTGATACATTGGGAAGAGCTACCGATCGCCCTGTATCCCGACGAACACGGTACGGTGTTTTCCGGTTCGGCAGTGGTCGACTATGACAATACTTCCGGCTTCGGAAAGAATGGTATTCCGGCGATGGTGGCTATTTATACAGCTGACAACCCGGAAAAGCAGGTGCAATGTATAGCCTATAGCCTGGATAAAGGACGCACTTGGACAAAATATAAGGGCAATCCGGTGATCGATTCTAAGGCCAAATGGAACAGTAAGGATACTCGCGATCCGAAAGTCTTTTGGCATAAACCATCAGGTAAATGGGTCATGGTGCTGAATGAGCGCGATGGACATTCCATATACAACTCTGACAACTTGAAAGACTGGACGTTCGAAAGCCATATTACCGGTTTTTGGGAGTGCCCTGAATTGTTCGAACTCCCTGTCGATGGGAATAAGGACAATACTAAATGGGTGATGTATGGTGCTTCCGGGACTTATATGTTGGGTGTGTTTGACGGAAAGAAATTTACACCTGAATCCGGCAAATATTACTATTCGACCGGTTCTATCTATGCTGCCCAGACGTTTACGAATATACCTGAGTCGGATGGCCGTCGTATTCAGATCGGTTGGGGGCGTATCTCTCATCCGGGAATGCCTTTTAATGGGATGATGTTATTCCCGACGGAGTTGTCTTTGAGAACGACGAAAGACGGCATTCGCCTGTTTAGTAAACCGATCGACGAACTTGACCGCTTGCAGACATCAGTCGGAAAGTGGAGAGCGCTGACGGCAGATAAAGCTGATGAACTGCTTCGGCAGTATAAGGATGCAAGTACATTGCGTATCCGTACAACCCTCAAATTGTCTCATGCCACGAATGCCGGCCTGAACCTGTTCGGGCAGTCATTACTGGATTACGATATGAATTACAATCGGATCAATGGTGTGTTTTATTCGCCCGAGGACATGACAAGCATGGAAATCACGGCCGATATTATCTTGGATAAAACTTCTATTGAAGTTTATATTGATGATGGGGCTTATTCTTATTCGATGGAGCGTCGGCCGGACTTGAAAAACAGGGAAGGATTTCATTTTTTTGGAAATAATATCGAAGTAAAAGAAATGGAAATATACACGTTCCGATCCATCTGGGAGTAATTTAGAAAATATAAAATAAGTAAATTAATGAAAGATAGTAAACCTGTTGTTGTCGGTATAGGCGAACTCCTTTGGGATGTGTTGCCAACGGGGAAGCGTGCCGGAGGCGCTCCGATCAATTTTGTATACCATGCTACCCAATTGGGGGCCGAAGGGTATGCGATTAGCGCGGTCGGGAATGACGTGTTTGGGACGGAGATCGTCCAGGAGTTGGATAAGAACGGTATCTGCCATTTGCTGGGGACAGTCGAATATCCTACCGGAAGCGTGATGGTGGAGTTGAAAGACGGTATCCCGACCTATACGATTATAGAAGGTGTTGCCTGGGATCATATACCTTTGACTCAGGAAGCCATCGATCTGGTGAAAGAAGCGGATGCCATCTGCTTCGGTACGTTGGCGCAGCGTTCGCCCGAATCGTGTGCGACGATTCATGCGTTACTTTCCTATGCCCGTAAAGAGGCGCTTCGGTTTTTCGATGTCAATATCCGCCAGTCTTACTACTCGAAGGAGTTGATCGCCAGTCTGCTGGAAGAGGCGAATGTATTTAAGATCAATGACGAGGAACTCGACCTGATACGTGAAATGTTCTCCCTTTCGGAGGATGAAGATACAGCTTGCCGCCAATTGGTTGAGCGTTACAGCCTGCGCTATATGATTTTGACTGCCGGCAGTCGCTACAGTTCTGTCTATACGGCTGCCGACAAGTCGACAATTCTTACTCCCAAAGTCGAGGTGGCTGATACGGTCGGGGCGGGAGATTCTTTCTCTGGAGCATTCGTTTATTCTATATTAGCCGGTAAATCCTTGCGCGAAGCCCATCAAACAGCTGTCGGGACAGCAGCTTTTGTTTGTACGAAAGAGGGTGCATGGCCTGCTTATCCTATATAAAGACTGATTATGAAAGAGAAAAGCTTGTATATAAGGCTGATCCCAGTGATGTTAGTTTTCTTCACGATGGGATTTGTGGATTTGGTAGGAATTGCCTCCAACTATGTGAAGTTGGATTTAGGATTGACGGATTCCGAAGCGAATATCTTTCCTTCTTTAGTGTTCTTCTGGTTTCTGATCTTTTCCGTCCCGACGGGAATGTTGATGAATAAGATCGGACGGAAAAAGACGGTCATGCTGAGCCTAGTCGTTACCTTCGTGTCGTTGCTGATCCCATGTTTCGGCGATGGCTATATGGTGATGTTGGTCTCTTTTTCTTTATTAGGGATCGGGAATGCTTTGATGCAGACCTCTCTGAACCCGCTTCTCTCTAATATTATTACTGAAGATAAGTTGGCGAGTAGTTTGACTTTCGGGCAGTTTGTCAAGGCGATCGCTTCTTTTCTGGC
>OJPT01000750.1_pt1 | contig 14241 bp, 8 predicted proteins | sample 1598641 | NCBI WGS metagenome assembly OJPT01 (sample SAMN03922495, study PRJEB24848) | human gut metagenome | isolation source: stool sample | host: Homo sapiens | place: Germany | collected 2011-11 | reverse complement strand
CAATGAACTGGTAAATGTAGACAGAAAAGTCAATGTAAAATTCGACAATGAGACAATCGAATCCATCCTAAAGAAAGTTTTCAAATCCACCAATGTCGAGTACAAGGTAAATGAGAAACAAATTATCCTTCGTCCGAAAGAGATGGATATCGTTGCCAAGGTCCAACAAGAGCAGAAAACCGTTAAAGGTGTTGTTTCCGACCAATTTGGCCCTATCGCCGGAGCAAACGTTTCAATCCAGGGAACGACCGTCGGGACCATTACTGATATGGACGGAAACTTCACGATCGAGGTTCCTGAAAACGCAACTTTACAAATTTCGTTTATCGGTTACAATACTTGTTTTGTGAAAGTTGCAGGACAAAGCAACCTGAATGTCACACTGACGGAAGATACACAAAAGCTGGATGAAGTGGTCGTGATCGGTTACGGTACGCAAAAGAAAATGAACCTGACCGGTTCGGTCGCCACTATTTCGGCAGATAACATTGCGACAATCCCGGTTTCCAATATCTCCAATGCGATGGCAGGACGTATGCCGGGTATTTTCTCTTACAATAAATCCGGTATGCCGGGTGTATCTTCCCCGATCACGATCCGTGGCGTCAATACACCCAACAATACAAATCCGACTTACGTCATCGACAGCGTTGTTCGTGAAAAAGCAGACTTCGATGCTTTGGATCCGAACACGATCGAGAACATTTCCGTATTGAAAGACGCAGCATCCGCTGCCGTTTACGGCTCTCGTGCCTCTAACGGCGTGATTGTCGTTTCGACAAAACGCGGTAAAAACCAAAAGCCTCAGTTTAGCTATTCAGGTCTATTCGGAACGGACCGTCCAACCCGCACACCGGAAGTGATGAACGCTTATGACCGGACTGTATATCTGAATAACCAATTCATGTATAATGGCATCCCGGAAACAGATTCCCGCTACTACACAGCCGACGAACAAGAATACTTCAAAACACACAGTACAAACTGGTTCGACCTCGCTTGGAAAAACCCGTTTACGACACAGCACAACCTAAGTGTCAACGGGGGTAGCGAACGTATCAATTACTTTATGTCAGCCGGTTATTACAGCCAGAGCGGAACATTCAACAACCTGGACTTCACACGTTACAGTTTCCGTTCGAATGTAGATGCCAAAGTTGCGGATAACTTTACGATCGGATTGGATGTGGACGGTAATATGAGTGACCAACGCACACCTTACTGGCCTCATGACTCTGATAAAGATTTGATGAACGATATGTATCGTGCCCTACTAAACTTCCCGACTACCGAGCCGGCCTATATAAACGGAAAGCCGAACGCAACCATCTACAACTGGAATATTCTGGAAGCAATCAACAACGGGCATGTTTCCAAAAAACATAACACACTGAACACGAAGTTAAGCGCCAAATGGGAAATTCCTTGGGTAGAAGGCTTGACAGCAAACGCGATGTTCAACTATCGCCGTTATTACGAGAATGAAAAACAGGTAGGAAAAGAGTATACCTTATATATACACGAAACGAGCGGCGGACATAACCATATCATCCGCGACGACGCCCCGGTTGTCGGCACACGTACGAGAACCGAAAACGGAAACTTCGTCCGAAAAGACTTCAACGAAACGAGCGCTTATACGCTAAACTTGCAGTTAAACTATAACCGGACATTCGGCAAACACGACATCGGCGCCATGTTCCTCTATGAGCAATACGAAGAATGGGGTGATATGTTTTGGGCACAGCGCAAGCAATTGCTTTCATCTTCCCTTGAACAGCTATTCGCCGGAAGCGCGGACAGCCAGTGGAAAGATGCCGATGGTCACGAATCGGAAATTGGACGCATCGGTTACGTCGGCCGTGTGAACTACGGTTTCGACAACCGCTATCTATTAGAAGCCAACTTCCGTTACGACTCGTCCGTAAAATGGATTCCGGGCAAACGTTGGGGATTTTTCCCGTCTGTTTCAGCCGGTTGGCGCGTGACTGAAGAAAATTTCTTCAAGCAGAACGAAAAACTGAACTTTATCAGTAATCTGAAATTACGTGCATCCTATGGTACATTAGGGAACGACGGAGGAGACGATGTTGCTTATTACCAATATTTAAGTAAATTTACAACAGGAACCAATGCCGTCTTCGGTTCAGGTGCAACCGGTATTCTACCGGGTGTTTATCCAAGCAAAGGCATCACTTGGGAAACAACCACGACAGCCGACGTCGGCTTTGACTTGGGATTGTGGAACGGACTGCTAAGCCTCGAATTTGATTACTTCCATAAGAAAACTTCAGATATCCTGATGGACCGTAAACGTACGATTCCGGGGACTTTCGGAGCCACATTACCGAAAGAGAACTACGCAGAGATGGTAAACCAGGGATGTGAGTTCATGTTGCGCCACGATAATAAGATCGGTAACTTCACATATTATGTATCCGGTAACTTCTCTTTCGCCCGCAACCATTACACGTATATCGACGAATCGGCAAACGCCTATGAATGGGAAATAAAGACAGGACGCCCGATCAACTTCATCACTGGCTACATCGCCGACGGTATCGCCCGTACGGATGAAGATTTAGCTGGACTGCCGCTCTATAACGGCGGATTCGAATGGTCGAAAGGCGATATTATCCTGAAAGATATCCACGGTGCAGGCGGCGTCGGAGGCCCTGACGGAGTTGTCGACGGTAACGACCAAGCCGTTCTTTCGCTCTACAGCAAAGACCCGGAAATCATCTACGGTATCAGTTTAGGAGGTGAATGGAAAGGTATCGACTTCACAGCCTTCTTCCAAGGCGTAGGCCATCGAAGCATCATGTTCCCGAACCGCGGCGATACCTGGACAGAACAGACCGTTCTGAACATATGGTCGGACGCTTATTCACCCGACAACACAGACGGTAAATATCCGCGCGTCGGTGGTACAGGCTCGAAAGGCGCCAACGGACAGGCTTCTTCATTCTGGTTGATGAACGGTAACTATTTCCGTTGCAAAAACATCGAGCTCGGCTATACGTTGCCGAAACAGTGGGTGAATTCGATCGGTGTAGATCGTTGCCGTGTCTACGTTTCAAGCACAAACCTGTTCGTATTCGACCACATCGGCATCTACGATCCCGAAAACAGCGGTGACCGTGGAGCTTATCAGTATCCGTTGACAAAAAGTTTCAACTTTGGTATCAATGTAAGTTTCTAACAATTTGAGTAATTAGATATGAAAAAGATATTTATAACATGTGCTGCCATTCTGGCATTATTCTCTTCCTGCACCAGCGTACTGGATAAGGAAGATCTTAGTTCAATCTCGGAGGACAAGGTTTGGGTTGACAAAACGCTGACTACAGCTTTTCTCAATGCTTTGTATGTTTCCATCCCAAGCTGGGACACGGCCGTGGCCGATGCGACCGACGAAGCGACGGGCGGAGGCAACTGGACACAGGGAACCACCACACCGGACAATATGAGTGACACGAAAGATTCCGCCCCGACCTGGTACTGGCCCTATTCTGACATCCGAAACTGCAATATTTTCATTCAGAATGCACAGAATCCCGAAGTCTGTACGATAGACCGTGAACTAGCCGACCGTCTAACTTACGAAGCCCGTTTCATTCGTGCTTACCTCTATTTCGAAATGGTCAAACGTTACGGTGGTGTCCCACTGATCACTATCCCGCAAGAAATGACGGACGACCTCTATGTGAAACGTAACTCTACAAAAGAATGTTTCGATTTCATTATCGACGAACTGAAAGCTTGTGCAGAAGGGTTGCCAGACTCTTATTCGGCTGAAGACTTGGGCCGCGTGACGAAAGGTGCAGCCAAGGCATTCCTCGGACGCGTATTCTTGTTCCGTGCTAGTCCACAGTTCAACCCGAACAACAACAACGAACATTGGCAAACCGCCTACAACTACAACAAAGAGACACTGAATTACCTGATCGGACAAGGCCATGCCTTGTATGATGATTACGGAAAACTGTTCCTAGATGAGATGAACAAAGAGGTAATTTTTGCCATCCGCTACGAAAACCCGACCCGCACACAGAAAAGAGATGCAACCGTCCGTCCGATCACGTTCTCGATGAACAACACCGGCGGTAATCACCCGACACAGGAAGTGATTGACCGCTTCCCTACTATAGACGGAGGAACTTACACCTATGCCGATTGGGAAAAGGAAGGCAAAGATATCTTCGCCTTGTGGGAAAATCGGGACAAACGTTTTTATGCGACAATCGTCTATCAGGGGGTGACATATTTCAATACCGTAATGGAACTGAACGAAAATGCGCAAAACGACTATGCCTACGGCAAAAACGTCGGATCGAAAACCGGCTATTATTCCCGTAAAGCCATTGACGAAAGCCTTTCAGTGACAGACTGCCAAAAATCTGGAACCGACTATATTGACATTCGCCTGGCTGAAGTAATGCTGAACTATGCCGAAGCTGCCGTCGAGGTCGGAAAGACAAACGAAGCATTCGATATGTTGAAACAGATCCGCAAGCGTGCAGGCATCAATGAAACTAGTTCCAATCCGGAAATGAAAGGCAGAGTTTACGGATTGAACCCAAACATGAACCAGACGGAAATGCGTGAAGCAGTTCGCGAAGAACGTTTTATCGAATTGTTGTTCGAACAAAAACGTTTATGGGATATGCGCCGCTGGATGATCTACGACAAATTGATGAACGGGCAAGGCAAACGCCATGCCTTAGTGATGAACAAGCAGGCCGATAATACATACACGACCTATCTGTTCGACCGTGATAACACACCGATGATCACCAACCAGAACATCTACTTCCTGCCGATGAAACGCAGCGAGATGAGTAACAATCCGAACCTGGAACAGACGAAAGGCTGGGAAAACGGGACGTTCGACCCGCAAGCTGGACTCTGATCCCTCCTACATTTAATAACGAAAGCCCTCCCCGCTCCGGAAGGGCTTTTGTTATTAAACTCTGCTTCCATCGGATTCCCGATATGGCAGGAAACAATGTCAGAACTGGAAGTAGATAAATGGTTGCACCCCGGCACTCTTGAACTGCACGACAACAAAGATCGCAATCGCCAGCATCACCGCCTGCACAAGCAAAGGAGAACGGGTAACGACTGCCTGCAAACCGTTTTCCGCCGATTTCGGCATGAAATGCAGGATATAACCCACCACCATCAAGACGAACACTCCTTTATAGCCCACCACAAACTGCATAAAGACCTCCGGATGGAAATTCGTGAAAATCTGCGTCAGCACCTCGCCAACCGTTTGCATCGAGTCAGCCCGGAACAGAATCCAGCCAAAGCACACCAGATGGAAAGTGATCAGAACACCTATCACTCTTCTCCAGGGTTTCATTTCTGATCCTAATGGTTTGAAACTGCTGAAATGGTTCATCACGAACTTATGGACGGCCAGTGCAACTCCATGCAGGGCGCCCCAAAGGATAAAACTCACGGAGGCTCCGTGCCATAAACCGCCCAACAACATTGTTATCAGCAGGTTGATGTATGTCCGTATTTTTCCTTTCCGATTACCTCCGAGTGAAATATACAAATAGTCTTTCAACCAAGAAGAGAGCGAGATATGCCAACGTCGCCAGAATTCCGTAATGGTCGCCGACTGGTAAGGCGAATCGAAATTCATGTTAAAACGGAAACCTAACAACAAAGCAATCCCGATCGCCATATCCGAATAGCCGGAAAAATCGCAATAGATCTGCAAGGCATAACCATACACACCCAACAGATTTTCCACCCCTGTATAGAGCAAAGGAGCATCGAATATGCGGTCGACGAAGTTCAAGCTGATATAGTCGGATATGACGGTTTTCTTGAAGAGCCCACATAAGACGAGAAAAAGCCCCTCTCCGAACTCCACCCGCGTAACAACCGGAGTCTTATAAATCTGAGGAATAAAATCGCGTGCCCGAACGATTGGACCGGCCACCAGCTGCGGGAAGAAGGAGACATAGAAAACATAGTCGATCCAACGCCGGAGGGGAGCTATCCTACCCCGGTACACATCAATCACGTAGCTGATGGTCTGGAAGGTAAAGAAGGAAATGCCGACCGGCAGAAATATATCCAACGGCTGATAGGTAATGTTCTGCAACGAGGTATTCCCTAACTGATACCCCAACTCATGAGCAACGGCAGCCATGATCTCCCGTAGGAAATTGAAGTATTTGAAATATCCCAACAGCCCTAAGTCAACGCACAGGCTCAGGACAACCCATGCTTTGCGTCCCCACTTGGAAGCAGTCTTAGTCATACACTGCGCAATGCAAAAATCGGATGTTGCGACAAACAGCAGGAGAAAGAAAAACAATCCGCTGCTCTTATAATAGAAATAGATGGAAAACAACGTAACATAAATGATACGCGTCAGCAAGTGCTTCCTGAGCGACATATAAATAATCAGGAAACCGATAAAAAGGAAGAAAAACAATCCGCTGCTGAAAAGTATCGGAGCATTGTGATGGTAGGTCAATATATCGCCAAGTTTGTCGAATGAGAGCTGAGACCAATATTCTCCCATTTTATTTATAAAATCATTCATCATCTTTTCTGATTTTCAACATTTGATTATAAGATTGCATTAGGGCACGATATAACAAGGTCCCTTGCTCACGATAGCCATCCTTTGTGAAATGAATACGGTCACGGCCCATCAGTTTTTCCTTGCGCCATTTGGTGCAGGAGCTTTTCCCTCCCGTAGCGGCAAAGAGATCCCAGCAAGCTACGCCCTCTTCACGTGCCGCCTTTACAATCGCCTTTGCAGCAAGTTGGGTATTCGAGTTACGGACATACGTCCGTTTTTTATTGACATAAGTCCGCTTGTAGCATTCCGGCGGAGTGGTGAGCAGAATAGCCGTTTCAGGCATCTGTTTCTTGACGAGGGAAACGAACGCACGTATCTGTCCGCCAAATTCTTCCGAACGGAAGCGACGGCCGAAGGTTTCGTTCGTACCCAACGAAATAATCAGCAAAGAAGGTTTCAACAGGGCCAACTGACGAACGTATGCTTCGTCTGTGTAATTGACATACATCGCCCCGTTCACGCCGACCGAATGGTAGAGGACACCCGGATAACCGTTCGTCAGGCTGAAACCATAATAAACATTTTTGAAATTGGAGGCCGGAAGCAGCTTATCCGTGCCTTGTTTCCGCCGGGTACTGTGCAGCTGCAACGTATCTACCGGATGAGAAATACGGAAGGTATCGGCCAAGACACCTGCGACAGCCGGAACCGTAGCCAAGGATGTCTGTATGGAATCTTTGAACGAACCGGCCGGCAACATAGGCATGGCTTTTTCTCCCCGGTAAAGGATCGCCTGGTTGAAGGAATAGCCTGCCCCGTTGTTAGGTGCTATCCGAACGTCCAAATTGATGGAAGGAGAAACGGACTGGATACCGATTCCACCGATTCCAACAGGACATTTCTTATTGGCTTGGATACAGCGTCCCGTCACCCATTCGCGGACGGAAGAAGAGATGAAATAATCGTCCGGTTCATTCGTCTTGCTCAACTTGAAAGGGGCAATCCATCCACGTCCGGCATTCCCAAACTGCGCCTGCAAAAGGCGCATCACTTTACCGGAATAATAACCGGCCTGTATGTGAGAATCGCCTAAATGGACGATTGTCAATACGGTATCCTTCCCCGCTCCGAGCGAATCCAGTTCGTCAAAGAAGGATTGCAGCGAAGAGGGCGACTGGATCGAATCGACCTCCTTCCCGATCGAATAAATGCGGGAAGGAAGCGGGATCGTATCAATACTCCCCTGTTCCCACGCTTGACACGGGATCGCCAATTTTCCTTTCACTCCGGCAGAACTGGCTGCCATCAAAACCAGGCAAGCCGATAGACTAATGAGCCACTTTGTCTGCTTCATCATAAAACTCCTTTTCTAATAATATTGCCTTCAACAAGGCAGAAGCTATCTCTTTTCCTCCCCTGAAACTCAAATGGGTATAGTCTTTGCTAGCCCAATTGTTCTCCACGAAACGGATCATGCTGTTCTCTCCTCCCATCGCCCCAAAGACATTCCAGAAAGCGACCCCCGAACGGCGAGCCGCCTGCCGCTGTGCGTGCAGCAAGGCTAATACGGCAGGCATCGTTTCGAAGGTTCCGTCCACTTGTCGGCTCCTGTCCGAAACCCCCAGCATCAGGATATCGGCATCCGGAAAACAAACGCGTACGTGGCGTACGGCTTCTTCCATCCGCTTGGCGTACCAGCCATACTGGAGAACGCTGTCGCTGACGATATTCAACCCGTACTGCAAAACGACCAGATCATAGGGACGTATCTCGTTCAACTCTCGGCAACGGGTGCTGTCCAATCTCGAAAGGATCATCCCCGAATTGCCACGCAACGAATAATTGTCCACGATCACCCCAGAATTATCTTCGAGTGCAACCCCGAGAGCACGGAAACCGGCCGTATCGGCAAAGCTGAAGGAGGCTTCCGTAAAGGTTCCTGTTTGTTCGTATTGCGTGATGGCGGTTGTCGGTTCCAAGGTCTCGCAGATCGTGTCCTGCGTGCCGTTGCAAACCAAAGTCATCTGTGTACGGATATTCTTTTCATACAAGAATTTAAGGGAAGAAACCGTTTTCAACTCCGGATAACGGTCTGTCGTCTTGATCGAGATAGATGGCTTCTCCCCTTTCGGTTCGAACGTCATTCCGGAAAGCGTATACCGATGATGATGATCCGTCAACATGGACCAGGTGGTCCAACCTTCCGCCTTTTGCTCGATCGTCGGACGGAACTGGGCGGCTACCGACGTAACCGGAACGAAACCGACTCCGCGTCCTCCGAACCGCTCCTGCATACCCGAACGGAAATCAGCCACCACAATGTCACCTTCGATAAACGAATCACCCAAAAAGGCGACACGCACCGGGCGGTTCGCCTGCCTGCTATTTCTTAAAGCGGCAAAAAAACGTTTCAAACCGATATGGCCGACAGAGTAATCCTCGATACGCGTTCCCAACGAATCGGCTCCCTTGTCCGCATACATAACCTTGTAAAGCGAATCGCGTAATGCGAGGGCGACGGAATCGATACCTGTCGTTTTCAGGATCGAATCACGCACGGCGGCCGAATCTATCCGGACCGTATCCGGTTGTTCCAATTGCATACGCAAGGAATCCATAGACAGGGATTCTGGTTTTATCCTGAGATCGGAAAGTAAATCAACTTTTTTTATTTTCATCCCGAACAGCTGGTCCGGTAAGTAATAAAGTCCCAAGCAGATACCAAACGCAAGAAGTAGCAGGAGCAAAAGCCTACCAAAATTATTATCTTTATTCATCTAAGTCCTCTCTTTCGAAGTTACAAAGATAAGTACAAATACAATTTATTACAAACTCGACCGTTTCATAATTATATATTTTGATACACACCATCAACAAACTACAAATATGGAAACTCCGAAAAACAGAAACTGGAAAGTACTGAAAAGTGAATACCTATCCAGCCAACCTTGGTTCACCGTGCGCAGGGAGGAAGTGGAATTGCCGAACGGAAACAGGATTCCTGAATATTATATATTCGAATATCCAGAATGGATCAATGTGATCGCAATCACCAAAGAGCAGAAATTCGTATTTGTAAGCCAATACCGTCATGGACTGGGTATCACGGCTTACGAACTTTGCGCCGGTGTCTGCGAAAAGGAAGACGCTTCCCCACTCGTCTCCGCCCAACGGGAATTGCTCGAAGAGACCGGCTACGGCAACGGAAATTGGAGCGAACTGATGGTAATAGGCGTCAATCCGAGTACCCACACCAACCTGACTTATTGCTATCTTGCCACAGATGTAGAGTCAGTCATGGCACAACATCTGGAAGACACGGAAGACCTCAGCGTCCACCTTCTGACTCTCGACGAAGTAAAAGAATTGTTGCTAAACGACCAGATCAAACAAGCGCTCCATGCCGCCCCACTTTGGAAATACATGGCGATGAATCATTTGATCTGAGATATTTCCTGAACTCAGGCGAACAAAAGCAGACAAACCATAAAAATAAAGCTTCATGCCTTTGCCACAATAATTCCATCGGCATGGCACGACCGTTTCACCAGTATGGCACAACTGTTTCATCAGCATGGCACAACCGTTTCATCGACATGGCACAAACTCTTCCTGCCTATGATACTACTAGGACATGCTGCTCCGCCTGATAATAACCGTATATTTTGCATAATCCCGAAAAAGCGTTATTTTTGTTCGCATTAGCAACATGTCTCCAATGAAGTTTAAACTTAATATCATATTCGCGTTATTTTTTACCATATTTTGCGTCAACCGTTTACAGGCCCAGGAAAAAGCCTTTCCCAAGAAAGGAGAAGGCATCACCCTGTTCCTCAAACGCCATAACCGTACAGGTATTTCATATCAGAAACAGTTCATCGAGCTGAACAAAAACAAGTTAGGCAAGAGGAATACCCTTAGGATAGGAGTCAAATATACGCTTCCCCCCTTACAGGGAAAAGAAGCTGTTGCATCCGCCATCAAACGAGCGAACTATGAACCGTTGTTCGGCAAAGAACTGGCCTCCTATAAGGTAACATCGTCCGAACTAAAAGGAGCCTGTTTCTATCTGGTCAGCGGACACGGAGGCCCTGATCCTGGAGCAATCGGACGGATTGGCAAAATCGAGTTGCACGAAGACGAATATGCCTACGACATCGTACTCCGTCTGGCACGCAACCTGATGACAAAAGGAGCCAAAGTCCACATTATCATTCAAGATGCCAAAGACGGGATACGGGATGACAAATACCTGAAGAACAGTAAACGGGAAACTTGTATGGGTAGCCCTATTCCTTTTAACCAGGTCCGTCGCCTGAAACAACGAAGTGACAAGATAAACACCCTGTTCAAGCAGGATAAATACGCCTACAAACGAGCTATCTTCGTGCATGTGGACAGCCGGAACAAGGGACACCAGACCGATGTTTTTTTCTACCACCAGAATAAAAACTCCGAAAGCAAGCATCTGGCGAAAACCATGCGGACAACTTTCACCCATAAATATAAGAAGCACCAGCCGGGACGAGGATTTACCGGAACAGTGGACGGACGGAACTTATACGTGTTGAGACATACGACACCGGCCTCCGTTTTCGTCGAGTTAGGTAATATCCAAAACAGTTTCGACCAGCAGCGAATCATCCTGAGCGACAACCGCCAGGCACTCGCGAATTGGCTTTGCGAAGGATTTGTCACCGATTACAACCGCTACAAGAAAAAAACACGGTAAAAAAACAACATTCATCCGTTAAAAAGATTACTTTTGCATATGAAACTAAATAAAACATCGTTTTAAGCATACCATGAGTAATCCATATATATCCCCGTTCGCGAAACCCGTATATGTAATGTTGAAGCCTGTCGGTTCAGTTTGCAACCTGGCGTGCGAATACTGTTATTATCTGGAGAAAGGGAAACTTTATCCAGAGGTGAAAAATCATATCATGAGCGAACAGTTACTGGAAAAATTCATCAAGGAATATCTGGAATGTCAAACGATGCCGCAGGTTCTCTTTACCTGGCACGGTGGTGAAACGCTGATGCGTCCGATCAGTTTCTATCGGAAAGCACTGGAATTGCAACGCAAGTACGGCCACAGACGCCAGATAGACAACTGTATCCAGACAAACGGGACACTGCTGAACGACGACTGGTGTCGTTTCTTCAAAGAAAACAACTTCCTCGTGGGAGTTTCGATAGACGGCCCGCAGGAGTTTCATGACGAATATCGTCGCAACAAGCAGGGACTCCCCTCCTTCTATAAAGTGATGAAGGGAATCGAACTGCTGAAAAAGCATGGCGTGGAATACAACGCAATGGCAGTCGTCAATGACTACAACGTAGATTATCCGCTGGAATTCTATCACTTTTTCAAGGAAATAGATTGCCACTATATCCAATTCACCCCGATTGTAGAACGCCTCGGATTCCATCAGGACGGAACGTTGCTCACCTCGCCGGAACAGCAGGATGCCAACATCAAACTGGCCCCTTTCACGGTCGACGCCGGAAAATGGGGAGATTTCCTCTGTGCGGTCTTCGACGAATGGCTGAAAGAGGATGTCGGTAATTATTATATCCAGCTTTTCGACTCCACACTGGCAAACTGGGTAGGCGAACAACCGGGCGTCTGTACGCTGGCACGCACTTGCGGACATGCCGGTGTGATGGAGTTCAATGGCGACGTATATGCCTGCGACCACTTTGTATTCCCGGAATATAAGTTAGGTAACATCCATACCCAGACGCTTACCGAGATGATGTACAGCCAACGCCAACTGAAGTTCGGAGCAGACAAATATGAAACACTCCCTACCCAATGCAAGGAGTGTGACTACCTGTTTGCCTGCAACGGCGAATGTCCCAAGAACCGTTTTCTCCATACGGCAAACGGCGAACCCGGATTGAACTATCTATGTAGAGGTTACAAGAAATTTTTTAAGCACGTGGCTCCTTACATGGATTTCATGAAAAAAGAATTGTTGGCCGAACGCCCGCCAGCCAACGTCATGCAATGGGCAAAAGAGAATAAACTATAATCGAACATATGAAAATCAACAGACGTGATTTTATCAAAACAGGAGGTATGGTTATGCTTGGATCATTAGCAGTTCCCTCATTCCTGGGAAGTTGTACCGGAAACAAGGTAGATCAGGCTACCGGTATCTCATTCGCTCAGAACCATTTTGGTGTCAGTGAAAGCGACATGAAGAAAGTGTTGGCAGCAGCACTTGAGAAAGGAGGCGACTATGCAGATCTTTTCTTTGAACATTCCTACCGGAACAATATCGGATTGCAAGACGGAGCCGTAAACCGTGCTTCGTCCAATATCGATTTCGGTATGGGAGTACGTGTATTGGCCGGTGATCAGACCGGTTATGCGTATGTGGAAAACGTGACTCTCGACGAGATGCTGAAAGCTGCCCGCACGGCAGCCCGTATCGCAACCGGCTCGGCAGGAAAAGCTCCGGTTGCCCTGACGGAGGAACCGATCCCGAATAATTATTACGGTGTACAAACTCCTTGGGACGAGCTCGCCGTAAATGCAAAGACCCCGTATCTTCAGAAACTGAACGATCAGATTTTTGCGCTTGACAAACGGGTGCACAAAGTGATGGCTTCGTTGGGAGACACGACTTCACACATCTTGTTCTGCAACTCCGAAGGACAGATGTACTACGACTATCGTCCGATGGTGACGCTGGGGGCAGTCTGTATCATGGAGGACAACGGGAAGATCGAAAATTCATATGCATCCCGCGCTTTCCGCATGGGAGCCGAATTCCTGACAGATGATATCATTGCCGAAGTAGCTAAGGAGGCAGTAGAGAAAACCTCCATCCTATTCCAAGCTATCAAGCCTAAAGGAGGCGAAATGCCGGTCGTAATGGGTGCAGGAGGTTCCGGCATCTTGTTGCACGAAGCAATCGGCCATGCTTTCGAAGCTGACTTCAATCGCAAGAATACATCGATCTTCTCCGACCAGCTGAACAAAAAGGTTTGTAACGAGCATATCAATGTGGTGGACGACGGTACGATTCCTTTCAACCGCGGTTCTGTCAATATCGATGACGAAGGTATCGCCGGGCAAAAGACTTATATCGTGAAAGAAGGCATTCTGACCAGCTACCTGCACGACCGTATCAGTGCCAAACATTACGGTATACCTTCAACGGGGAACGGTCGCCGTGAATCATTCCGCCAGATGCCGATCCCGCGTATGCGCGCTACCTATATGGAAGCCGGAAACGTGACGGAAGAAGAAATGATCTCGACGGTGAAGAAAGGTATCTATGCCTCTAGCTTCACCAACGGGCAAGTACAGATCGGTGCAGGCGACTTCACCTTCTTCGTGAAAGACGGTTATCTAATCGAAAATGGTAAACTGACACAGCCGATCAAAGATATCAATATCATCGGTAACGGTCCACGTGCATTGGCCGATATCACGATGGTCGGAAACAATTACAAGATGGATAACGGTACCTGGACATGCGGCAAGGATGGACAATCCTGTCCGGTAACCTGCGGTATGCCGTCAGCCTTAGTTAGTAAACTTACTGTAGGAGGAGAAAATTAAAAAGATTTATGATTTATGCGTTGTCTACACACCCATAAATCATAAATCCAAAGTCATAAATCATAAATCATTAGACATGATAACGAACGAAAATAAAAAGCTGGCT
>OJPT01000705.1_pt1 | contig 14804 bp, 13 predicted proteins | sample 1598641 | NCBI WGS metagenome assembly OJPT01 (sample SAMN03922495, study PRJEB24848) | human gut metagenome | isolation source: stool sample | host: Homo sapiens | place: Germany | collected 2011-11 | reverse complement strand
GCCTATCAGGTGCTGAACGCCTACCGCAAGCTGGCAGGAGGCTGACAACCGAAGGATCATTCTGCCCCCTGCCGGGCAATGACCACTTTTTGAAAAAGGGTGTCCTTTTTTCGGGAGAAGCTGACGCTTCTCCCGAATGGGGCCCTGAAAAAAATTTTACCACAGAAAGGAGCACCCCATGAAACAACGATTCTCAAAACGAACGCGCCTTGTCAGTGCCCTTTTGACGCTGGCTATGGTATTCACCTTCCTGCCCTTCAGCGCCTTTGCGGACGATGAAGTCGATTTCTGGGTTCCCCTGCACAGCGAAAACTTTCCGGACAAAACGTTTCTGGAATATATCAGAACGACGTTTGACAAAGGAGGATCGGAGGATGGAGAACCGAATGGAATTCTGGAGCCAGGCGAATGGAGAGCTGTCACTACGATCGATGTCCGCAACAAAAATATTACCAGCCTGTGGGGCATTACGTGTTTTCGCAACTTGAAGAAGCTGAATTGCTCCGATAACCAGCTGACATCTTTGAACCTAAGCTACAACACCAAGCTAACGCAAGAAAACCTCAAGTGCACTGGAAACAAGTACCCCATTACCATTGATGAGACCGAACGTACGTTTGACTTGAGTACCCTCCCTGCTGGATTTGACGTAAATAAGACCAGTGAATGGGTTGGCGGCACTGTGAGCGGCAACACCCTGAAGGTGAACCCGGGTGCAGACCGGGTAACTTACACCTACGATTGCGGCAATGGACTGACCAGCGTATTCAGTCTGCAGGTGCTGACCATTACCAGAATCAAGCAGGTGAATCTCCGTGTAAACACACCCAAAAAGAACGAAATGCCGGACGAGACTGTTGTTATTCTGGACAACGGAGCAGACGTCTGTGACGCCAAGATCTACTGGGTCGAGGGCGACGGCGTAGGCGGCAAGCCGATCACCGGCTCCTTCAGGCCGGGCAAACGGTACACCCTTCAGGTGGGTCTGTACGCAAAACCCGGATATAAGTTTAGCAAGGATACCGTCTGCACAGTGAACGGACGGGAAACAGAGTTCATCTGGACCCAGAACGATGATACGGAATATTGCGCAATAAAGCATTATTCGGTGCCGCTGAGTCCGGGCGGATTTGAGCACGACCACAAGATGGAAATGACCCACGACGAGTACAGTCACTGGATGGAGTGTCCCATCTGCCATACGGTGCAGGACACCGAAGGCCATGTCTACGATGACGACAAGGACACCACCTGCAACGTCTGCGGCTATGTCCGCAGTCTGACCCCGGGCGGCTCTACCCCCGGCGGCTCCACCGGCGGCGATACCCCGGGTGGCGGCTCTACCGGCGGCGGTGACGGCGGCGGTGCGGTCGTCATCGTGGCAGCGGCAGGCGCAGTGGCGGCTGGCGTTGTGGGCTACGGCGTGTACAATTATGTTTCCGGCCAGAAGCTGCAAGCCCTGCTGCCGGAAGGCGTGGCTGCACCCGAGAACCGCGCCCAGACCGCGCTGCTGCTGTGGAACACCGCAGGCCGTCCCGAGCCTGCCGAGGCCCCGGCCTTTGCAGACGTGGCAGACCCGGATACCGCTAAGGCAGCCCAGTGGTGCGTGGAGCAGGGGCTGATGAAGCGCCGCCTGAACGGCAAATTTGCCCCGGGCAGCAGCATCCCGGCCTATCAGGTGCTGAACGCCTACCGCAAGCTGGCAGGAGGCTGACAACCGAAGGCTCATTCTGCCCCCTGCCGGGCAATGACCACTTTTTGAAAAAGGGAACCCTTTTTTCGGGAGAAGCGTCAGCTTCTCCCGAATGGGGCCCTGAAAAAAATTTTTACAACAGAAAGGAGCACCCCATGAAACAACGATTCTCAACCCGAACGCGCCTTGTCAGTGCCCTTTTGACGCTGGCTATGGTATTCACCTTTTTGCCCTTCAGCGCCTTTGCGGAGGAGGAGCTGACGGATGGTTATGGCATCATTGAACTGGCCGAATATATCCTCCCGGACGAAGCGTTCCGGAAATATCTCAAAAAGTTTGACACAAACAACGATGGTAAGCTGGCTCCGGCAGAACGCTATGCTGTCAAGGAAATCGATGTCGCTAGCAAGAACATCAGTAACCTGTTTGGCATTCAGTTCTTTCCCAACCTCAGGAAGTTGGTTTGTTACAGCAACAAGCTGACAGAACTGGACGTGAGCAAGAATACGGTATTGAAGAGACTGGATTGCGCCAACAACCAGCTGACCGGTCTGGATATGCGCCAGAATGCAGCATTGGAGAGTCTGGATTGCTCCAAAAACCAGCTGACCAGTCTGGACGTGAGCCAGAATACCAAATTGGATGTGCTGTGGTGCTACAAAAACCAGCTGACGGAATTAGATGTGCGCCAGAACGCAGCATTGGAGTATCTGTATTGCTACGAAAACCAGCTGACGGAACTGGATGTGCGCCAGAACGCAAAATTGGTGAATCTATATTGCAACCAAAACCAGCTAACGGAACTGGATGTGAGCCAGAACCCAGCATTGAAGGATCTGTATTGCTACGAAAACCAACTGACGGAATTGGATGTGCGCCAGAATACGGCATTGGTGACTCTGTCTTGCCACCGAAACCAGCTGACGGAACTGGATGTGAGCCGGAATAACAAGATATTCGTGCTTGAAGCCAATAATAACTACCTGACCAGCCTGAATGTGGAGAACACGAGTATTGATATCGACAATAGCAGTTCGATATTTGCTGCACTGGGCAATACCTATCCTATTACGGTGGGCAGCGACCGCACCTTTGACCTAAGCACCCTCCCCGGTACATTTGACGTGACCAAGGCCACCAGATGGAACGGCGGCACCGTGCGCGGCAACACTCTGACGGTGAACGCGGGCGTGACCAAAGTGACCTACCTCTACGATTGCGGCAAGCGCTCCAGTTATACCTTTACCCTGAACGTGACGGTCGTCCCGGACGGCACGGTAACGCCTCCGGAACCCCCGGTAACGCCTCCGGAACCCCCGGTGACGCCTCCCACCGGCGGCGGTGACGGCGGCGGTGCGGTCGTCATCGTGGCAGCGGCAGGCGCAGTGGCGGCTGGCGTTGTGGGCTACGGCGTGTACAATTATGTTTCCGGCCAGAAGCTGCAAGCCCTGCTGCCGGAAGGCGTGGCTGCACCCGAGAACCGCGCCCAGACCGCGCTGCTGCTGTGGAACACCGCAGGCCGTCCCGAGCCTGCCGAGGCCCCGGCCTTTGCAGACGTGGCAGACCCGGATACCGCTAAGGCAGCCCAGTGGTGCGTGGAGCAGGGGCTGATGAAGCGCCGCCTGAACGGCAAATTTGCCCCGGGCAGCAGCATCCCGGCCTATCAGGTGCTGAACGCCTACCGGAAGCTGGCAGGATAAAACCTCTCAGTCTCGCTTCGCCCGGCAGCTCCCCTGACCGGGGAGCCAGGAACGCGGGCGTGTTCCGGCAAATGACATCAAAACGCAGCCGATGCCCTGACTTTCCCATCAGGGGAGGGAGCGCGGCATAAAAAATAAGCATCCGCAGCGCACTGCGCCTGAGCTGAAGCAGCCCGGCCATGCGTTGCGGATGCTTTTGTTGTGCGGCGGGGCACGCCGCCAAAAACAAAAAATCCGAACCCTTCTCTTTCGAGAAAAGGTTTGGGTCTTCCTTGTCTGGTGCGAGTAGTGATGCAGAACTTTTGAAAACAATCGTAGTACAATTTATTTTTGAGGTCATTGGATAGCAACTTGCTTGTATCACATCCCGATGGGCAGCTGTATTGAAAAAACAGCTACCCAAGACAAAAAGAAACGCCGTATCGTGTTAAACGATACGGCGTTTTATGGACCTAGAGGGATTCGAACCCTTGACCTCTCGGATGCGAACCGAACGCTCTCCCATGCGGACCTTAAAGAAGCCCCCAAAGAACAGAGCATTTCTTTGCGAAACGGCAAAAAAATATAGGCGTAATGCGGGTTTTCAGACGAGCATTACTTTCGAGAAAAAATTGCCGTTCTTGCTTCAATGTGAAAAAGTCACACTTCAGGAGGGATGCGCTTCAGATGCGATTTGAACGGGCGACCATCTGAATACTTCTTGCGGATCACGCACCGTATGGGGATGATTCGGATTATATCCCCTATACAATACAATTGACGAGAAACAGTTAGATTTTTTCTGGCTGTTTCTTTTTTATTGCACAAATCGGCAAAAACAGTGCCGACGGTTACGCACCCAACGAAGATGAAATTGCCCAAAAAAAGTTATCAAATATCGCGTTGCTCTATACAAAATATAGCAATCGGTATACGCACCATAAAACATATACGGTATAACGTCAATTTATGTACATATCTCAACTGAATGACTGGAGGTGAGTTTTCAAAATGCCTGTTATTTATGTTGCAAAAACATCTTCCTACGCACGAAGAATCACGTTCGTTTTAGGACAGACGGTTGAAAAACAGCATGATCCTTGATTATTTCTACGGGCAAGCCGGAGAGCTGTTTTCGTTCTACCGCATTCCAAAGGCTCTGTTTCAGGAGCCACGGTTCCAGAGCCTGTCAACCGATGCCAAGACCCTGTACGGTATCCTGCTGGACCGCATGAGCCTGTCCGTGAAAAACGGCTGGCTGGACGAGCAGAACCGGGTGTTCATCCTCTTCACGATACCAGACCATGCCCATCGCAGAATAAAAGCTCCACAGCGCATACCTGTTGGTATAAAATACTCGGCCATCCCAATGGCTTTTGATGGAATAAGGATGGCACCCAACCGCTGATCTTAAAAATGCCCAGATAACACAAAGCCGGGCTGCTGCACAGAAACTGTGGAGCAGCCCGGCTTTTCTACAACGCAGTCACACCGCTGCAGCCCTGATCCAGAGGAACAGAGTGGGTGCGCTTAGCCTAGGGTGAGGGTGTTGGTGACGGAGACCGCGCAGGCGAGAATGCCCATGATGATGCCGCCGATGTAGGGGTTTTTGGACTTCTTGTAGATCTTGCTGCACACAAAGACGGCAAGGGGCAGCATGAAAACGATGGGGTAGAGCCAGATGCCGGTAATGGAGCCGCCAAGGTGAGTAAGCTCGGACCACAGGAAACCCTTGTTGTAGAAGGTGATGTACTGAACGCCGATCATGATCTCGGGTCCGATAAAGACGAAGAACATCTGCACCAGAGTGCTGAGCCAATTGGACTTACCCAGCTGTACAAAGTTGAAGCCGTTGGTGGCAACAGACAGGGCAATGTAGTACACCAGCCAGAACACCAGATACTTTGCAATGGTGGCAAAATGCATGGGTGCAAATGCACGGATGGTGATGAAGCACCACAGGCGGAAGTCGGTGAGGAACAGGTAGTCGGAGATGAACACCAGCGCATAGGCGGCGACCACCACGATAAGGGACAGAACGATGGTCTTCCAGAGCTTGCGGCCGCTGATCTTCACGCCGCGCTCTGCCAGGTCCAGGCCGTTCTTCTTGCTATAGCAGTTATAGGCCACCACCATAAACAGGATGGTAAACACGCCACAGAGGAAGGTCCACATACCGATGTACCAGGTGGCTTCCTGATTCCAGAATGCCGGACGGTTCTTACTGCACCATGCATAGATGGTGGGGTAGAGGATCACGCCCATGATGGCACCAAATGCAAGACCGCCCCAGTACCAGCCCTTGCCCTTGCCCTTGGGAGCAGGGAGCGGCTGTGCGTCTGCAGCAGGCTTGAGCTCTGCAAAGTAGCGAGCGTCTAGAAGGGCGATGGCGGCGTAGATGACGAACATAAAGAAGCCAGCGATGCCCACCGTATTGAAGAATGCCTTCCACTGCCATGTCTGGTTGTTGGCATCCAGCTTGATGGGAGCATCCAGTGCCTTGTCAAAGAAGGTGACGCTGTCAGCAACAACATTCTTGGAGAAGTGTGCCCAAGGGTGGGTGATGGCCGGGTTGAAGATGACACGGATGGATTCCTTGCCGTCGATCTGCTCGGTGTAGTAGGTATCGGCACTGCGCTTGTCCAGGCCGGTGGGGTCTACGCCAAAGTGCAGGAAGGACTGTGCAGTATTCTGGTCGATGTAATCCCGGGGAGCACTCTTGGTGCCGTCTTCCTGCTTTACCCGGTGGAAGAACTCGTCGTACTGGCAAGCAACGATACCAGCATCACGGCTGCCAAAGATGTTGACCCACTGATCGTCCTTCTTGTAAACGGCATCGTTGGACACCAGCAGTGCGGCGGCGATCAGCCCTTCCTCGTCCTGCATCACAGCCACACGGCTGGCAAGTGCGCCGTTGGAGTGACCGGTAACGCCGATGCGGCTTGCATCAACATAGGGCAGGCGAGCAATGTACTTTACGGCATCGTAAAGACCGTTGGCGTTGTTCTCGGCGTTAAACCATGTGCCGTCCGGGATGATCTCAGAGTCGCCGTGACCGTACATACTGATGGAGATGACCACATAGCCTCTGCGTGCGTACTCAACATAGTTGAGGTCCTGCATCTCACGGTTGTTGTACCAGCCATGGCTGGTAACGATCGCCGGAGCGGGGGTCTCTCTGGTGGCGTTTTTCGGCACCAACAGAAGGGCGTCCAGTTCGTGACCGCTGTCGGTGACCATAGTGATGTCGTGGTACTTGATCGCACCGCCGCCTGTCTGCACCATGGATGCGCCCAAAGAGCTTATAAGGCATAGGATCAGAGCGATCGCGACCCAGAAGCTCGCGCTCTTTTGCTTTTTCATTTTGTTTCCTCCTTGTTGTGATTTTTTTCTTTTTGTTGAGTGTAACGCTTCACACTCAACTGCCTAATGAGAATTTATCAAAGATGCACAAAAAATGCAATAAATAAGTTTGCTGCTCTTTTTATGGATTTTGTTGCTGTTTTTTGTCATTTGTTTGCTTTTTGTCTTTTCCGTTTGTATACAAAATAACTTCCACAAATTAAAGCTGCTGTAATTGTGAGAACTGAACAAAGGGGCTGCAGCACGTGATTTTGTGCTGCAGCCCCGATCCGGTGCTTTTTTGGAAAGCAGTGCCCGCTATTATGAAAATTTTTTTCGTTTTTTCGACGACCGGTAGACGGAAGGGGGGATTCCTTCCGTGCGTTTGAACACCGCTGTAAAGTGGCTGATGTTGTCATAGCCTACCTCTTCAGCGATCTGGGAGATGCTTTTGCCAGTCTCCAGCAGCAGCTCCTTTGCCAGTTGGATCCGGCGGCTGCTGATGTAGTTCACAAAGCTCTCTCCCGTTTCCTTATTAAAGGTCCGGGAAAAATAGCTGGGGCTGAGGTGGCACAGGTCTGCCATCTCCTTCATGGTGATCTCCTGCTGCAGATGATCCCGGATGTAGACCACCGCCGGGTAGACCACGCTGCTGGGGTTTACCGGCAGCACCCCGGTCTGCTGCGGTCTGTGCTCCTCCTGCGGCAGGAGCTCCTGGATCTGGATCTCCTCGCTGGACTGTTCGGCGTTGGCACTCATCAGCCACTTGTAGGTCTCATCCCGGGTGTGGCTCTTTACGGCACGGTCAACAATATAATGCACCATATCGTTGATATATTCTGCGACCTGAACGATCCGGTCGTAATCCATTTCTGGCAGAAGCTCGTATTTCCGCAGGATCTCCTGCTGTGCAGCGTCCTCTTGCGGAAGGATGGAACTGATCTCGTTTACCAGACGCTCCGCCTTTTCCTGGTCCTTGTGCCGCAGACGCACCTGCCCGAACATCACGGCACCAAGGTAGATATCCCCCACCATGACGGGGACCGCTACGTCCACGATGCCGCAGTGGCACAGGTAGATGTAGGGGCGGCCCCGGCGCACTGCCTCAACTCCTGCCAGCGCATCGCAGCGGAAGCAACGCTTGCGAGAAACGGGATTCTCTCGCACGATGCTGCAGAACGCGGTACGGCCACTGTGTTTCGTGACAGGCTTCCCCTTGATGTCGATGCAGACGATGGCGGTACCGGTCAGCTCCGCCAACCGGTCCTGCATTTTTTCCCAGAGAGGGATATCCAAAACGTTTTCTATGGTGTATTCAAACCTGCTCATACCTTCGATTTTCCTTCTCCTTGCCGGACATTCGAACACTGCCATCATAAATGACCCGGCATGGAAAAGCAAGGTCCTCGGAGCAAAATCATGGTAATGTACAAATTTTCTACATTGAATAGGGTATATTGACGAGGGATTCCGTGGACAGATCTGCCCAAACCGAATGCAGCAGGCCTTCATCAGCCCTGCGTCGAGCGGAACGACCATCCTCAGGCTCACAAAAAAGCAAAACGCCTGTTGGGACACGGCATTAGCGGCAGCATCCCCAGTAGACATTCCTACTGGTTGGGAACCGCGCACTAAGCAACAGCAATGGGTTGCGTTTGCTGATTTTCCGCAGTGTAGTGTTTGCAGCGAAATATCGGAGAATGGTGATTTATGGCCAAATCAAAAAAGATATTGGTCAGATACTTCGCAAACTATGCGAGCAAAAGGATATTGAAATAATTGAAGCAGAAGCCTGCCCGGACCATATCCATATGCTGATAAGTTTTTCGCCGAAGTATAGCATTTCTTACGTTATGGGATATCTCAAGGGAAAGAGCAGTCTCATGATTTTCGACAGACATGCAAATCTGAAGTACAAGTATGGCAATCGGCATTTCTGGGCCAGGGGATACTTCGTGGATACGGTAGGAAAGAACAAAAAGAAAATCCAAGAGTACATTAAAAATCAACTACAACAGGACCAGATTGCCGATCAGTTGAGCCTTAAGGAGTTCGTGGACCCGTTTACGGGTAGCAAGGAAACTAAGGCGTAAATAAAAGGGCCCCTTGAGGGGCCTGCCACGAGACAGGAATGCAGTTGGCAGACCCATTCGTGGCCCCTTAAGGGGCTTTGCTAGTATTATGCCCTTCTAGGGCTTACTCAAGCCACCGGCTCAGCCGGTGGTTTTGACTGCACAAATCGGCAAAAACAGCGCCGACAGCTACGCACCCAACAAAGATGAAAATGCCTAAAAAAGCTATCAAATATTGCCTTACTCTATACAAAATATAGCAATCGGTATACGCACCGCAAAACATATACGGTATAGCGTTAATTTTTCGTACATATCCCAACTGGAAGACTGGAGGTGAGTTTTCAAAATGCCTGTTATTTATGTTGCAAAAACATCTTCCTACGCACGAAGAATCACGTTCGTTTTAGGACAGACGGTTGAAAAACAGCATGATCCTTGATTATTTCTACGGGCAAACCGGAGAACTGTTTTCGTTCTACCGCATTCCCAAGGCTCTTTTTCAGGAGCCACGGTTCCAGAGTCTGTCCACCGATGCAAAAATCCTGTACGGTATCCTGCTTGACCGCATGAGCCTGTCTGTGAAAAACGGCTGGCTGGACGAGCAGAACCGGGTGTTCATTATCTTCACGATAGAGGATGTCAAGAGGGCGTTGTGTTGCGCAGACAACAAAGCGACCAAGCTGCTCCGGAAACTCGAAAAGTTTGGTCTGATTGAACGAAAACGCAGAGGTCTGGGAAAGCCAAGTTTGGTGTATGTGAAGAACTTTTCAGCAGAATCGTCAAAATCAATATTCCAGAATCGTGATTTTCACGATTCTGGAGGCTTCAAAAACGCAAGTCAAGACCCTTCAAAATCACGATGTAATAAGACTAAAGAGAATGATACTGAAATGAGTGAGACTGATCCCTTCTATTCTGAAGAATCGGATGAGATGAGCAAACGCACCCAACTGGAAGAATTTTTTTCTCAGTCTTTAGAGGTGGAACTTCTGCTCCGGCTCTGCCCGGACGATGAGGACACCATCTATCAAATCGTGGATTTACTGGTAGACACCTGTGCCACCAAACGCAAGATGTTGCACGTCGCCGGGGACGATAAGCCCGCCGAGGTGGTACGCAGCCGGTTTATGAAGCTGAACGCCGACCATATCCGCTTTGTGCTGAAGTGCCTTGCAGAGAACAGCAGCCCGATCCGAAACATGAAACAATATCTGCTCGCTTCTCTGTATAACGCACCCACCACCATGCAGCTTTCCTATCAAAACCAAACCAACCACGACTTAGCGAATCGGAGGTGATGAAAATTTCAAAGAAAGCAACCACAATTGCCATCGTCAACCAGAAAGGCGGCACTGGCAAGACCACGACCTGTGAAAATCTAGGCATCGGTCTGGCGATGGAGGGCAAGAAGGTCCTGTTGGTGGACGCTGACCCGCAGGGGTCACTTACCATCAGCATGGGCTGGCAGCAGCCCGATGAACTGCCCACGACCCTTTCCACCCTGATGCAGAAAGCCATGAACGACCAGAGCATTCCGCCCGGCGAAGGTATCCTGCACCATGCGGAGGGCGTTGACCTGATTCCGGCGAACATCGAACTGGCAGGGCTGGAAGTTTCCCTTGTGAACTGCATGAACCGGGAAAAGATGCTCAAACAGGTGCTGGAAGGTGCAAAGCATGAGTACGATTTCATTCTGCTAGATTGCACCCCTTCCCTTGGGATGCTGACCGTGAATGCACTGGCAGCGGCGGACACCACCCTGATTCCGGTGCAGGCGCAGTACCTGTCTGCGAAAGGCTTGGAACAGCTTTTGCAGACCGTGCAGAAGGTCCGACGGCAGATCAACCCGAAACTGAAAATCGAGGGCATCCTGCTGACCATGACTGACAGCCGCACCAACTATGGACAGCAGATCGACAACCTGATTCGGGGTGCCTACGGCAGCAGGATTAAAGTGTTCGATCAGACCATTCCTAGATCTGTCCGTGCTGCGGAAATCAGTGCCGTGGGTAAGAGCATTTTCCAGCACGACCCCAAAGGCAAGGTGGCAGAAGCCTATAAATCTCTGACCGAGGAGGTGATGGCGAATGCCGAAAGGCAGCTTAAACGTGTCGCTGAAAGGGGCAGATGACATTTTCTCAACCGAGGAATCCCGGCAGGAGCAGCAGAGGGAACAGGTGCAGCAAATTCCCATTGGGGAATTGTTTCCCTTCAAAAACCATCCCTTTAAGGTTTTGGATGATGAATCCATGCAACGCACGGTGGAAAGTGTGGAACAATACGGTGTGCTTTCTCCGCTGATTGCCCGTCCTCGCGCGGAAGGTGGCTACGAGATCATCTCCGGGCACCGCCGCCAGCACGCTGCACAGCTTGCCGGGCTGGATGCTCTGCCTGTTATCGTCCGTCAGATGGATGATGATGCCGCAGTTTTGCTCATGGTGGACAGCAATCTCCAACGTGAGAATATCCTACCCAGTGAAAGGGCTTTCGCCTACAAAATGAAGCTGGAAGCCCTAAAAAATCAAGGTGCTAGGTCAGATTTAACTTCGGCCCAAATTGGGCCGAAGTTGACAGCAGCCGAAAAGGTGGCAGAGGAAGCCAGTGATACCAAGTCGCAGGTCAAGCGTTTTATCCGCCTGACCAGCCTTATCCCGGAACTGCTGAACATGGTGGACGAAAAGAAAATTGCTTTTAATCCCGCTGTGGAGCTGTCCTATCTGGACGAAAGCCAACAGCGGGATTTTTTAGAAGCGATGAACGACACCCAGAACGCACCGTCCCTTTCCCAAGCGCAGCGGCTTAAAAAGCTGGCGCAGGAAGGGCACTTCTCGTATGACGTTGCCTTTGCGGTCATGGGAGAAGAGAAAAAGGGCGAGCTGGACAAGGTGGTTATCAAAAACGACACCCTGCGGAAATATTTCCCTCGCAGCTACACCCCAAAACAGATGGAGGACACTATCATCAAGCTGCTGGATCAGTGGCAACGTAAACAGCAGCGGCAGAATGAACGCTGACTTATACCGTAACGAAAGACCCGATGGGGTCTTTTTCTTTTGCAAACAAAAGGAGAAACGCCTATGAAAAACAACGCTACCTGTACCATCCGCTCCGAGAAAATCACCATTGACGTGCGTATCTGCGCTGCACTGGCGGCAAACCGGGGCGGCGAGGTCTACCTCGCAGCCATTGCCCCGGATATGGAGCTGACCGTCATCACGCTGGATGAGGCTCCCGGCATCCTGCCCTGCTTTGAGGAGGATGATGCTTGCCTGAACCTCCCTGATACCTCACTGCTGCTCTGCTACAATCCGGCGCAGGTGCTGAAGATGGGCGGCAAGCACTACCTGACCGGCCCGGTGATTCTGGTCCGCACCAACATGGACGGCGAGGTCATCTCGCTGACCATTGATGAGGTCTACCTGTTCCAGAAGTATCTGGCAAGCCACAGCATCACCCTGATGGCAGACGACCAGAAGTTGCCCTGCATCTGCATCGACTGAGGTGCCGCTATGTCAACGAGAGCGGAATTTTTCCAGAGTATGTATCCGGGACTGTCCGATGGTGAAGTCATTGATGAACTTATCAAAGCCAGCATATACGGTTTTGAACACGGCCCGGAGGTTGTGACCATCAGTGCCGCAGAGGGCATTCATTATGTGCCTTACGATGCGGAAATGCAGAAAAAGCTTCCGTATTATGGAGGTGCCTACGAAGCCTGCAATATTCCTTTTACGGATTTCCAGATCCGCTATCAGCCGGAGCAGATTCGCATTGTGGATGGTAAACGCATCCTAGAGGATACTGCCTTTCTCTGCCGGAAGGACAATGATCACTTCCTTATTCTGCCGAGCATTTATGAGAAGCTGGACTTGGATGACTGGCTTCTGGCACACCTGTTTTTCTACGACAAAGACGGAAAACGGTATATCGGTGTGGAACTGTCGGAGGTTGAGTGATGCGATTTGTTTTTGGATTTATGCTGTTTGAAGCCGGCGCTTTTTTCGGCTTCTTTGTGGCAGCTCTGTTGAACGCCGCCCGTGCTGGGCAGGAAATCACTATCAAATTTGAGGAGGAAGATAATGGAACAGAACGAGAACACTCTGTCGGTGCTGAAAATTGCACCGGGACAGTATCCGCAGCAGGTCGAGATCGATAACGACCTGAAAGCCTTGCAGCAGGCGGTGGGCGGTTCCATCGGCGCAAGCTACCCTTTTGAAGATCAGGTTGCCATCGTTTATAACGATGACGGCAAGCTTATGGGTCTGCCGCTGAACCGGGCCTTATGGGACGAGGATGGGCTGGTGTACGATGTTATTGCCGGAACCTTTTTGGTGGTAGGTCTGGGTGAGGAGGATTTTGTATCGCTCTCCCCGGAGCTGGCGCAGAAGTATGAAGAAGAATTTCATCAACCCGAAGCCTTTCTCCCTCTGGGGCGTCGCCTGATGGTCATTCCGGTGCCGGACGAATCGGTTCAGAATGACGCAGAAAAGGCTGTGAGCAAGCCCCCGGCAGAGCATGACCGCTAAGACGATTTTCTGCACAGGAGGTGGTAACGATGCAGGAAGAAATCGAGCATAAGACGGTCAACCTTGCCATTTCGACCACAAAATTGTCTACCCGCACCCTGCTGCGCGGGATGCAGTTTCTCCTGCGGCAGTACGACAAGCACGCTTCGCAGGGCAAGCAGTCCATGAAGCGGCTGGTGCGGCAGAACCGTGGCGTGACCAATGTGGAGATCCAGAAAACTGGCATCAAGGACTTTGACCGTTATGCCAAGCGGTATCACATCGACTACTCCATCCAGAAAGACCTGTCCTGCAAGCCGCCCCGGTATCTGGTCTACTTCAAGGCACAGGACACGGATGCCTTGAGCGCAGCGTTCAAGGAATATTCGGCATCTGTGCTGGATAAAACCAAGCGTCCTTCCGTGCTGGCAAAGCTGCATGATCTGGCGCAGTCCGTTGCAAATCTGCCGGACAAAGTGCGGCACAAGCAGGAGGAGCGCGGCCTATGAGCAAAAAGAAGCTTTCCAAGCTGCTGGCGCTCTATCTGCCCTATGTGGTAATTGGCTTGCTGGCCACCAATCTGGGCGAGGCGTGGCGGCTGGCCGTGGGCAAGGAACTGGGCGATAAAATCGTATCGCTGATGGATACGCTCCCGGCTGCATTTTCAAATCCGCTGCCCAGCCTGCATCCGCTGGATCTGCTGGTGGGTTTATGCTGCGGTGCCGCGATGCGGCTGGCGGTGTACCTGAAAGGCAAAAACGCCAAGAAGTACCGTCACGGCATGGAGTACGGCTCTGCCCGGTGGGGCGGACCCAAAGATATCGAGCCGTTCATGGCTCCGAAGTTTGAGGACAATATCATCCTGACCAAAACAGAACGGCTGATGATGTCCAACCGCCCACCGGACCCCAAGAATGCACGGAACAAAAACGTGCTGGTAGTCGGCGGCTCCGGCAGCGGTAAGACGCGGTTCTGGCTGAAACCGAATCTTTTACAATGTCATAGTTCATATGTAATTACTGATCCGAAAGGTAGTATCGTAATCGAGTGCGGCAATGCCCTGTTACAAAAGGGCTATAAGCTAAAGATTTTCAACACAATCAACTTTTCCAAGAGTATGAAATACAATCCAATGGCCTATATCCACAGCGAAAAGGATATTTTGAAACTTGTCACCGCGCTGATGACCAACACCAAGGGTGAGGGTCAGGGCGGCGACCCATTCTGGGACAAAGCGGAACGGCTTTTGCTCGTTTCGCTGATCGCTTACCTTCACTATGAAGCCCCGGTTGAGGAGCAAAACTTCGCAACACTGTTGGAAATGTTGAATACCATGCAGGTGTCTGAGGACGATGAAACTTATCAGAATCCAGTTGACCTGTTGTTTGAGGATCTGGGCAAGAAGAAGCCAAAATCCTTTGCCGTGCGGCAGTACAAACTTTATAAGCTGGCTGCCGGTGTTGTATGCTCTAAAAGACTTCTTAATCAAGCGGTTGGGAAGTCTCTTAGA
>OJPT01000679.1_pt1 | contig 15216 bp, 7 predicted proteins | sample 1598641 | NCBI WGS metagenome assembly OJPT01 (sample SAMN03922495, study PRJEB24848) | human gut metagenome | isolation source: stool sample | host: Homo sapiens | place: Germany | collected 2011-11 | reverse complement strand
CAGGGGCAGGAGCTGCTGAAGCAGGGCAAAACTATTGCCTTTGCGGAATCCTGCAGCGGCGGTCTTGCCAGCAGCTTGGTTACAGATGTGCCGGGCAGCAGTGAATATCTGCTGGGAAGCATCGTCAGCTACACTAACATGGCTAAGCAGAAGCTGCTCAATGTACAGGCAGATACGCTGGCCAAATACGGTGCTGTCAGCCGCGAAACAGCCTGCGAAATGGCGCTGGGCGTACGCAAGCAGCTGGGCAGCGATTACGGTGTGAGCATTACGGGCAACGCCGGACCGGGAGCCAGCGAGGGCAAGCCGGTAGGCCTTGTATATATTGCCGTTGCCACTGACGATGTGGTATATTGTCAGGAGCACCGTTTTATGTCGACAAGAACAGAAAATAAGCTGAGAATAGCTCAGACAGCTATTTCCATGGCTATTGATAAATTATTAGAAGAAAAAAACAATATGGAGGATAAACATTAATGACCATTCAAAAAGAGATGTTCGGCAGCTTAGAGCTGGACAAAAAAATTGTAACCGCCCTGACTGACATGGGCTTCGAAGAGCCTTCTCCGATTCAGGCCGCTACTATTCCCCTGGTGCTCGAAGGTAACGACGTTATCGGCCAGGCACAGACCGGTACCGGCAAAACCGCTGCTTTCGGTATTCCTCTGGTGCAGGCAATTACCGACTTCAAGCATATTCAGGCGCTGATTATGACTCCGACCCGTGAGCTGGCTATTCAGGTTGCGGAAGAAGTAGGCAAAATCGGCCGTACCCGCCGCGTGCGTGCGCTGCCTGTTTACGGCGGCCAGCCGATTGAACGCCAGATCCGTGCGCTGCGCAACAATGTGCAGATTGTTATCGGTACTCCTGGCCGTCTGATTGACCATATCAACCGCGGTACTATCCATCTGGACCATATCAAATTCCTCGTACTGGACGAGGCTGACGAAATGCTGGATATGGGCTTTGTTGATGATATCGAAGAAATTATGCGCAGCCTGCCGGTTGAACGCCAGACTCTGCTGTTCTCCGCAACTATGCCCCGTCCGATTCTGAGCCTGACCAAGAAGTACATGAAGGCGCCGAAGAATGTAACCATTTCCAAGGAAGAGCTGACTGTTCCTCTGATTGAGCAATACTATTTTGAAACCAAGGATAAGATTGAAGGCCTGTGCCGTCTGCTGGACGCAGAAATCGACGGCAAGCTGATTATCTTCTGCCGTACTAAAAAGGGTGTTGACGACCTGTCTATCGCACTTTCCAGCCGCGGCTACATGGCTGAGGGCCTGCATGGTGACCTGAGCCAGAACCAGCGTGACCGCGTAATGAAGAAATTCCGCGAGGGCGCTGTTGATGTGCTTATTGCTACCGACGTTGCTGCCCGCGGTATCGACGTTGACAACATTACCCACGTTATCAACTTTGATATTCCGCAGGATCCGGAAAGCTACGTTCACCGCATCGGCCGTACCGGCCGTGCAGGCAACACCGGTGTAGCTATGACCTTCATCACTCCGCGTGAGTTCCGTCAGCTGAAGCTGATTGAGCGTACCGTCAAGACTAAAATCCAACGCCGTCAGCTGCCTACCGCTGCTAACGTTATCGAGCGTCAGCGTGACCAGATTATCAGCAAGATGCAGACTGTGCTGGAGCTGAACGCTTACCATGACTATATGCCTATTGCCGAAAGCCTGCTGGATGATTACAGTGCGGAAGAGGTTGCTGCCGCAGCTCTGAAGCTGATGCAGGAGGGTATTAAGGCTCTGGAGGCTCCGCAGGAGGATATCCTTTCCAAGGACCTGCGCAACACCGGCGGCCGTCCGGGCATGGTACGCCTGTTCATCAACATCGGCCGCAGCCAGAAGATTATGGTTAAGGATATTGTCAGCACCATTGCTATCGAAGCAGACATTCCGGCACGTGATATCGGCCTGATTAATATCTATGATAAGTTCACCTTTGTTGAGGTACCGGAGGATGTAGCCGAAAAGGTTATCGGTGCGATGAACAAGAACTTTATCAAGGGTTATAAGGTTAATATTGAGCCTGCTAAGGCAAGAAGATAATAAAAAGGGCGACCGAGCCTCTCCTATGGGAGACAAGGTGAATTGCCGGCAGGGCAAGAAAAGCCTCTCCTAGGGGAGAGGTGGCATCGCGCAGCGATGACGGAGAGGGGTTCTGCCTAAAGCAACGTTTCTGTCAAGCCCCTCTCAGTCGCCCTGACGGGCGCCAGCTCCCCCCAAGGGGAGCCTTTCAATAAGCAAATTGCTAAGCTACTCCCCAAGGGGAGCCTTTCAATAAGCAAATTGCTAAGTTAACCCCCAATTGGAGGTGAATACCCATGGCTAATGAAATTTACGGCAACCTGAAGGGTATCCGTAATTCCGTTATTGAAGAATTAAAAACCTTTTATGATATCCGTCTGGAGGGCGGTCAGCTGCTGACAAGCGAGCTGGCTTTGCGTATGGCGGATGTTACTGATTTTATTAACCGCGAGGTGAGCGTTTACGTTGCGCGCAACGGTCAGGTGCTTGCCGTATCGGTGGGCAATGATCAGAGTGTGGAGCTGCCTCCGGTTGAGGGCAGACGCGGTGCCAGCCGTCTTAGCGGTGTGCGCTGCGTGCATACTCATCCCAACGGCAATCCGTTGCTGAGCGGTGTGGATATTTCCGCGCTGAAGAATAACCGCTTTGATGCGATGATTGCTGTCGGCGTTACTTCGCCGGATATCAGCCAGTCGCAGATGAGCTTCGGCATGATTACCGGTATTGACGACAACGAGCAATATCAGGTGGAATGCTACGGACCGCTGACGCTGCAGGAGGCGGAGGGAGTGTTCTTCCCAAATCTGGCGGCAATGGTGGAGCGCATCCTTGATAAGCAGACGGGCAGTGCGAGCCTGGCGCAGGGAACAGAGCGGGCGATTATTGTCGGCATGGAATACGGTGCCCCCAACAGCAGCGGCTGGACGGCCGAGGATTCCTTGGAGGAGCTGAAGCAGCTGGCAGATACTGCCGGTGCGGAGGTTGTGGCACGCTTCCTGCAGAAGCGCCCCAAGCCGGACCCGGCGTTCTTTATCGGCCGCGGCAAGGTGCAGGAGCTGGCGCTTTATGTGCAGCAGGAGAACGTAGACTTGTGCATTTTTGATGATGAGCTGTCGCCGGCACAGCAGCGTAATATCGAGCAGTCAATGGGTGTGCGTGTGCTTGACCGCACGGCGCTCATCCTCGATATTTTTGCTCAGCGTGCGCATACTAATGAAGGTAAGCTGCAGGTTGAGCTGGCGCAGCTGCAATATACACTGCCGCGTATTATGGGCAAGGGCCTGGCGCTGTCGCGTCTTGGCGGCGGCATCGGTACCCGCGGTCCCGGCGAAACCAAGCTGGAGGTTGACCGCCGTCGCATCCGTGACCGCATTGCTTATATTAAGGAATGCATTGGCAAGGTTAAGAGTGTGCGCACTCTGCACCGAGCAGGACGCGCGAAGGCAAGTGTGCCTACGGTAAGCCTTGTGGGCTACACCAACGCCGGCAAATCTACGCTTTTGAATACGCTGACTAATTCGGATATCTATGCGCAGGACCAGCTTTTCGCAACGCTGGACCCGACTACGCGCCAGTTAGACCTGCCGAATAAGCAGCAGGCTATTTTGACCGATACCGTTGGCTTTATCCAACGCCTGCCGCATCAGCTGGTTGCGGCCTTCCAGTCTACGCTGGAGGAGGTTGTGCAGTCCGACGTGCTGCTGCACGTTATTGATGTCAGCCACGAGCTGTATAAGGAGCAGGCTGCAGCAGTTTATCAGGTTCTGGATGAGCTGGGTGCCAAGGATAAGACGATTATCACGGTTTATAATAAAATTGATAAGCTGCCGCCGGATTCCGGTCTGGCAGAGCGTTTGGGCAAGGAAGAAAACAGCATCTGTATTTCCGCTAAGGCACGTTATAATCTTGACGGCCTGCTGGCGCTGATAGCAGAAAACCTGAAGCTGAAGGCGGTAGAGGAGAGCTTCCTCGTGCCTTACAGCGATTCCGCTGCGGTAGGACGCTTGCATGATGCAGGCACGGTACTGGAGCAGGAATATCTGGCGGAGGGCACACTGCTGAAGGTGCGTCTGGACGCGGAGCAGGTGCAGCAGTTTGCCAAGTATCTTGCTGCAGATGCCAAGGCTTAGGATTAATTGGCGCTATGCCAAAAAAATATAAAAATATCAGGTGAGAATTTTGGTTGATTACAATGCATTAGAGCAGGCAGCCTTAGCTGAGGTTGCTAAGCATACCGCAGAGCTGGAAGCAGCAGCTTTGTACAATACTGAAAAGGTTATTGCGGCCTTCCGTAATAACATGGTTTCCGACTACTACTTGAAACCTACTACAGGCTATGGCTACAGTGATGTGGGCCGCGATACTCTGGATTTGATTTATGCCGAGCTGTTCAAAACCGAGGCTGCATTGGTGCGTTCTCAGTTCGTCAGCGGCACTCATGCGCTGGCAGTTGCTCTTCTGGGCAATCTGCGCGCAGGCGATGAGCTGATTGCCGTAACAGGTGCTCCTTATGACACTATGCAGACTATTATCGGCTCTCCGGTTAAAACTCCCGGCTCTTTGGTTGACCTGGGCGTAACTTACAAGGAGCTGCCGATGACCGGCGACCATGTCGACCTGGAGGCTGTAAAAAATGCTGTTCCCTCCAAGACTACGATGATTCATATTCAGCGCTCCTGCGGCTACAGCAGCGAGCGTAAGACTATTGACGTTGCGGAAATCGGCCGTATCTGCAGTGCTGCTAAGGAAGCTAACCCGAATGTTATCTGCTTTGTCGACAACTGCTACGGCGAGTTTATCGAGAAGCAGGAGCCTACCGAGGTTGGCGCTGACTTGATGGCAGGCTCTCTGATTAAAAACCTTGGCGGCGGTTTGGCTCCTACCGGCGGTTATATTGTCGGCCGTGCCGATTTGGTAGAGAACGCTTCCTACCGTCTTACAGCTCCCGGTCTGGGCGGCGAGATGGGCGCAACCTTGGGTGACACTGCTCGCGAGTTCTATCAGGGACTTTTCCTGGCTCCGCATATCGTCGTGCAGGCTGTTAAGACTGCTATTTTTGCGGCTGCTGTTTTCAAAGGCCTTGGCTATGCTGTTAAGCCGCTGCCGGAGGAACGCCGCAGCGATATTATTCAGGCTATTACCTTGGAAAGCAAGCAGCGTCTATGCGATTTCTGCGTTGCTATTCAGGGCAATTCTCCTGTTGATGCGCACGTTGAGCCGGTTCCGAGTCCGCTGCCGGGTTATCAGGATGAGATTATTATGGCTGCAGGTACTTTTGTACAGGGCGCTTCTATTGAGCTGAGCGCTGATGGTCCGTGCCGTGAGCCGTTTAATGTTTTCTTCCAGGGCGGTTTGACTTTTGAGCATGGTCGTCTGGCGATTATGGCGGCGGCTAAGCGTGTTGGCCCTAAAGAGGCGTAATGAATTAAAGCAATGTTAGTGATTCGTAATTAACATTCCCGTCGCGATGCGCAATTTTCCTATGCCCAAAGGGCATAACGTCAATTTCAGGTGGAACAAAGACGAAACTTCGGTAAAATTTGACAGATATTAACCTGTTGTTACGTACCCTCGTTTCTGTTGTTCCATACCTTTATTGACTAAAATTGCAAATGCGCTTTGGGATATGTTAATTACTCAATTTAGATTGCTCTTAACTTTGCAATAAGATTTTAATTACTCAATGTAGCTTGCGCTTAACTTTGCAATAAGATTTTAATCACTCAATGTAGCTTGCTCTTAGCTTTGCAATAAGATTTAGGTTACTCAATTTATGTTGCTCTTACTGATGCAATAAAGTTTTGGTTACTCAATTTAGTCTGGCATCGAATTGACGTCAATTTTGATGGCGGAGCTTTTTAAGGATGATTTATATGAATAACATGGCAGTATGTAATTATATAGTTGGCGTGCTGGGCGCGGTTATCGGCGGTCTGATTATGCAGGCTGCGGCAGCCTTTCCGCTGGAGTTTACGGAGAACGGCCCCGGTCCCGGCTTCTGGCCTTTTACGCTGGGAGCGGTGCTGGGAGCTGTTTCGGTTTTGCTGCTGCTTTATACCTTTATCAATAAAACTGATTTACATGGCGTGAAGGTGCAGCTTTCCTCGACAGGCAACAAGCGCGTTTATTTAATGATGGGACTTGTTGTTGTGTTCTGCGTGCTCATCAGCATTCTTGGCTTTTATCCGGCAGCGGCACTTATGATTCTGGCTGTTATGCGTCTTATGGATTATCGCAATTATAAGGTAATCGGCCTGACAACGGTGCTGTGTCTGCTGTTTATTTATCTTGTTTTCGGCATGCTGCTGCATACGCAGATGCCGCAATCTGTATTCATGGAGTAGGAGGTCATACTGATGGTTGATATAATGAGCGCATTAAATATGATTTTCGTTCCCATGAATCTGCTGGGACTTTTCTTCGGCGTGCTGGTGGGCATTGCTTTCGGCTGTATGCCGGGCCTGAGTGTTAACATGGGTTTGGCGCTGCTGTTTCCGCTGGCCTTTACGTTTCATGGTATCGGCGGCATTCTGATGCTGCTGGGAATTTACTGCGGTGCGATTTACGGCGGCAGTATTTCGGCAATCCTGTTGAAGACTCCGGGTACGCCTGCTTCCGTAGCGACTACTCTGGACGGCTATCCGATGGCAACGAAGCTGGGGCAGCCTGGACGTGCTCTCGGTCTTTCTACCTTAGCCAGCACCTTCGGCGGTATTTTCAGTACCATCTGCCTGATTTTGCTGGCACCGCAGCTGGCGAAGGTTGCACTGCAGTTTTCCAAGCCGGAATATTTTGCTCTGGCTATTTTCGGCCTCAGCATTATTACGAGCGTTTCCTCTGGCAGTGTTATCAAGGGTATTATGGGCGGTCTTATCGGTCTGTTCCTGGCAACAGTCGGCATTGACGGTATGAGCGGCGCAATCCGCTTTACCATGGATACCAACTATTTTATGGGCGGTGTATCCTTTATCCCTGTGCTTATCGGCGTGTTCGCCTTTGCGCAGGTGTTGAGCAGTATTGAGGATTATTACCATAACGAACGCAAGGAGCAGCACATGATGCTGGACCGTCTGCTGCCTTCGTTTGACGATATCAAGAGGGTGTTCAGCACACTTTTGCGTTCGTCCTTCATCGGTACCTTTATCGGCTGTGTGCCCGGTACCGGCGGCGATATTGCTTCCTTTGTTTCTTATGATCAGGCGAAACGCTGGTCTAAGCACAGCAAGAACTTCGGCAACGGTGAGCCCGAGGGCATTGTAGCTTCCGAGGCAGGCAACAACGCTGTATCCGGCGGTGCCTTCATTCCCGTGCTGACACTGGGTATCCCCGGCGACGGCGCAACGGCAATTATGATGGGCGCGCTGATGGTTCAGGGCCTGCAGCCCGGGCCCTTGCTCTTTGTGGAGAAGGCACCTGATGTTTACGCTATCTTCATTGGTCTGCTTTTAGCTAACGTGATTATGGGTATCATGGGCTTTTCGTTAATCAGACTTTTTATGAAGGTCGTTAACGTGCCTGTACACATTCTGCTGCCGATTATTGTGATGATGACCTTCGTCGGAACTTATTCCTACAATAATTCTCTGAACGATGTTTATCTGATGGTGGCAAGCGGTTTCCTGGGTTACTTTATGAACAAGCTGGGCTTTTCCATGTCGGCGATTATCATCGGCATTATCTTAGGCGGTATGGCAGAGCAGAACTTTGTCGGCTCGCTGATTATGAGTGACGGCAGCTTTGCTATTTTCTTCCAGCGTCCGCTGTGCCTGTTCTTCCTGGTAGCAGCTCTTTTATCACTGCTTTCACCGCTTTTCGGCAAGCTGTTCAAAAGAAGCTAAATTTTACTTGACAAACTCCCTGTGTTTGGCTAAACTATGCATATAAAGGGAGTAGCTTGCACGCATGGCGTGTTCACTCTGTCGTCAGTACGATTGCTTCGGCAATCCGGCTTTGTGACTAAGTAGCGAGACTTTGTTGTAATTTTATTGCAGCAATGTCTCGCTTTTTTGTTTTTAGGGACGGCTGCAAATCAAGGAGGAAGAAAATGGAAATAGCTTTACAGTTTGTTTTATTGGCTTTAGGCTTTGTGATGCTCGGTAAGGGGGCGGATTGGTTTGTAGAGGGCGCGGCAGGTATTGCCATGCGCTTTGGCATTCCGCAGCTGGTAATCGGCCTTACTATCGTGGCGATGGGCACGAGCGCACCGGAGGCAGCGGTAAGTATCGCTGCGGCGGTTAAGGGTAATGCGGATATTACCATCGGTAATATCGTAGGCAGTAATATTCTTAACATCCTTGTCATTTTAGGTCTTGCGGCTTCTATTGTGCCGATTGCGGTAGCGCGTTCTACCGTACGCATCGAAATCCCCTTCATGATCGGTATTACCGCACTGCTGTTTTATCAGGGACGCGACGGCAGCATCAGTCTGGCGGACGGCGGCGTGCTCATGGTAGCGTTTGCCGTATATATGATGTATCTGTATACCATGGCGATGAAAAGCAATGTCGACAGTGATCTGGAAGAACCCGGTTTGCCGCTGGGACGCTGCCTGTTGGGTGCAGTGGGCGGCTTGGCGCTGATTATTGCGGGCAGTAATGTAACCGTAGGCGCAGCAACCTCTATTGCAACCTATGCAGGACTCAGCGAGCGTTTTATCGGCCTGACGATTGTGGCTTTGGGCACCTCGTTGCCGGAGCTGTTCACCTCTGTAGCGGCGGCACGCCGCGGTAACGCAGATATTGCCCTCGGTAATATCGTCGGCAGCAACATTTTCAATATCCTTTTCGTAGTAGGCTTGTCCTCGCTGATTATCGACATTCCCTTCGCATCTGCCTTCAACTTTGATACCTATGTAGCGCTTGGTGCGGCAGTGCTTTTGTGGCTGTGCGTGCTGCGTACGCAAAGACTGCAGCGCTGGGCTGGTGCGCTGATGCTGGTGTGCTATGCGGCATATCTGGGATATATTTTGTAAGCATTAAGTAAAGTTAAGATTTTTACTGCTAAATTATATGTCATTAGGAATTGTCAGAAAAAGTATGATATAATATGTAAGTAACGAATGTTTTTTACTTATATGGTTCTCTTATTATTTTAATGGCGAAGGAGTTTTGTTTATGGTTAAACAGGAATTAACAAAAGATGCGCTTGCTAAGCTGGAAAATCTTCGAAAGCAGTTTGTTGATTTTCAGGAAAACTGCTCGAACCTATTAGAGAGTATCCAAAATGACAAATTTTTTGACAGTAAAACGGCAGCCGGTGTGCAAAGCTCATTGGCAAACATAACAACAATTCAAAGTCAACTGGGACTTATATACCAGGATTTGGCACTTGGTTCCTTGCCGCAGAAACTTACTGAAGCTGCTGATAATATTGGTAGTTTACAGCAAGAATTATCTTTAAAGGCAGAGTTTATTGCTGCTGTTGATTTTTTTAATGATTTGCATTGCAGAAAAGCAGAGATAGAAGAAATTCTCATAGCTCAAAAGGAATCGCTTAAAAATATCAGCATTGAGAGCTTATCGATTGCGGAAGCTAAGGAACAACTGCAGAAGTATGTTGAATTTAAGCAATTTTATGATGGCGAGAAGAACTTGATGATCAAAGTATCTATCCAATTCGGTTATGAATTAATTTATAATCTGATTGAGAATAAAGCTGGTTATTATACTGAGACTATAGTTGCAGCAGAGGGGCAGCCTGAACCTGCTACCAACGATGTAGCAGCACATGAGGTTAAGCATGTTACCAACGAAGCGGTAGCAGAAGCGACAGTTGAGAACAAAGCTGCTGTAGTAACAGAAGCAAAGGCTGAGCCTGTTGTTGATGAAGTGGCAGCAGAACCTGAGGCTGAACCTGTTATCAGTGAGGCAGCAGTTGAGCCTGAACCTATTGTTAATGAAGTGGTAGATGCAAAGACTGAGCCTGTTGCAGACGAAGCCAAAGGTGACGGTAAAGACGGAAATATAGATGATGCTTTTGAAGACGAACCAGCCTTTATTATTCCTACTGCACCTATACCCAAGGAAATTTTTTCATCTGTTACCATAGAACCGGAAATAAGCAGGGCTGTTGATAAAGAGAATAAAGTAATGACAGCGTCTATTGCTACGAGAGAAAGAAAAAAATTATTTCAAATTGGCTGTCCGTTAGAAGGATTGGTTGAATTTAATGCCAATGCATTGGTAAATCCAAAATGGTTGCTTGCATCAAGTGGCAGAATTTTCAAGAAGTCCGTAGCGGATTCTATCAGCTCTTATGCTTTTGCTCTTGATAATTGCAAAAAATACGGTTATGGGGTTAAGTATGACTGTGGCAATAACAGATGCTTTTATACGATAACTCCCAGGGGCTCAAAAGCCTTCAGCTATATAGCAAAAAGAGATTCTAGGGCGGTAGCTATCCAGCAACATTTTATTGACAGAATGAATCAGGTTAACCATTTGGTAGACCTGAAGGCATTTGACCTGATGCTCTTGTACATGAGCTTTGCCGATATTATCAGATGCTTGTCTGTTGAAAGTGGTGTGCAGGTACTTGGTGATTCGTTTGATCATGATGGTAAATTCTGGCTTGGCGCATGTACTATAAAAAAAGCCAAAAGTAAAGTATCTGCCTTGGTGATTGCATTCAATTTAGCTAATGAGGTTGATGTAGTACGCTTCTATAAGGGTTTGATGGAGCTTAAGACTACGTGGCAAAATGCTGCCTCTGTAATTTTTATTGCCTTTGGGAAAGCCTGCGTAAAAGGATTAGGCTCCTGGCTTGCTGAAGCTATGGGCGATGATTTTACTGCTAAGGCTAAGTATTATTACACATTAGACAAGGAACAATTATGCTCCTATGATGATGATCATGTAATTACTGAATTTGATGAGCTTGCAGAAGCTGCTGCTAACGTTATTGCCAGTGATGAACAAAGTGCAGAAAGCAAGTCGGAAAAGACAGTTGCAGGCGATGATGCTGCCAAAGCGCAGACAGACGAGACAGTTACAGGCAGTGATGCTACTGAGGCACAAGCAGGCGAGACAGTTACAGGCAGTGATGTTGCTGAAGCGCAGGCAGGCGAGACAGTTACAGGCAGTGATGCTGCTGAAGCGCAGGCAGACGAGACTATTGCATGTAGTGATGAAATTCAGAAGTTGGAAACAGAAGATAAGTCTGCATTGTCAGTTGAAGCCGAAGCTGCTTTAGAGCCTGCAATAGCACCAGCTATTGCTGAAAAAGAAAAGGATTCAGTAATTGATAAAACTGCAGCAGACGCAACTGAAACTGTTGCAAGCGACACAAATAAAAAACAGACTGGAAGTGCAGCAGATGATTTTGTTCTTCATCCGTTGACACAGCAGGAAAAGGAAGAGTATTATGCAACATATAAAAAAATACTCATGACCGGAAAAACCTACTGCGCGTGTGCCTATCTCAAAAGATTAGCTGAGCTTGATGCTTCATTTAAGGATGAATACCTGCAATTGGCATATGCAGTAAACGATCCGCTTGCTGCCTGCACCTATAATTCTGATCAGATAGCAAATACCTACCTGGCTGATGGCTACGAGCATAACAGCTATTATCTTGCAGCAGCTATTCTGCGTAATTTCTACTCTAACCAATGCTTGTACGATTATGCAATTGATTCGATGATGGATTCCTTTGCTGAGGATAAGCTTTTGGTAAGCAATGAAAAGCTTAAGCATCTTATCGATATTCTGCGCATGTTCAAAAAAGAACATCATTGCGGTATGGGTAAATTTGCTGATTATAAGAAAAGCGACATTGCAGCGCTGAAAGCCAAGCTGGATATTTTCGCCAAAAGGGCTATGGAGCAGAGTAAACTTGCTTCCGAGCAATCCTATAATGTAGCCATTACTAATGCCAGATTTGGCAAAACGCTGGAGTATCTCTTTAGAGGAAACAGCGATTTAGCCAGCTTCTTGGATATGATTGCGGAAAAGGAAAAGGATGAAGCTGCCATAGAGCTTATGAAGCAGTATCTGCAGGAACATTTCATTAAGGAAAATGCACCTGTAGCTGTAGAGAATATTAATATTAATAAAATTGATGAGCTTATTGATATTGCCTGGGATGTTGCCGGTAATCTGATAAGAAATAAAAAGAAAACCTCTAAATTGGTAAGCGGACCTCGTGTTAATTTGCGCCATCGTCTGGAGGAAATTGGCAAGCTGATTAGTGAATATCTGGTAACAGTTGAGCAAATCAATAATGCTGATGAGGATGATAAGGCTTACCCGGCTTATCAAAAGGCGTATAAGACAACCTCCAGACTGTTCCAGGAAATTATTGCAGAGTACGAAGCGGAAGCAAAGCAGGCAGATAAGGATTATGGCTATAAGCTTGTGCTTATTCAGACCTTGAAAGAGATTTATGCCAAAATGAAGGGCGATAACCCTGAATTTACAGGCAAGTATTTTTATCTGCCCTTCTTAGGTGATTCTCACGTTCTGCTTAATGCAAACTATCAGCCTGAATATCGTGACATAAAAGAATTGCCAGCTATGGGTACTTTGGCGCGTATTGAAAAGCACGCCTTTGAGGGCGGTGATATGTCAGTAGATTTGCAGGTGCGTCTTAAAGGCATTATGGAGAAGGATACTGATATTGTACAGAGTATCATCTCCGATGATAATTATGGCAGTCTGAGCCTGCTTACTGGTTATATCAATGATCAGCAGCCTGGCTTTGAAGCTGAATTTATGAAGAATTTTAGGGTTGCAATGGCTTTGGACTTTGCCAAAAAACAGGCGAAGAAGGAATTTGAGGATTTTTCTGATGAGCTTGCATTGTTCCAAAGCTATGGACAAATTGATAATACAGAGGAAAACAAAAAGGAAATAATTCTTCAGACTGCAGGACTGCTTTATGAGGCAGCACAGGAGGATGACAATTACGGCTTCTTCGAAAAGGTATTGGTTGAATTTAAAAATAAAATTCAAAGAGATGCTGTTGTTCAGGGTGATGCCCTGAAGCAAAATCTGGAGAATTTCCTGCTGGCACATCAGGAGCTCAAGGAAAACGAAGCTGCCAATAAGCTTATTGAACGCATCAGACAGTGCATTGACAGTCAAAAGTATTCTTCGGCAGAAGAGCTGCTTAATCGCCTTGAAAATGATGATTATGAAATCCTGCAGGAGCTGGAGATGAAGGATTATCTGCAGGATTTTCTGAATCATTATAATAACTATATCAAGAGTGTAGCAAACAATGATAAAACGCTGCGCGCTCAGGTAAAACCGTACAGAACTGCCAATAAGGATACGAGAGCTGCTGAACGCCTACTGAATGCCTGGCCGAAAGGCAACAATGATATCAGACCGGATGAACTGCTCAGTTCACTAGGCTTTAAGCTGGCAAGTGTAGACAAAATGGATAAAGTTGACGGCAAATTCCCAAGTTTTTTTGTTAAGCTGCAAAAAGCTTTGGGTGGACGTGTCAATAATTACAATTATCCTGTACCGGCCTTTGGCTCTTTGGGTGAGACGGATGGCTTTAGAATAGTTTATATCTTTGGCGCATATGATGCTGAAAGACTAGTAGAGATTTTCAACAATATAGGTGATGAAAAGCATACGCTTATCATTCTTGATTATGCCTTGAAGGAGAGTGCTAGAAGAAGATTGGCACTGCTGGTCAAAGGAAAGGCAAATTGCAAAATTTTTGCAGTGCTTGACCGTGTTGTCCTGAAATATCTTTATGACAATTATTCCGAGCAGACGATTACCAAGCAACTGCTGCATATCATCATGCCGTTTGCTTATTATCAGCCTTATGTTGCTGATTCTTCCAAGCCAATGCCATCAGAGCTTTTCATCGGACGTAAGGAAGAATTGAAAAAGATTAAGGATGTCAACGGTGTAAATATTGTTTATGGTGGCCGTCAGCTTGGTAAATCTGCTCTGCTTATGAAGGCTAAAAAGGATATTGATAAGAATGAATCTGGTGACCGTGCTGTTTATATCGATATTAAGGGCCGTAATTATACCGAAACTGCTTTGAAAATCAGTGAGGAGCTTGTTATTGCAGATATTCTGGAAAAGAAGGATATTACAAGTGATTGGCGCGAGCTTGCTATGAGTATCAGAATGCGTCTGAAGGATGAAGATAAGCCGATTCACTACTTCCTGTTATTGCTTGATGAAGCAGATGCTTTCCTCGATAGCTGTAAAGACGTACAATATAAGCCCTTTGACGCCTTGAAGGATATTCAGGCTGTGGGTGAAGGACGTTTTAAGTTTGTTGTTGCCGGCTTGCGCGATGTTCTGAGATTTGAGCATGAGGCTGCGCTGAATGACAATTCTGTTTTGCCGCAGCTCAGCAGCATGACAGTTAAGCCTTTTAAGTATGCAGAGGCTAAGGAGCTGTTGGAATATCCCTTGTCCTATCTTGGCTTCAGGTTCCGCGATGATGTGGAAACAGATACCCTGGTTTCTGCAATTCTCAGTCATACCAACTCTTTCCCAGGCATGCTGCAGCTTTACTGTACTAAGCTTATTGAGGCTATGAAAAATGGCTATGCCGGCTACAAGGAAGCAGGTACGCCGCCGTATTATGTTTCAGAGGATCATATCAAGAAGGTGCTGGGCGAGGATAATCTGCAGGAGGAGATTCGTCAGAAGTTCTTTATTACTCTGACTGTAGGCAGTGATAATTATTATCTGCTTATAGCAATGATTACTGCATATCTGTATAAGAATGATGAGGGAATCTGCGTTACTCCTAATGATGTCCTGACATTTGCCAAGGACTTTGAAATCAAGGATATTGCAGCTCTGAGCCCGGAAAAGGTGGCAGCCTTGATGGAGGAAATGCGCGAGCTTAATGTTTTGCAGCATAATGGTGAGCATGGTTATCGCTTCACACATTTCAGCTTTTTCCAGATGATGGGAACCAAGGCATATTTGGAGCAGGAGCTGGAAAAATATATGGGGGATAGCGATGAATAACTTATGGTGGAAAGAAATAAGTGGTGCGCGGAGAATAATTGACTCCATTTTCAAGGCTGTAGAAAACGAGAAAAATGTCATCCTGAAATTTTCCCCGTCAACACCTTGGGTTGATGATTTTCGCGAGGTTCTTTCGGAAAAAATCGAAATAGAGTTAACGGAACAGGAGTTAAAGCAAATCAATTATTCTGAAGCTGATGTCGGAGATTATATGT